>Ga0114950_10001137_pt1 | contig 19717 bp, 15 predicted proteins | sample N075metaG_FD_83503 | JGI IMG/M metagenome (GOLD analysis project Ga0114950, IMG submission 83503) | Deep subsurface microbial communities from Kermadec Trench to uncover new lineages of life (NeLLi) - N075 metaG | ecosystem: Environmental > Aquatic > Marine > Ocean trench > Sediment | place... | reverse complement strand
GTTCGAGGGTGGAACTGATCTATGTAGCATTCATTATAATCAATGTAGAAAGCTACAGTAAGTCCGTGCGAAGAGACGCACACGGCTCAAATTCACTCCTGGCTCAATGTTACGCTTCGAGAACTTGGGCGAGAGTGCCGTGTTGGCAAGCATGGACGCCTACGAGTACGAGTGGTTCGTCTTCGACCTGAGCGGCGGGGCGACTCCTCGGGGGGTCGGGATCGACCGGGAGATCGAGAGCCAGTGAGCCGCGTGTGGATTCTGGGTTTCCTCGCCGCTGCCCAGGTGTTTATCGCCGCGCCTGGCGACACCGCTGTCTCTCCGACCGACTCGCCGGTCGCCATAGCGAGCCAAAGCCGTCGCATCGTGGCGGTGGGCGACATTCACGGCGCCTTTGACGAGCTGACCAGCATCCTTCAGGAAGCGGGATTGATCGACGAAGAGCTTCACTGGAGCGGCGGCGACACCATCTTCGTGCAGACCGGAGACTTCACCGATCGAGGCCCGAACGTCCGTCAGTGCATTGATCTTCTGATGCGCCTGCAGCAGGAGGCTCCCGATTCCGGCGGCGAAGCCATTGTTTTGCTCGCCAACCACGAAGTGATGAACCTCGTTTCCGCCGTACGCGATGTCGCACCGGTCGAGTACGCGGCGTTCGTCGACGACGGCTCGGCTCGCCGCCAGGACGAAGCCTTTGAAGCCTGGGCCGAGATCCGGGCCGAGCGTGCCCGCGCGGCGGGAACGCCCGAGCCATCGCGTGGTGACGATCTGAGAGCTGCCTGGGAGGCTCAGTATCCGCTCGGCTACAGCGAACGCATGGATGCGTTCGGGCCGCAGGGAACCTACGGTAGATGGCTCCGCACATTACCGACCGCGGTGCGCATCGGCGATATCCTTTTCATGCACGCCGGTGTCAGCCCGGCGCTCGCCGACCGCACCATCGATCAGATGAACGAGCAGATCTGGAGAGAGATCGGTGTCTTCACCGCCACCAAAGCCGAGATGGTGGAGCGCGATCTGATCACGCCGAACGCCAAGATCGACGAGATTATCTCCATCGCGGGCGCCGAGGTGCGCCGCGTTTCAGCGACATCCGATCCGGCCTCATCAGGGGCCACACCGGACGATCGCGAGGGGCGCTTCATTGCGTCGCTGCGACTGGTGGCCAACGTCTCTCGATGGCAACTGCTGGATGAGAACGGCTTTCTGTGGTTCCGAGGCTGGGCGATGTGGACCGACACCGACGAGGAGGTAGTCACCGAGGTCCTGAGCAAGCAAGGTGTCTCGCGTATCGTCGTGGCCCACACGACCCAGCTGGACGCGACGATCAAGGCACGCTTCAGCGGCGGCGTCTTCCTCATCGACACCGGAATGCTGACGTCGCACTACGGCGGCCGACCCTCGGCACTCGAGATCGTGGGTGGCCGCTTCACCGCGATCTATGTCGGTGAGCGCGTCGAGCTCTTCTAGCCTGTATATCTCAGCGGGTAGCTACTGCGCGGGCGCGGAGAAGCGCGCGTCTACGGCGTTACGCTCGGTCGGAGACCGTGGAGGCTGTCGCCGCGCCCTTGTATTGATACCGAGCGTGTCTCAGAATGCGGCTGTCCTAGCTTAGTAGCCACAAACCTGAGCACCAGCCCGGGTACCTCAACGCATTTCGTCGTGAGGGCGTTGAGATATGCAGGCTAGCGAACCCAAGGCAGGTGGACCGTGTCCCAGGCGTTCTTCGGGCTGGCCCTTTTGGCCCTCGCGGTCTCTGCCTCTCCTCTGCATGTCCTCTCGGCGCCGTTATCATCGCCGCAGCCGTCCGCCCTCTCTCAGGCACGGCTCCGTGTCTGGCTGGAGCTGGTCGGGATGACGCCCCAACAAGTCGACACCGTCAGGACCGGGTTCACCGACCCGGCCGGCGAAGCGACCCACTTGGCCCCCGCCGGCCGCCCGGAAACCGCGGATCTGATCGTTCGGATAACGGTCGGTGCGGCAGGAACCGCCAGCGTAAGTCTGGCGGAGTTCGGCGCAAGGGTCACCGAATCGGGTCGCGGCGCCGCTGACCTTCCCGGCGATAGGCGCCCGACGATAGAGGTTTCCTTCGTTATCGTCGACGTTCTCGACGGTACTTTCCTGATGGAAGAAAACGTGACGTGCCAACTCCCTCTCACACAGGGGAGCGTCATCACGGCGCCGTGCCTGCGCACCCGACTCCCCCGTATGGTTGCTCGGATGGACGAGTGGGCCGAGAACGCGGCGGCGAACCTCGAAACCGCCGCCGACTTCGGCCTCTCCGACAGCGATCGCACCGGCCTCAGCGCTGCTGATCTAGCGGCGGCGTACTATCGGGAAGGGGTCCGTGCCTCGCGTGCGGGCTTCGAGGCGCGGGCGCTCGACCTGATGGCGGCGGCACAACCGTTGTTCAAGGAAACCGGCATGCGCCGGGAAGAGGGCGCCGCCTGGGGGCACCTCGCCTATTTGATGGCGGCGATGCAGCGCGATCCCGGCCGCGCCATCGCCTACGCCGAGCAGACGATCAGGATCGCCCGAGAGCTCTCCGACCCGGTCGCGGAGGCTCGCGTCCTGGGCCTGCTCGCCGCCTGCGAGGCACGCAACGGCGACTACACGCGGGCGGCGAGAATTGCCCGCGCTGCCGCCCGGCAGGCGCGCGGCAACGGCGACACGCTCACCGAAGGCATAAGCATCGCGATCCTGGCCGGGGTGGCCGCGGTGCGTGGAAACTTCGACCAGGCGCGGGTGCTCCAGAGCGAGGCTCTGGAGCTCGTTCGTGCCGCCAGCAATCGTCGTGCCGCCGCCCGCGTGCTGCTGGCGATCGCCGCCGTAACCGCAGAGGATGACGATCGCATCCGCTCGGCGAGCATGGCGCAGCTCGACGAGGTACGAAAGACGGCGCTGGAGAGCGGCAACCTCGCGCTACTGCGGGACGTCACGTTCGCGATGGCGGATACCCGCTACGACACAACCGAGATCGAGCTCGTCAACGCCGGCGAAGTGGATGCCATCCGCGCGATCAGGCTATCGAGCCGCCTCGGCGACGAGATCGGAGAGACGGCCGGCATCAGCCTCCTCGGCGCCTTCGCCGTCCGCCTGGGCAGGCTCGATCGCGCCGCCGAGTATCTCGCGATTGCCCAGGAACGTGCCCTCGATGTGGGGTTCGTGGAAGGCGCGATCGACAGCTTCCAGGTGATGGGCGAGACGACGCTCGACGCGTCCGAGGGTGTCACGTTGCTGGAAGCCGTCGTCGAATTGCGGGTCGTGCAGGAGGATCTGCGCGGCCAGGTCAAGACGTTGTCCGATCTCTCGCGACTTCAAGCGGGACTCGAGCGCAACGACGAGGCGTGGGCGTCCTATCGGGGCGCCGTAGCCGCGGCCAACCGATACGTCGCACTGTTGCAGGAGAACCGAGACCGCGAAGATATCCGGGGAAGCTTCACGATGGTCCTCAGGTCGCTGATGACCACCCGTACCGAGCTTCCCTTCCTGGCCGGTTACCTGAAGATCAACCGGTTGCTGCCGCTCCTCAACCCCGTCTGGACCGAAGGATGATCGCGCCGCGACCGATCGCTGTGGCCGTTGCGCTGGCGTTCCTCGCGCCCATCGGGGGCACCGCTGCCACGGCGGCGGCGCAGGAGCGGGCGGCGCGAGAAGCGTTCCTGCGGACCGCTGAGGTCGTCGACGTTGAAGTCTTCGGCGTCGGCATCACGTTGCCGCAGCGCGTCGAGCTCGAGCAGGGCGGGGTCCGCCGCTCGGCCATGTTCAAGAGCGTCGACGTCACGTCTCCACGCCAGATTCGCGTCGGCCGGGAGGTGCAGGAGGGGTTGCGGGACTCGTGGACATTCGAGATTGCCGCCTACGAGCTCGACAACCTCCTCGGCCTGGACCTGGTTCCGATCACCGTGGCGCGAACGATCGGCGGCAACGAGGGGGCGCTGCAAGACTGGGTCGAGGAGACGATGCCGGAATACGGCGTATCCCCGGAAGGCTTCGACATGGCTGCGTGGGAAGACGAAGTAGCCAAGGTCTGGTTCTTCGATTACCTCGCCTACAATATCGACCGCACGCCCGGAAACCTGCTGCTGGTCCCGGGGTTCGGCGTCAAGCTGATCGATCACTCGCGCGCCTTCCAACGTTTCCTGGTGCCGATGCGCCCGCTGATGCGCTTTCCTCGGCAGGCGATCGACCGGCTGCGAGCCCTGTCCGACGACAAGATCAGGGAATCGCTCTCCGCCTACCTGACCGGAGAGGAGATCGAAGCGCTACTGACCCGGCGGCGACGCGTTCTTGATCGAGTCGACGGATTGCTCGCCACCAAATCAGAACACGAGGTCCTATTCTGAGCGGATATGCGACGGGATTGCGCGTATACCTGGTAACAGTAGTTTCCCCTTATGAGTAAACTGGGTGGGCCTGAGTGGAGTTTCTTCCACCCGACGGAGGAATAGGAATAGCTATGGCGACACTGCGCAAGGGATTCGCTGATGCGGTGGCCAACCTGACGGTCGTCGGTTTTTGTGCTCTCGCGATTCTCGTGCTGACCGCGTTCCCGGCATCCGCCTTTGCGGCCCAGGACCCGATCCTCACTATTCCGAGTACGCCCCTACCCCAGCGCATGTGGATCGACGTCAACGGCGACCCACTCCCCTTCTACAACGAAGACCAGATCATGGAGTTCCTGCGCACGGCCGACATCGTCGGCCGTGAAAGCCTACCGGTGGGCGTCACCGACCCGATCAAGATGAGGCTCCGCAAGAACGGGATCGAAGTGCATGCCATCTTTCGGTATGTCGACACGGTGTACGACAGCGTGCGCATGGAAGACGGCCGTGTGCGCGTCAATTTCAAGGACAGCTGCCACTTCGAGCCGGCTGCCTACCAGATCTCGAAGATGCTCGGTATGGACAGCGTGCCGCCGACCGTTGCGAGACGGATCGGCACCGACAACGGAACGCTGCAGATCTGGGTCTATGACGCGATCATGGAGAGCGACCGGGACGAGCAATCACCCGACCGCATCGCCTGGAACCAGCAGGTGCAACTGATGTACATGTTCGACGCGCTGATCGGCAACGATGATCGAACCGCACAGAACCTGCTGATCGACAAGAACTTCAAGCTCTGGCTGATCGACCACACGCGGGCTTTCTACCGCCGTGCCGAGGCGGCGTCCCTCAGCAAAGTGATTTACGTCGAGAGAGGGTTCTGGGAAGCGCTGCAGGGGCTCGACACGGCAACCTTGAACGAAGCCGTCGGCGACTACCTCAGCAACTCCGAGATCGAACAGCTCCTGGACCGCCGCGATCGGGTAGTTGCACACGTCAGCGCGCTGATCGCGACGCGCGGCGAGGGCGCCGTACTCTACGACTGGGCGCCCTCCGGACGCTGATCCGTCAGCTTGGCCGATTCATCGGCCCGCCGCTGGGCGGCCGTCGTCTCGCGGCCACACATTGTCGGAGGGGTCGCCGTCCGGGAACCGGCCGCCCGGATCCAGCGTGATCTTCTCGATCGCGCGGCCACCGAAATCGAGGACCGCTTCGAAGGTGCGGGACCCGTCGAACCACACCTCCACCGGCCAGGTGACGACCGCCGTTGTGTCGGCGACCATCTCGGCGTTGGGCATCGCCTGGATGGCCGCACCGGCGTCCGCGAACTGCACCTCGAGGATGACCGGAGACGGCATCTCGCCGGCCTGGCGCACCGTGACCGTTGTCCGCGATCCTGACCTGGTGACGTCCTCGATGGACCCGTCGACGGACTCGGTGGTCCACAGCCAGTAGTACCAGAACCAGCCGAGGTCCTCTTCGAGCGCATTGCTCATGAAGAACACGTAATCCCAGGGCGACGGGTGCTTGAAGCTCCACACCTCGGTGTACTCGCGGATGGCGCGCTGCACTTCCTCGTCGCCGACGATGCCACCGAGCATCGAGAGCATCAGCGGTGTCTTGCTGTAGGTCTGGAAGCCGTACATCGCGCCGCCGTAGTTGGCGGCCCACATCATCGACGGCTCCGACTCGTCACCGCTGACGGCCCCGTAGCGTTGCCCGTGACCGTCGAGGTCGGGTTCCAGGTCGCGCCAGTGGGCGCCGGACAGGATGTTCATGTACTGGTTGAACCCTTCGTCCATCCAGCCGTACCAGGTCTCGTTGGTGCCCACCATCATCGGCCACCACTGGTGTCCCACCTCATGGTCCGCCGCGCCCCGGTTGGAGTTGATGACCATCGGGTATTCCATGCCGGCGCTGGGGCCGTCCTGGAGGGTGAGTTGCGGGAACGGATACGGAGCCCAGAGATCGGAGTAGAACTCGAGCGCGTGCCGGCTGATCGGTCCGGCGTTCTCGAAAAGGTTGGCGCGTTCGGGAAGGAAGACCATGTGGATGGGGATGTATCCGGCGCCGGGAATGTTCGCCCGCGTCACCTGCCAGACAAAATTTTCCGCCGTCGCCCAGGCGAAGTCGTTGACCATGTCGGCAACGAAATGCCAGACAAGCCGGTCGCCGTCGGCTGTCGAGCGCCCCGGGCCAACCTCATCGGCGTCGACGATGGTGGTGATGTCGTCGGTATCGAGGGCACGGGCAAGACGCTCACGTGCCGTCGCGGTAAGCACCTCTTCAGGGTTCTGCAGCACCCCCGTGCCGCTGACGATCCAGCCGGCGGGAACATCGATGCGTACGTCGAAGCGTCCGAAGTTGTTGTAGAACTCGGCCGGTCCGAGGTACACGTTGGTGTCCCAACCACGCAGGTCGTCGTACTTGGCGAGGCGCGGGAACCACTGCGTCGGCTGGAAGAGCGTGTCGTCCCAGCGCTGCGTCATTCTGTGACCGCGGCCGTCCGGGCCACCCGGCAGTTTGGTGTGCCAGGCGATCTCGAGGGTCGCCGTCGACCGGGGCGCGATCGGCGTCGCCAGGGTGACGACGGCCACCGTCTGGTCGAGCCCCCTGGCGGCGAGACGCGGCGGCGCGTTGCCGCGACCACCACGGCGACCGCGGCCACCGCGCGCCGGCGCATCGAAGTCAACCTCCTGGCCGTTGACGGCAATGCGGGTAACCACCATGCCCTCGGTGGTCTCGGCCGGCACCGACGAACCGCGCGGCACCGTCGCCCGGAAGATGTTGTGGTCGAGCCGCAGCACGATCTCGGTAAGCTCCGAGGGGCTGTTGTTGTGCACCAGGATGGTCTCTTCGCCGCTGATCGTCTGCGTCGCCGGATCGAGACGCACGTCGATGGTGAAGTCGGTCTGCAACTGCCAGTAGCTCGGCCCCGGGCGGCCGCTGAAGTCGCGGGTACCGGCTTCCATAGCCCGAACGATGGCGTTGGTGAGCGGCACGTCACGGCGGATGGCGCGCCGCGACAAAGCGTGGTTCTGGCCGATCATCGCTGCTTGCTGCGGCCTTCCGGATCCGGCAAAGACGGTGGTCATCGCGGGCGGAACCGCGAAACAGGCAAGAAGAAAAGCGGCGGCGACACGGACGATCATGCGAGTGGCTCCAGTGGTGAGTCAGCAGGACACGGCAATGCGTTCATTATCCCAAGCCCCCCATCCCCGGTCGAGGGCGACCCGCGCACCCTGCTGTTGCGTGCTCAATGCAAGTGCTGCATAGTCCAGCAACATGAGCATCCCGATGTGGGGCCGGATGAGCAACATGCCCGTCATTTTGACTCGCTGGTTCCTGATCATCGCGATCGCCTACGCGATCATCTTGAGCGCCAAGGCCCCGGCCCCATTCTGGCCCCACCAGGTGGTCATCGCTCTGATCTTGGGATCCAACCTCGTCCTCGCGTGGTTGCTGTCGCGCGGTAAGACGTGGCGCACGGTCAGTAGCTGGATGACCGGCCTCGACATCGCGGCGGTGAGCATGGCGATCAGCGTCGCCGGCAATATCGATGCTGAGTTCTACCTCGTTTATTTCTGCATTCTGATTCTCTCCGCCGTCATCGATCGCCGCAGCCTGCTCGTCTTCCTGACCCTCAGCGCCTGCGCCGCGTACGCCACCCTGCTATGGATCGATGCCGGCGACGAGGTGTGGCGGAGCCCGGCGCTGCTCGTCCGTCTACCGGTGCTCTTCGGCGTCTCGCTCTATTTCGGCACCGCCGTACAGCAAGCCAAACGCGAGCACGAGCGGCAAGCCGAACAGCTCAGTCTCGAGCGCGAGAAAGCACTCTCGGCGCTCACCGAGATGGGCAACGTAGCCCTCACCGGAGGCTACCCCGGCCCGGTCCTCTACGAGCTCGCCGGCTGGGTGCAGGAGATCGTCGAGTTCGACCGCTGTTCCTTGCTGGTTTTCGGTGAAGGCGGCGAACGTGGCTACCTGGCTGCTTCGGGTGACGATCCGAGCATCGAAGTGCTCGCCCTCGAGATGGGCGACTACCCGGAGCTCGGCCCGGTCCTCGAGCGCGGCGAGTACACCGAGATCCGCCCCGGTGAACCGGCCGACCTCTGGGAGGAGGTGCAAGCTCATTTACCGGAGGCGAGCCCGTTCACCACCTTCGTCATCTTTCCGATCAAGTGGTCCGGCGCCGTCATCGGCGCCTTCTACCTGCGCGATTCCGACCCGACGCGCACCCTCAGCGAGGCGCAGACGGCATTTTGCTTCCAGGCTGCCCAGATGGCCTCGGCGTTCATCCATGAGCACGATCTTCTCGCCACGTTGGAGGCGCGCTCGCGACAAGATTCCCTCACCGGCCTGATGAACTACCAGACCTTCATCGAGCACGCCGAAGAACGCATCGTCGCCGCCGCGGACGGCCCGGTGAGCATGGCGGTCATCAACATCGACAAGCTCAGTGGCGTCAACAAGCTCCACGGCCATCAAGTAGGCACGGAACTGATCGGACATGTCGGCCGGCTGCTTGTCGACAGCCTCGGCGACGCTGCCGTCTGCCGCTACGGCGGCGGCGAGTTCGTCGCCTTGGTCACGGGCTCGATCGCTGATCTCGATGCCAGGCTCCAGGGCCGTTTTCTCGACCACCTTCCGGACGCCGACGGCGAACTGCCCGCTGGGGCTCGAGCTTCCATCGGCATCGCCTCGACGCCGGCCGACGGCGACAGCGCCGAGTCGCTCTTCGCCATCGCGCAGGCGCGGCTCCGCGCCGCCAAGAGCGCCGGCGGCCACCAGATCAACACCTCCGCGTCCGCGTAGATTCGCATCCGACGAGCGCCGGCCACTTGACGGTGGCACCGGCGGCGGACATTACCGTCCATGTTGGAGAACTTCGGGCTCAGCGGCGCTTGGCCTGCTAGGCTTTGCGCTTCCCCCCCAAGAACCCGGCAGGGTGCTGAATACCCCCTCTCCCCCCAAGAAAGCTTTCAGCACCTGCTACCCCGCGAGGTCCGTCATGCGACGCCTGTTCGATTGTCGAAGCCTTCTTTCTCTCCTGGCTGTCGCTGCCCTCGGCTCCGCTCTGGCGTGCGCGCCGACAAAGTCGGGCGACAACGCCGGCATCGGTTCCCTGCTGACCCCGGCCGAGAGCTCCAACTTCGAGGAGACGACCCGCTACGCCGACGTCGTCGAGCTGATGGAAGCATTCGACGCGTCTTCCGATCGGCTGCACATGACGACGTTCGGCTACACGTACGAGGGTCGCGCCCTGCCGATGATGGTTGTCGGCGACGTCGCCGACGCCTCCCCCGCGGCGGTGCTCGCCAGCGGCAAGACGCGCGTCTGGATCCAGGGCGGCATCCACTCCGGCGAGGCGTGCGGCAAAGAAGCGATGCTCATCATGTTGCGCGACCTGGCGCTGGGAGAGCATGCCGAGTGGGACGACTCGCTGGTGCTCCTGATCGCGCCGCTCTACAACGCCGACGGCAACGAGCTCGTGAAGGTAGACAATCGCGGCTCGCAGAACGGCCCGGTGGCCGGCATGGGACAACGCCCGAACGCGCAGGGCTACGACCTGAACCGTGACCACATGAAGCTCGACTCTCCGGAGGCGCGGTCGCTTGTTCAGATGATGAACAACTACGATCCCCACGTGGCGATCGACCTGCACACCACCAACGGCACCCGCCATGCCTACTACGTGACGTACTCGCCACCGCTGCACCCGAACACCTACGACCGGATCGACGAGATGCTGCGCGGCGATTGGCTGCCGGCCGTCACCCGGTCGATCAAGGACAAGCACGGCTGGGACTACTACTACTACGGCAACGCCGGCTTCGGCGGTGGAGGCGGCGGCAGACGCGGTGGCCGTGGCGGCGCACGCGGGGCCGGCGGGCGCCGCGGAGCAGCCGCTGGCGAGCGTGGCGGCGCCGGCGGCGGTCGCGACCAAGGCATGCAGGTGTGGCGGACGTTCGATTATCGGCCGCGTTTCAACAACAACTACGTCGGCCTGCGCAATCGCTTCGCCATTCTCAGCGAGGCATACGCCTACGCCACATTCGAAGACCGCGTCATGGGTAGCCTGTGGTTCGTTGAAGAGATCCTCGAGTACGCGGCCGCCAATGGCGATGCCATCCGCGAGATCATTGCCGCCGCCGACGAGCACTCGATCATCGGTGAGGGCCTCGCCGTCCGCGCCGCCTTCGCGCCGTCGGAGGAGCCGGTCGAGATCCTGATGGGCGAGACCGAGTCCGTGCTTAACCCCTACAGCGGCCGAACGATCACGCAGCGTCTCGATGTCGTCAACCCGGTGATGATGCTCGAGGCTGGAACGGCACAACCGACCGAGACTGAAACGGCGCCGGCGGCCTACTTCATCCCCGCCAACGAGCAAGCTGCGCTCATCAAGCTCGAGCTCCACGGTGTGATGACGGAACCCCTCGGCGAGGAAATGACGGTTCAGGTGGAGCAGTTCGTCATCGAATCATCGACCGCGGCCGACAGGCAGTTTCAAGGGCACAACGAACGCACGCTCGAGGGAAGCTGGGAGCCCACCGAGGTCACGCTGCCGGCCGACACCGTCGTCGTTCTGGTCGCGCAGCCGCTCGGACGACTGGCGTTCTCTTTGCTGGAACCACGGGCCGCGGACGGGCTGACCAACTGGAACGTGTTCGACCGGTCGCTGGCAGGCGCCAGCGTGTTCCCGGTGCTGCGGACGTCGCAGGAGTTTCGTCGCTAGAACGCCCTTCGTCGCGAGGGCGCGGGGAAGGGCGTGGATCCACGGCGCGCGTCGCGGAGAGTCCTCAGTCGACGGTTTCCGGCTGGCCCGCCGAAGTGTCCGGCCGCCGGAGCACGGCAAGGTACTCGGCGTGCGCTTCGCGCGCCCGGACGAGCGCGTCGCGGCTCAGACCGAGCTCGTTGGCGATCTTGCCGATCTCGTTATCCTCTACGGTCGAGATGCTCTCGTCGCTGGCGGATACCGTGTACAAACAATCGAGTAGCTGCAGTTTCTGGGCGCGGTCGGCGATCTCATTGAACTCGCGGGTAACGAGGAAGTTCTCGGTGCCGCCGAACAGCAGATTCTGGCTCTTGGCGATCTGCACGACCATGACGGCCTGCGCCTCCGGCAACCCGCCGCGATCCACGACGATGCGCTCCATCGACTGTGTTTCTTCGTCGCTGACTTCCAGGTCGGCCATCGCGACGCGGCCGAGAATATAGGCGAAGGTGGCGATGTAGCGCGCCCGGTCGGTGTCGAGCTCGTTGAGGGCGCGGGCGATCTTGCGCACCGTTTCGGTCTCGTCGACGCCGGCCTCCTGCATGCGCGGCGAGCCGCCCCGCAATGTGTCGAATAACGATTCGAGTAGCGACATCTGAACTCCCGTTGTGGTGGAGAGCGAAGCCCGTGAATAGGCCGCGCCGAGTCTTGCCACGGCCAGCTAGGGGCAAGCCGGACCCGCTACGGCACGGTGCTACAGCTCGGCGTTGCGGAGCCGCAACGCGTTGGTGATCACCGAAACCGAGCTGAATGTCATGGCGGCGGCGGCGATCATCGGGCTCAGCAGCAAACCGAAGAAAGGATAGAGGATCCCCGCCGCGATGGGCACTCCGAGCGAGTTGTAGACGAACGCGAAGAAAAGGTTCTGGCGGATGTTCTTCATCGTCGTGCGGCTCAACCGGATGGCGCGCACGACGCCGCGAAGATCGCCTTTCACCAGCGTCACGCCGGCGCTCTCGATGGCAATGTCGCTGCCGGTTCCCATGGCGATGCCGACGTTGGCCTTGGCGAGCGCCGGTGCGTCGTTGATGCCGTCGCCGGCCATTGCCACGATGTGGCCGGCGTCCATTAGGCGTTCAACGACTTCGCTCTTGCCCTCCGGCAGGACTTCGGCCTCGAACTCGTCGATGCCGAGGCTCAACGCCACCGCCGCCGCGGTCGCCGCGTTGTCACCGGTGATCATCACGACGTGCACACCTCCGGCGGCCAGCATGCGTAAGGCCTCCGGCGTTGATTGCTTGATCGGATCGGCGAGCCCGAGCAAGCCGGCCGGGCGGCCATCCAAGGCGACGTACATCACCGTCTGCCCCTCGTCTCGCAGCGCCGCGGCGCGATCGATGAGCCCCGCCGGGTCGATGCCGAGATCCGTCATCAACGTCTCATTGCCGACCGCGACGTTCCGACCGTCGACGCTACCGGTGATTCCCTTGCCCGTATGCGAGGCGAAATCGCCGGGCGACGGAACAGAGTGCCCCCTCTCGATCGCGCCGGCGACGATGGCGGCGGCAAGCGGATGCTCGCTGGCTTTCTCGAGCGCCGCGGCGGCGACAAGAAAGGCGTCGACATCATCTCCGGGGCTCTCGTCCGTAACTTCGCGCCCATCAGCGGTAAGGACGGAGACCAGCTTCGGTCGCCCCTCCGTCAGCGTCCCGGTCTTGTCGACGACCAACGTATCGACGCTCTCGAGGATCTCCAGGACTTCGGCGTTCTTGGTCAGCACGCCGGCCCGCGCGCCGCGCCCCATGCCGACCATGATCGACATCGGCGTCGCCAACCCGAGGGCGCAGGGGCAGGCGATGATCAACACCGCGACGGCGTTGACGAGCGCGTGGGCCATTCGCGGCTCGGGACCCAACGCCGCCCAGAGCACGAACGTCAGCACGGCGACGAGCACGACAGCCGGGACGAAATAGCCGGCCACCACGTCGGCGAGCTTCTGGATCGGAGCCCGGCTGCGTTGCGCCTCGCTCACCATCTGGACGATGCGGGCGAGCAGCGTGTCACGGCCGACCTTGCGAGCCTCCATGATCAAGGATCCGGTGCCGTTCACGGTTCCTCCGGTGAGCGCGTCGCCGACGGCCTTCTGCACCGGGATGGGCTCACCGGTCACCATCGACTCGTCGACGACACTGCCGCCGTCGGTCACGACGCCGTCGACGGGCACCTTCTCGCCGGGACGCACGCGCAGGCGGTCACCGACCTGAACCTGGTCGAGGGGGACGTCCTCCTCGGAACCCTCGTCGTCGAGCCGCCGCGCGGTCGCCGGCGCGAGGCCGAGCAGCTCCTTGATCGCCGAGCTGGTGCGGCTGCGCGCCCGCAGCTCGAGTACCTGGCCGAGCAAAACCAGCGTGATGATGACGGCCGCGGCTTCGAAATAAACGGCGACCACGCCCCCCTCACCGCGGAACGAAGGAGGGAATACACCCGGCGCCACGGTCGCCACGACGCTGTAGACATAGGCCACGCCTGTCCCCAGCCCGACGAGCGTGAACATATTGGGGCTGCGGTTGCGCACCGACGCCACGGCGCGCTGAAAGAACGGAAACCCTGCCCACAAGACCACCGGCGTCGCCAGCAACAACTGCACCCAGCCGAGCACTGCCGGCGAGACGGCCTGCTGTAGCGGCTGACCGGGGATCATCTCCGACATCGCCAGCAAGAAAACCGGCACCGTGAACACGAGGCTGGCGTAGAAACGCCGCCGCATGTCGTCGAGCTCGGGATTGTCGTCGTCGAGCACAACCGTGATGGGCTCCAGCGCCATGCCGCAGATCGGGCAGGAACCGGGCTCGTCCTGCTGGACCTCGGGATGCATCGGGCAGGTGTAGCGGATCGCCGGCCCGGCGATCTCCTCCGACTCCAGAGCCATGCCGCACATCGGGCAGGCTCCGGGGGCCGGCTCGCGCACCGAGGGGCACATCGGGCACACCCAGGCTGGTGGCATACCAGCCGGCAGGTCGACTGCCCGCTCTACGACGCCCTCAGCCCCTGCGGCACCGTCTCCGTGACAACAGTGATGTTCCGACTCGTCCATACCCAGATACTAGCCCGGATTTTTCCAATCGCGCCGTCAGGATCCGGTACACGCCGACCGTGCATAGCGGCAAGGCCAACAGCAAGAGAAACCCATAGGCCATCACCGAATAGCCCCTCGCCACCAGCTCGATGAGCCCGAGTCGTGACAAAACGGCAGCGAGGGTGAGCACCGCGACGGTCAACGCCCCGACCTGGCTGCGACTCATCGGCGGACGGCCGACCTCGGCGAGATTCACCGCAACGCGGTCGACGATGGCGTGGATCATCCCGGTGCTCGTTTCGACCAGCGTCCAGACGATGACGAAGGCGAACACCGCGAGCAGGGTGTCGCCACCGACGCGGCGCAACATGACCAGCCAGGGGACGTTCGCGGCGGTGACGTCGGCATCGGGGTAATAACCCATGATCGCCAGGTAGGTGAGCACGAACGGCACCGTCGCCATCAGGCCGGTGATGAGGCCGGCGCCGATCGCGTGTCGTCGCTCGGTCAGCCGGTCCAGCGTAAAGAACGTCGCCGGCAGGCCCGCCAGGTTGTAACCGACGTAGAGCACACCGATACCGAAGGCGGCAGCGATCGACGGGCCACCATCACCCGCGTCTGCGCCCGGCCCGGCGCGCAACGCCGCCAAGGCCTGCGGCCAGCGTTGGTACAGGACGGCGCCGGCAAACACTATGTAGCCGGCATACAGCACCGCGGAGCCGATCGTCTTGAAACGCTCGATGGCGGCGCGGCCGGCGGCGTTGAGCGCTCCGACCAGGCAGATCACAAAAACGACGCCGACCCAGTAGGGCAAACCGAGAATCTCTTCGACGATGTCGCCGGACGCAGCGCCGACGACGGCAATCACGAGAATCGCCATGGCGACGAACAGGGCATCGAACAACGGCCACCCAGGACCGATCAACGCCCGCACGAAGTTCCGATAGTCGTAGGTTCGGCTGACGCGGGCGAACTCGAACGCCAGCACGCACATGAGCGAGAAGCCCAGGAAGATGGCGGCGATGCTCCACAGGCCGCGGGCACCGAAACGCGCCCCGTATTGAACGATCTCCCGCCCGGTGGCATAAGCACCGCCAATCAGCACCGACTGGAAGACGATGCCTGGCAAGAGATACTGCTGGAACTTGCGCATGGTCGGGCTACTATACCCGCCATGCCACGCTGCGCCGACGATACGGTCAATATCTCTTCGGCGGTCGTCGCGTCGTCGCCCGACGCCATCATCGCCACCGACCTGGATGGCCGCATCATCAGCTGGAACGCCGCCGCTGAGCGGATCACCGGATTTTCAGCAGCCGAGGTCATCGGCAAGAACCTCACCTCTCTGATTCCCGCGAAAGATCGCGACAACGCCCAGGGCATGCTGGCGCGGGTACGCGCCGGCGAAACCATCCAGGGGCGCGAGGTCACCCGCCTGCGCCACGACGGGTCGAAGATCATCGGCCTGTTGACCTTGGCGCCGATCCGCGGCGACGATGGCAAGATCTGCGGCTCGGTAGGCATCTTGCATGACATCACCCAGCAGAAAACGATCGAGCAGTTCCTGCGGCGCAACGAGCGCTTGGCGTCGATCGGAACCTTATCCGCCGGCGTCGCGCACGAGATCAACAATCCGATCGGCGGCATTCTGATGGCGGCACAGTACGCGCGAAACTCGCTCGACAAACCGGACGCGCGTGCCGTCATCGACAAGGCTCTCCGCGACATCGAAATCGACGCCAAGCGTTGCGCCGACATCGTCCGGCGCTTGCTCCGTTTCGCCAACGAGAAACGCGGCGACCATTCAACATGCGACATTAACGATGTGGTGGACACGGCGCTTCGCATCGCGACGCGAAAAGTCGACGACATGGGCACCACAACACGCTTTCAACGCGACGACGGCCTGCCCCCCGTGTCGATGTGTCGGCCGGACATCGAGCACGCGCTCGTCAACCTGATCACCAACGCGCTCGAGTCACAGGCCACCGAGATCCTCATCGCCACCACCATCGATGAGCCAAGCACCAGCCTGTGGATCACGGTGAAGGACGACGGCATCGGCATCCCGGACGACGCGCTCGACCACCTCTGCGATCCGTTCTTTACGACCAAACGGGGGACCGGCGCCGCCGGCCTCGGGCTCAGCCTGGTGCACGCGATCGTCGGAGATCACCGTGGATCGCTCGATGTGACAAGCTTGCCGGGACAGGGAACGACCGTGACGCTGAAGCTCCCGCTCTCCCCCCGGAACACGAAGTAAGCGACGTGCGAGTCCTGATCGCAGACGACGAAGAGCACTACCGCGACTATTTGAGGACGAGCCTCGCCGAGCATGGGCACGAAGTGAGCACCGTCGACACCGGCCGGGTGGCGATCGACCACGGCGTACGCTTCCGTCCGCACGTTCTCGTGACTGATTGGATGCTCCGAGATCACATCCACGGGCTCCGTGTCTCGAACGTGTTGCGCGCCGTCGACCCGAGTCTGCAGGTGATCGTCATCACGGGATTCCCTTCTACCGACCTGCAGCGGGAAGCGCGTCATTCCGGCGTGTACCGCTTCATCGAGAAGCCGTTCGAGCTCGAGGAGATGATCGAAGCGGTGAGCGACGCGGGCGCCACCAAGCGCTTCGCGCGAATCGCCCTCTTCGGCGTCATCGAGGTCGATGGCGTCGGCCATATCGTCAACACGAACTGCAAGTCGCGAGAGATGCTGGGGCGCACCAGCGCCGGCCCCGAGGCCCAGCGCCTCGACCAGTTGTTCGGCGCCGATGCCATCACCCACCTGGTCGAGTCAAACGAGCGTTGGATTCGCGGGCATCCGGCCGCCGGCGAGCCGATCGAGTGGTTCATGCGCTCCAAAACCTGGCCCGACGGCGGCATCCTCGTCATCCTGCCGAGCACGTCAGGATCGCTGCAGGGCGATCCGCTGATCGAAACGTTGCTGGAAATCGACCGGCCGCGCCCCGTTCGATGGCCCTTCGACGACCGGGTACTGGTCATCGACGACGTTCGCGAGGTGCGATCGCTGTGCACCCAGCTCCTCGAGCAGGTCGGATGCGTCTGCTACAAGGCCGCGGACGAGGAGCTCGCTCTCAAGCTCTTTCGCGCCGATGAGAAGCTCGGCGTCGTGATCCTCGACTACGAGATGTCGGTCGACGATCTCGGTGGCTTCGCCGAACAGCTCGTTTCGATCCGCCCGGACGTCAAGATCGTCGGCACCAGCGCCGAGGACCATCGTCGGACGTTCAAGTCGATGGGGATCGGGCGCTTCCTCGACAAAGGCTGGCGGATCGCCGACCTGATCGCGGTCGTCGACTCTTGACGGCGCCTTACTGCCCTCCGGGTCGTGCCGGCATCTCCCCCTCAGGGAAACGCGGCAGCAGCTCGTCCCGCATGGCGAGCTGGTAGACCACCGCGGCTGCCTCGGGCGGCCCGAAGACGCTGGCACCACGGGCCCTGCCGGTCCCCGCGTCGATGTTGAAGTAGCCGCCGAGCATGATGACCTCGTCGGCCTTGTCGGTGCCGGGGATCTCGGCGATGGCGTTGCACACGGTACGACGCTGAGGATAGTCGCGATTGACGATCTCGACCTCGAGCACAACGCTGTCGCCGTACTCGATTAGCCGTGCGATGTGGCCGAAGTCCTCGTTACGCAGGATCGCGGTCGGCAGCGCCAGGGTCGGATCGTAGGTCCGGTTCGAGAAAGCCCGGATCTGGCCGTGCGGCCGGGCGCGTTGATACGCACGATGGCGCCGTTGTCGATCAGGAACTCACCGATGCGGGCCGCAATCTCGCAGGCGCGGAGAAGGGCGTTGAGATATGAGCACTAGCCACCATCGCGGGCGCGGAACACGGCAATCGAGCTCGTGTATCCGTGCAGGAAGCTCTGGCCGCCGACGGGTCCGATCTCGCCGTTGCAAAAGAAGCCGCCGATCGGCATGTGGCCGAGGTTCGAGGCGATCAGGTTGCTGTCGTGATCGGCGACGCCGTAGAGACGTTCACCGCGACCGAGGCACGAAAACAGCAACGCGCCCGCCGGGCTGGCGCCGCCGAGATCTTGTTTGCAGCGGCCGAGCATCTCTTTCAGGTCCGCCGCCGAGGTCTTGGCGTCACGAACGTGGAACTGCACCACCTGCCCGTTGTTGAGCCGCTCCCCGACCGCGAGGACGCCGGACTCGGGGTCCATCCCGATGATGTTGCGGATCAGGAAGTCGCCGTGGCGGTACTCCTGCTCGCCCTCCTGCATGACGACACCGAGGTGCAGGGAGCTGCGGAAAAGCTCCTGGTCTTCGGCCGGCAACGAGTCGTAGAGCTCGGAGAGCACCTCGGTGGCGCGCCGGCCCTCGAGCTGGCAGAGGATGTTGTCCTCGGCCCAGGTCACGAACAGCGGGTCGCCGATCGGCCGGCACCCCTGCGCAACGATCGTGTCCATCACGATGTTGCCGCGCAACACCAAACCGACAGTGCCGGCAGAGTGGACCTCGGCGCCGGCAAATAGCTGATTCTCGCCAGGGACGCTACCGCCGCTGGCCAGGCCCCCTACCTTCCGACTCGCCGGGTAGGCGTCGTCGAGCGCCCGGAGCAACACGTCCGCATCGCACGTAAAGGGGTCAGGAAACAACACGAAGTGGGGCTCGTCGCCGGGCTCGTCGCCGAACCGTCGCCGCCACAGCAGTGGCTCGTCGCCAAGCAGTTCCATCTCGTTGGGCAACAAGTGGAACACCTCGACGTCGACCCCCGGCAAGACGGCGGCGGTGAGCGCGAGGGCCGGCTCGTGCTCGACCTCGTGGCCACCGCCGACGACGCCGGCAGCCGAGCACCCGACTAAGGCGGCCTTCGGGTAGCGTTCCGCCACGGCTTCGGCGACCAGCGGATACTGGTCAGTTTGGCTCGGGTAGGCGAACACCAGGATGAGATCAGGAGCCTCACGCCCCAGGACGGCGGCAATGCCCTCGAGCGCTTCTTCGACGGAAAACCGCGGCGATCGTTCGCGAGACAGCACCGACGACCACTTCATCGCCGGGCCTCGCGCGTCCCGCACCGGCGGATCACCATGCCATGGCCTTCATCCTGAGAAGGTAGCCGTAATCAAACGGGGCCGCCACGGTCAGTTAACCGTGGGCATCGAGAACCTCCCGTACCTTCTGCACCAATCGGTGCGGCGAGAAGGGCTTTTGCAAGAAGTTGGTGCCCTCCTGCAGGACGCCATGCTCGACCAGAGCGCCGCCCGTATAGCCGGAGATGAACAAGACCGCGGCGTTCGGGATCACGGTGCTGAGACGCTGGGCGAGCTCGCGTCCGTTCATCCCCGGCATGACGACGTCGGTAACCAACAAGTCGATCGGGCCCTCGTGATGCTTGCATACTTCGAGCGCCTCGTCGCCGTCCGCGGCCTCGAGCACGAGGTAGCCGTGGCTGCTCAGGACACGGGTGCCGAGGATCCTCACCATCTCCTCGTCCTCGACCAGCAACAGCGTTTCCGTGCCGCGCAGACGACTTGACCCCGACAGCCTCACTTCCTCACGCTCAGAGACCTCCCCATCGGACGCAACCGGGAAATAGATCTGGAAGGTCGTGCCTTCTCCGAGGACGC
>Ga0114950_10001134_pt1 | contig 19770 bp, 21 predicted proteins | sample N075metaG_FD_83503 | JGI IMG/M metagenome (GOLD analysis project Ga0114950, IMG submission 83503) | Deep subsurface microbial communities from Kermadec Trench to uncover new lineages of life (NeLLi) - N075 metaG | ecosystem: Environmental > Aquatic > Marine > Ocean trench > Sediment | place... | reverse complement strand
TCCTCGCTTAACCTGGCTAAAGCGAACGATATAAACATGGCCTGATTGTGCGCACAGGGACCAGGTGACTCAACCCCGCTCGATCCGGTGAATACTTATAACTCTTTAGATTCTATCTTGATTAAGACCTCAAACTTCAAATTCGCAAGGAAAGCCGGGTACAGGATGATCGCCGGGAAAGTATCGTTGAGTTAATTCAGTATTTCCTTGGGATATCTCAGGCTCTGAGTTCATCGACCTACATGAATTCAGCATTCTTTCCTTCGATACGCGGTGACTACTTTCCTGCAGGCTTGACGCTAGCATTGGACTGCCACGGATGGCGGGAATGCAGGAGATGTAGGAGCATTTTCCTGCCATGCTGGCGAAAGTCACAGCAAAGAAAGCTGAATCCATGCTTTCGAATTAGGTGGAATAGAAATTACTCTTTATAAGATTTCTTTCATGGGCTGGCTTTTGTCAGTGCTTCCACCACCAGATCACCAAAGCCACTGGTATCAATTAATTTGATGTCGGTGCCTGGTTGGGAAAGATCGGCAGTCGAATAACCTTGGGCAAACACGCTTTGCATTGCTTGCCAAACATTTTTCGCTTCTTGGTCCATGCCGAAACTCATTTCCAGCATCATTGCAACTGAACCAATCATGGAATAAGGATTGGCTATGTTCTGACCTGCGATATCAGGGGCTGAACCGTGAGAAGGTTCGTAATAGGATTTTTCCGGTCCGATACAAGCTGACGGCATGAGACCAAGCGAACCCAGTATGCCACCCCCCAGGTCACTCAATATATCGCCAAACATATTCTCCATAACCATGACGTCGAACTGACCAGGATTCAGACATAAATAAGTGGCAGCCGCATCAACCAGAATGTGGATAATTTCTACCTCGGGGTAATCTTGTCCAACCTCTTCGATAACCTCATTCCATAGCACACTTGATTTGAGCACGTTACTCTTGTGAATATTGTGTAAGCGCTTTTGTCTCTTCATAGCCGTATCAAAAGCCACCTTGGCTATGCGCGCTATTTGTCCTTCATCGTATTCAAGGGTTTCTTTTACATAACGCAAACCAGCATCATTTATACCGGTTTCCTTTTCACCAAAATAGAGTCCGCCAACCAGTTCGCGAATAATCATCAGATCGATTCCATCGCCTATTATCTCCGGCTTCAGAGGTGAAAAATGCGCCAAGCTTTTGGGCAAATACACCGGTCTAAAATTAGCAAACGTGTTATAGCGTCGACGAAGTGGCAGTAGTGCACCTCGTTCCGGTTGCAACTCAATGGGAATCTTCTTTGATTCCGCGTGGCTCAAACCTATGGGCCCTTTTAGAATTGCATTAGCTTCGTCACAAAGCGCCTTGGTTGCTTCTGGAAAAGGATGACCGCACTCAAAATAGGCGCTGGCTCCGAAGGCTCCACGGATTAGCTCGAAATTGATGTCATTACGGGATTCAATCAGGTCCAGTACCTTAATGGCTTCTCCCATGATTTCCGGGCCAATACCGTCACCCTCCAGTATTGCAATTTTATGAGTTGTCATGAAGTTTCCTAATTAAAGAACTACTGTAGATGGGTAACAACCGGGCGCGTAATCTAACATGGTCAACCAGTTGCGAACAAGGCGATAGAAAGCGGGGCTCAAACGAGAAGACAGTGACTGATGAGAACTTAAGTGACAATTGACACAAAAATGTGGATTTTAGTTTTTTTACGCTTAGTCTGACTCCTGAGCGTCTGGTCGAAACTGCTCGGCGAAGTCAGAAATAATTTTCCTACCATCTGCCTCGTAGGAGGGTGCTGTCCTGGTTGAAGGGTAGTGCTCTTTCCAATGCCGCCTTATCTTGCTGAAGTTTGGATCATTTTTGCGAACACTAATAACAAAGCCTCCATCCTGTTGGCTTTCGTGTACCACTGGCACACCCAGGTGCCTGATAAAGCCCAACCTACGATAGATGACTAAGGGACGACTGAAATCAAGGAAGAAAGTACCGCCGACTATATGAGAATCGGATTTACACACGGCTAATTCTTTTGGGTGTATGGCAATTTTGAAGATAGATGTCTGCATAAGTGTTAAGGCCAGCCTGAAATTATCAGTATTGTTTTCACTGGGATTTCTACGCTAATTTCACCCATTTAAGAAGTTACTGTATTTTAACCATTTAACCCGTTGATGAATATAGTTTTTATGTATCTGGTACCAGCGGGCGGACTTGAACCGCCACTCCCGTGAAGGAACCGGATTTTGAATCCGGCGTGTCTACCAATTTCACCACGCTGGCACTTGGACTTGAACCGTCAACCCGCTTATTTGCCACTCGGGTACGCGAGATAAGCCTGATCGATAAAAGGCCGAGCATTATACCAGTATTCAATACCTGCGCAATTAAGCTAAATTTTGTGTGGTGGCTCAGTCTGATCCTTTCAACTCAACGGTTTGCAAACTGGAACATTACTAATTCGAGCGCCTGTATTTGTCACTTCAAGTAACTACTGATTTTCTATACTCTTCAGTCAGATTATCCTGAGCGCCATCAAGTCAGCCAAGAGAGATCAATCTGTGAATCACAAGTTGCAAACGAGCGATTTTTCTTATCAATTGCCAGAGGAGCTTATTGCTCACTTTCCAACACCGAATCGTAGTGATAGCAGGTTGCTGGGTCTCAACCGTGTAACAGGTGAGATCCAGCATCATCAATTCACCGAATTCCTTGGTTTTTTGCGGCCGGAGGATTTGTTGGTATTTAATGATACGAGAGTCATCCCGGCACGCCTATTTGGGAAAAAGGAGTCTGGCGGCAAGGTAGAGTTACTGATTGAGAGGGTCCTCGATGAATGCACTGTGTTGACTCAATTAAAAGCAAGTAAATCGCCTAAACCGGGTACTAGGTTGCTGTTTCCGCCAACAAACGGTACAAAAGACGCCTCTGGCCAGCCTATAAGCCAGAGCGATAATGTTGTTGCAACCGTAAGGTCCAGGGAGAACGATTTTTACAAACTCGAATTTGATTCGGGTTTGGGTATACCGATAACCGACTACCTGGAACAGGTTGGGCACATTCCATTACCCCCCTATATAAAACGTGAAGACCAGCCACTCGATCGAGAACGCTATCAAACTGTTTATAATAAAGCCCCTGGCGCAATAGCGGCACCCACGGCAGGCTTGCATTTTGATGCAAGATCGATGCAGCGTCTGCAACAGCTGGCAATAGAAACAGCGTTTGTCACTTTGCATGTTGGAGCTGGAACATTTCAACCGGTACGCGTTGCGAACCTTTCCAGCCATCATATGCACTCAGAACGGGTCGAATTATCACCCTTGGTAGTGGAGAAAATAAAAAGGTGTAAGCAGCGAAGTGGGAGAGTTATAGCTATCGGTACAACAACGGTTCGCAGCTTGGAATCTGCCGCAACTGGAGGGGTGCTAGAACCTTTTCAAGGTGAAACCGAACTATTCATATACCCGGGTTTTAATTTCAAAATTGTCGATGCCATGGTGACTAATTTTCATCTGTCTGAGTCTACGTTACTTATGTTGGTGAGCGCGTTTGCCGGAAAAGAAAAGATACTTGACGCGTATCAATGTGCGATAGCCGAGAAATACCGATTCTTCAGCTATGGTGACGCAATGTTCGTCTATTGATTCAAGCCGAGCCTGTTGATCATAAGATTGATAATTATAGAAATACCCGGGTTTATGATTTCGGAGTTAGTGTGGAAATACCGGCATTATCTACCGCGCTCAACTTGTAGATTTGGTTTCTGTTATACTGCGCGGCTCACAAAATTCACCACTTAGCCCCGTCTTTGAAAGGATCATAAAAGTCTATGAAAGCACCTGTGCGAGTTGCTGTTACCGGAGCAGCAGGACAAATAAGTTATTCCTTGCTATTTAGAATCGCCGCTGGCGAAATGTTGGGTACTGATCAGCCGGTAATACTTCAGTTACTTGAAATTACCCCGGTATTGGATGCATTAAAAGGTGTAGTCATGGAAATTGAAGACTGCGCATTCCCACTGGTTGCCGGTATTTTACAGACCGACGATCCGGGTGTGGCATTTAAGGATGCCGATTTTTGCCTGCTGGTGGGAGCCAGGCCAAGAGGCCCGGGTATGGAGCGCAAAGACCTGCTGGAAGCAAATGCCACAATATTTTCAGCTCAGGGAAAAGCGATTAACGATAATGCCAGTCGTGAAGTCAAAGTATTAGTTGTTGGTAATCCGGCTAACACCAATGCCCTGATTGCCTATCGTAATGCACCCGATATGAGTCCTGAGCAATTCACTGCAATGACAAGACTGGACCACAATCGGGCGATTGCCCAATTGGCGAATAAAACAGGAAAACACAGTAACGATATAGCAGGAATGATCATTTGGGGAAACCATTCTGCTACCCAATACCCAGACGTAAGCCATGCAACCGTCGCTGGTAATACGGCATCCAGCGTGGTTCAACAGGAGTGGCTTGTAGAGGAATTTATACCAACAGTTCAACTGCGTGGTGCAGCGATTATCAAAGCGAGGGGATTATCCAGTGCCGCCTCTGCTGCAAACGCTGCCATCGAACATATGCGGGATTGGGCTCGCGGTACAGGGGGATCAACTGTCAGTATGGGCATTTACAGTGACGGCAGTTACGGTATAACGGAGGGGTTAATTTATTCGTTTCCGGTCACCTGTGAAAATGGTTCATATCAGGTAGTTCAAGATCTTGAGATCAGCGAGTTCAGTCAAGACCTGATGGACAAAACCGAGAAGGAACTGGTAGAAGAGCGAGATGCAGTATCCCACCTGTTGCCCTAGCTTCGGGGTATGCTCAGACAAATTCACAGAATAGGAGGCCCTGCAGTGTCCAAACACGGCAGGGTCTTTTTGTATTGACCGTGTTTCAATGTTCTTTGCTGTTCTCATGTAGTGCATAATGCAATAGATCAATCCAACGAGATCGTGATCTTATGGCAACCGTTATTCAATCCTATAGTCAAACGCAACCGGGTTTGTCTGAAAATTCCCTTGTACTGGACCGGAGAAAACAGTTTTGGTTATGTCAGGTTGGGGGGTGGTCTACCTGGGTTGTTCTCCTGGTTGTTCGGGATCTAAATTTTGTGCCATCTGAATATATGCTGGGTAGGGTAATAATTTACATAGTCAGTAGTTTAATAGGAATTCTGCTTACCACTTGGTTACGAAAGCTATATTGCGCTGTGTGGGAGAAAAAAATAGGGGCGCGGGTAGCTGTGGTCTTATTGGGTACGCTACTGGCGACGGTAGTTTGGCAGCCCTTTCGAAATTACATGGATTTTCTTACTTTTGGGGAATTCCTGCCATTAGAGTTAATCGATTTATTTCGTGGTTCGTTTCCAAGTTATGCCACTTTGATTTTATGGAGTTGGCTCTATTTCTTTATAAAATATTACCAGTTGTTCCAGGAAGAAAAAGAAAAAAATCTTCGTTCCGAAGCGCTCGCCCAAGAAGCCCAGCTGAGAATGCTGCGATATCAGCTCAATCCCCATTTTCTGTTCAACACACTCAATGCCATTTCAACCCTGGTGCTGGAAAAAGCAACGGTTCCGGCTAATGAAATGCTGACCAAGCTAAGTAAATTTCTGCGTTACTCTTTGGATCACGCACCATTGGACCAGGTGACACTTGCCCATGAAATTGAGACATCAAAGCTTTACCTGGATATCGAAAAGGTGAGATTTGGTGAGCGCCTGAAAGTAGAAATTACAATTGCTGATAAAGCTCAGCAGGCACTGGTTCCAAGTATGCTGTTGCAACCATTGATTGAAAACTCAATCAAGCATGGGCTCTCGAAACTGGAGCAGGGCGGGGTAATTAAAATAACTGCCGATGTGGAACAGGATAACCTTGTGTTGACCGTCGTAGATAATGGTCCAGGCATCCCGGAATCAATGACCGATGATTCACAGTTGGATTTTTCCGGTGTAGGATTGAGTAATATTCGAAATCGATTGAAGGAAATGTATGGCGAAGACCGTCGTCTTACATTCAGTAATGAGAGACCTTGTGGTTGTAAAGCAACGGTAATTATTCCCTACGAGACAAAAAAGACAGCGGCATGTTAAGAGCAATAATAGTTGACGATGAAGAATTAGCCTGTAAAGGCTTAAAAATGCGACTGGACCAGGTTGACGAGGTTGAAGTTGTGGATACCTGTATTAGCGGCAGGCTGGCACTGGAATCCATAGTTGAAAACGAACCTGATCTGTTGTTCCTTGATATCCAAATGCCAGGTATGACCGGGTTTGAGATGATCAGTGAAATTCAGGCTGACCTGATGCCCCTGGTGATTTTCGTAACCGCCTATGATGCCTTTGCCATCGACGCCTTCAATGTTCATGCGGTGGATTATCTGTTAAAACCGGTGGAAGAAGCGCGGTTGAAAGCAGCTGTCGATCGAGCTGTTGAAGTAAACGAGCGGCAAGGGGCGGTAGGTGAGAAGCAACGCTTGCTGGAAATGGTAGTTAAATTGACCGGCAAGTCGGAATCAGCAATTGGCGAGTTGTTGGCAAACCCAGATCATGAATCAGAGCATCCCGATCGACTGGCTATAAAAGACGGTTCTACCACAACTTTTGTACCGGTAAAGGATATTGACTGGATTGATGCGGCAGGTGACTACATGTGCGTACATGTTCAGGGCGTAACTCATATTATGCGTACCACTATGAAGGAGCTTGAGATTAAATTGGATCCGGCAATTTTTCAGCGTGTTCACCGCTCTACTATTGTCAACCTACAGCGTGTGGATAAAGTTTCGTCTCACATAAACGGCGAATTTCATTTGACTCTCAATTGTGGTTCGTCCTTGAAAATGAGCCGCTCCTACAAAGATAAAGTTAAACACTTTTTCCAATAATTGGTTAAATCTAAAACTGCTTAGTGCTTTAAACTGTCTGTAGATGATGGAGTGGCAACGCAGTTGTGTTGATGACTTGACGCATTATGAAGCTGGAGTGGACACCAGACACACCCTTTATCCGGGTAATTTTGTTAAGCAGAAATTCTTGATAATACTCCATATCAGGTACTACAACCTTGAGCAGGTAGTCAGCTGACTGCCCGGTAATGAGTGAACACTCAATTACTTCCGGGTAATTGGTTACGTGTTTCTCAAACTCTTCAAACCTGTCCGGCGTGTGCCGATCCATACTTATTTGAATCAGAGCCGTTAACTTCAAATCCAGCTTGGAGGGATTGAGAACGGTCACTTGTTTTTCAATAATTCCCGAGTCTTCCAGTTGTTTTACTCGGCGGGCACAGGGGGAAGGGGACAAACCGACCTTGTCCGCAAGGTCCAGATTGGTAATGGCTCCATCCCGTTGTACTTCCTGAAGAATTCGTCTGTCTATCTTGTCCAGTTTCATGGCAGTCGGCGCTAGTCAGTAACATTGAAAAACGTACTATATCGATTATTTTGAGTAATATCACTAAATATATACAAAATATTAGAATAACTATCTAATAAAACACGATATCAGTAGAAACTATACGTAGAAAAACCCTTGAATTTCAGCTAGTCTAGGCAACAGTTAAACTAAGCGACTACCGTGTTTAGCCGCTTCATCGAAGGCCGGGACGAAGCAAGGTAATCAGTGAGTAACCGGTATACAAATAGCAAACATAAAGGAATTACTAATGTTTGATTGTACTAAGTACAAACCTTTCCAGCCTATCGATATGGTAGATCGCACTTGGCCAAACCAGGTTATTAGTCAGGCACCTACCTGGTGTAGTGTTGATTTACGGGATGGTAATCAGGCTCTGATCGAGCCCATGACTGTCGTGCAGAAGAAAAAGCTATTTGCCCTGCTGGTCGATGTTGGTTTTAAAGAAATTGAGGTTGGCTTCCCCGCTGCATCGCAACCTGATTTTGATTTTGTGCGCAGCTTGGTAGAAGAAAATTTAATTCCTGAAGATGTAACAGTTCAAGTGTTGACTCAGGCAAGAACGGAGTTGATTCAGCGAACTTTTGCATCATTGAAAGGTGCCAGACGCGCAATCATGCACGTTTATAATTCCACGTCGACGGTTCAACGTGAAAAAGTATTTAAGACAGATCGTGCTGGAATTATCGATATTGCTGTTACCGGTGCCAGAGAAGTTAAACGTTGTGCAGAAATGGCACCTGAAACTGAGTGGGTATTTCAATATTCACCAGAAAGTTTTACCGGAACAGAAATGGATTTTGCGCTGGAAGTTTGTAATCGGGTAATTGATATCTGGCAACCCAGTAAGACGAATCCAGCCATATTTAATCTACCCTCAACAGTGGAGATGGCAACGCCCAATATTTATGCTGATCAAATTGAGTGGTTCGGTCGAAATATTGATAACCGCGAGGCTGTAATTATTAGTTTGCATACCCATAACGACAGGGGTTGTGCGGTAGCTGCCGCTGAACTTGCCGTTATGGCGGGAGCGCAAAGAGTTGAAGGAACTCTGCTTGGGAATGGTGAGCGCACAGGCAACATGGATATAGTTGTCATGGCAATGAACTTGTACAGCCAGGGAATTGAACCCGGGCTAGATTTGCGTAATATGGACAAAATCGTCTCGGTTGTACGGGAGTGTACTCAAATTGATGTGCATCCACGTCAACCTTATTCTGGTGATCTTGTGTTCACTGCATTTTCCGGAAGTCATCAGGATGCTATTAAAAAATGCCTGGATATGTATGGTGAGGGGGAGACCTGGGAGATTGCCTATCTGCCCATCGACCCGAGAGATCTTGGAAGAACCTATCAGGATGTCATTAGAGTAAATAGCCAATCCGGCAAGGGCGGGGTGGCCTACGTCCTGGCCAACAAATTCGGCTGCGAATTACCACGCTGGTTACAAATTGAGTTCAGTCGAGTTGTGCAGAAACGAGCTGAAGAATCTGGCCAAGAAATATCCGCTGACGAAATTTGGGGCCTTTTTAATTCGCACTATCTGAATAATCAGAAGGTGATGAGCCTTGAAAACTTTACAATTGAAAAATCCCAAGGCCGGGAGACATTCAAAGCGACACTCGGTTACTTTGGTGAAAAGCTTGCAATCAGCGGAGAGGGTGACGGAGTTTTAGACGCCTTTGTGGAGGCGTTGAGATCTTCTGTAAACCTTGAATTTGAAATCCTGGAATACGGAGAGCACGCCCTAGGCCAGGGAGCCGATGCAGAGGCGGTCACCTACATTCAATTAAAGTGTAATGGCCAGCGCTTCACAGGTGTTGCCATTAGCAAGGATATAATTGCTTCCTCCCTTAATGCGCTGATAGGTGCTGTCAGTGACCTTTTAGTCAGTCAGGGCCGTCAGGTAGCAGCCTAAAATCCCTCAATAAATCAAGTTAGCCAAGCCGAAAGCGGCTTCCTGCTCAAAAGGCAGGTTGTCGGCTTTCCTGCTTGGTTGCTTGTATGAAGTTGCTAACCTATTGTTTTAGCTAACGATATTATCTTTCTGCGGTAATCGTGCCCTAACCTCCAATTTACCTGGGAAATCTAAATGATAATGATTTGCATTAAGGATAATGATCTATTATGATTCCTTGCGTTGAGTTTTAGACCAAGACGGTTGGCACAAGTCAGAGCCACAGGATAGAAACGCCGATGCCAGTAAATCAGTAAGGAGACAAGTAGTGAATTTTAGCCGTAGTATTTCTTTCGTAGTGGCTAGTATTACAGTATTTAGTATTTCGCCTTTGATAGATGGTGCTGAAGACGTGCCAAGCATTGAGCAGTTGTGGGAACTGGTACAGCAACAGCAAGCTGAACTTACCGCCCTCAGGCAGGAGCTTGAAATAACTCGAGATCAGGTGAGTGTTAACGAAACTCTGGCGGAAACCAACACCGATATTATTGAATCCGTAGCGGAATTCGTGGAGCGTCCAGGTACTGGAGCCGCGTCTTGGACCAACAGGACAACAATTGGTGGCTATGGCGAGATGCTTTACAACAATGAGACTTCCAGTGCGTCCTCCAAGGAACTGGATATTCAGCGCTTTGTCATATTCCTTAGCCATGAGTTTAATGATGACTTGCGATTTGTTTCTGAGTTAGAGATAGAGCATTCATTTGTCAACGACGACGACAGGTCTCCAGGTACTGTGGAATTGGAGCAGTCCTATCTGGAATGGGATTACGCAAGGAATCACAGCGCACTTGCCGGTATGTATCTAGTTCCAATTGGCATCCTAAATGAAACCCATGAGCCAACTACTTTTTATGGAGTTGAACGCAATCGCGTTGAGTCTAGGATAATTCCAAGTACCTACCGGGTAAATGGAATCAAGCTAGCTGGTCGACTTGCTCCAGGTTGGAGTTATGACTTAGCGGTCCATGAGGGCTTGTTTTTTGAAAGCAGTAACGGCGGTGAAATCCAGATCAGAGACTCAAGGCAAAATGGTGCACGGTCAGAAATGGACAGTCCGGGCTACACCGGTAGACTGAAATACACAGGTATTCCAGGCCTGGAGCTCGGGCTGGCTCTACAATATCAAACCGATATGACCCAAAACGGTAGCACTCGTTCAAATATTGGTCGTGATGGGCTAATCGACATGCTTGGAAACCCAGTAGACAATTTGAGTGGCCTTCTTAGCGAGGCGCACGTTGTATACCGACAGGGAAAGTGGGGATTCCGCGCCCTGTATGCCCAATGGGATCTGGACGATAAAATCAACTCAGTAGCTAATAATGACCTTTCAAACAATGGGATTGGCCGTGATGAGCAGTACGGTTATTATGTGGAGCCGTCTTTCCAGGTAAATAATAAATTTGGTATTTTTGCCCGTTATGAAGAAACCGATGAGAGGGCGGGCAGTAATTTCGGTGCAGCTAAAGATTCTACTACAAAACGGACCCTGCTCGGTGCAAATTACTGGATCACGGACAATGCAGTAGTAAAGTTGGATTATCAATTTGAAAGAGATGATAAGGATCTAGACCTGGATGGAATTAACCTGGGAATTGGGTGGCAATTCTGATGAATTCGTCCAAGCTACTTTTAACCAGAGGGAGATACGCACTGATCCGAATTGGGTTCGTATCTCTGTTTTGGACGATTTCCGTCTTAGTACCAACCACCACCTCAGAAGCTGAAGGTGATTTTCTCACCGAACCGGAGCTTTTTTTACAGCATGTGTTTGACAGCTCAAACCCTGATCAAGGAATGGTTTGGTTAACCGAGGAGAAAATGAACACGGCTACCAGCATTCTCGGCCACCAGCCAAATTTTATGCGGATACGCTATTGGGGTGATGCTTCCAGATCTGCCTGGATAGTAGACGAAATAGGGAAAACCGAACCCATTACAATTGGAATAGTCGTTTCAGGGAACGCTATTGAAGAGGTTAGGGTGCTGGCGTTTCGAGAATCGCGGGGATGGGAAATCAAGCATGATTTTTTTACCAGACAGTTCGTGGGAGTGTCCTTGACCGAGGAAAGGGGTTTAACTCAAACCATCGATGGGATTAGCGGTGCTACTTTGTCGGTTCGGGCTATGCGCAATGTCTCGAGATTAATATTATATCTTTCACAATCATTAGCAGGCTGATTATTAACAGTAGAAGTATTGTGCTGATTTGAGTAATCAAAAGCAAGTAAAGGTAACCGGCGGACCCCGAGTCGGCCTTCGAAGTTTACTGGCACTTCACCGTACGCTAGGGCTTATCAGCGCCTCTTTCGTAATTGTCCTTTCTCTTACCGGGCTCGCACTACAGCATTCCAATCGCTTCGATTTTGATTCCCGTTTTCTCCGCTCCCAAGCCTGGTTGTCTTGGTATGGGATTGAAGTACCCGACATCAGCAAAAGCTATGTCAATGGTAACAACAGCATTTCCCTTATTAGTGATGCACTGTATTTTAATGCGACCCTGGTAATAGAGGGTGTGCCAGATATCAAGGGATTCGTAACACAAGAAAACGGACACGTGGCAGCCAGCCCCAATAGGTTATTTCTTTTTGGCCGAGCCGGCGAGTTAATAGAAATACTAGGAGCAGTTCATGGTGTGCCTGGACAAATTGAGGCGTTAGCCCAGGGTGCAGGAAATTCATTTTTAATTCGGTCAGTTGAAGGTGTTTACCTGGCTGATCTCGAAAACCTTGATTTTGCTCAGCTGGATCAATCTGAAACTCAGCTAAACTGGAGCCAACCGGTACGATTAGGTCCTGACCTTAGTGCCCGTGTCAGAAATAATTATGGTGATGTGCTGGTGAGCTGGGAAAGGTTAATTCTTGATATACACAGCGGCAGAATAATTGGCCAGTGGGGTGTAGTACTGATAGATGTTATGGCAATTCTGTTTCTGACTATGGCAGTCACTGGCGTATGGATTTGGAGTCGACGCCGGTCTGGTCAACAGTCTCGCTAACTTTAAGGATACGCCCGGATGTTTAAACTTGTTATTGCTGCTTCCATTTCTTCGTTTATTTTCGGGCTTTTTGGTGTTGACTGGAACGCCGTAGACAATAAAATTGACAATGAATTTCCAAATATCAGTTTTATCTCAGCCGATGAACTCAGGCGTTTATACGATTCCGGTGAAAAATTACCTGTAATCATTGATGTGCGAGAATTGGAAGAATACCAGGTCAGTCACTTGAAATCGGCACTGAACATCATCAATATGATGACCCCCGTGACAGTGTTAGGTAATTTCTAAAGTACTTAATAATACTGCATAAAGGTATGGTGCTATGACCTTAGTAGGAGATCACCGAGGCCTTAGAATCGGTAACATCAATTCATGTCGGTAAAACTATTTTCTTTCTGTTAGCGACTATAAACACAGAATCAATATCCTGCCGGCTTTAATATTAATAAAGCAGACCGATGTATTAGACAGGTGAATCCTGTTGCCAGAATATCAGTCAATGTCAGCAAGCAGGCCGGGGAGAAAAATGGCTTTCATAGATGACGATGAAGCGCTCATTGCAGCCGCGCTTAACGGCTCGGCTTATGGCTGGGAGAAGCTGGTTCGGCGCTATGAAAGTAAAATTTACAACTATGGCTTGAGGTTAACCGGTAACGCCACAGATGCGATGGATTTGATGCAAGAAGTGTTTATGGGTGTCTATAGAAATCTACACCGATTTCGGGGTGACGCAAAGTTCAGTAGCTGGATTTTCAGGATAGCTCATAACAAGGCTGTCGATATGAACCGCAGACGTGCTCTTCTGCAGGGTAAGTCTCTCAGTTTCGATGATACTGAAGGGTTAGAATTTCAATTCACAGACCATGACACCAGCGCTGAACCTGACTCTCGTTTGATTAAAGGTCAACAGAATCATGAGATTCAAAAATTATTGCAGATATTACCCATAGAGCAGCGTCTGGTCATTGAGCTTAAAATATTTCAATCGCAAACCTTTGAGCAAATCGCTGAAATGCAAGAAATTTCCGAAAACACGGCAAAGACACGTTTTTATTCTGCACTTAAAAAGTTGAAAGCGATTATGGAGGAGTCACATGTCCTGTCCTAAAACACAGTATTTACTTTCTGAGTATTTCTCTGATGATTTGTCTTTAATTACCCGGGGTGAATTTGAGAAACACATACAAACCTGTAGTGACTGTGCTACTGAACTTACTGCTTTGCAGGGCGCTCAAAATGAGTTAGCCCATTGGCAAGATGAACGTGTGCCTCACTGGGATCGTGGTACAACTTTGTTTCGAACCGAACATGGAGGCAGTCAACAGCAAAGAGGCTGGTTATGGCAATGGTTGCCAACGACTGTTTCCTTCGCCATGCTATGTCTCGTGGTTTTCAATGTAACCGTAAGTAGTAGTGATAGCGGATTTACTGTTTTATTCGGAAACAGTGAGGACCCCTTCGATACTTCCCGGCTTGAACAGCGGGTTGCACAATTGGCAGAAATACAGCAAATGGAACAGGATCAGACTCTGCAGGCATTTCTATTTAGGCTGGACGAACGACAAGATAGCAATAACTTACGACTGATGCAGGCAGTTATGGATCAGACGCAACAGATGACGGCGGAAAACTTTGATCAAATGTACAGTTACTTCGAACAACAGAGGCAATTAGATTTGGAAAATGTTCAAGTTAGTTACCAACAACTTGTTGATAGCGATTTTGATACCATGAGGTCGATGCAACAGTTGGCCAATTTCGTTCAATACACTGGCGAAACTAGATAAATAGAGGTGCTGAAAATGACACGTCATTTGGGGTTGTTCGGATTGAGAATTGGTCTGCTATTTTGTGCCTCCATAGCAACGGCACAGCAATTGGAAACTACGGAACTGAAAATGAGCGTCGATATTTTGTCTGGTGTGCTTCGTGAGGGCCTGGGGGTAAATGAGACACCTGGCTTGTTCGGACTGAATGAACCTCGGGTAGACAGTTTTTATTTGCAAGGTCAGGGTGTGGTGATGAAAATTCAAACCCCCCTGGCGAGACGTCGGAATAGAGTTAACATCAATGCATTAGCTTCTTCCATTTATAGGTTACCTAATCGGTCAAACCCTTTTGCGGCGGTACAGCGATCAAGCACGCCTGGTGCAAGCTCTACCTCGGCATTTTCTCTACAACAGGACAATTTGGGGGGTTTGTATCAATCTCTAATTGAAGAAATTCAATCAATTGATGTTAGTGCAGTAATTGACAGGTCTATACGGCAGGCCAGCTCTTTAACGAGATCGTTACGTGAGCTTGGTGAAATTGACCAGGAATCTTTTAACAACCTTCAACAAGAATTTTTTTCAATGAGGGAGGAATTGGGTTCAATGCGGGAAGACATGATGCAGCGCATTGATGATTTACGCCAGATGGGAAATGAGCCACCTGTCGTGTCGGTGACTGCTACGGACGAAGTGCAATTCGATTTAAGAGAAAACATCGAAAGTCTGAAACTGACCCTTGAGCAATTGAAGACCAATACAGCAGTCAGGGCAGCAAACTTGAGTGAACAATATGAGTCTGCCAAAGCTAAGTATGAAGCGCGGTGGATAGTTGAAATATCGGAATTGGAGGCTAGGTTATACGCACTATTATGCGACTATGGTGCAACGCTCAGAGATCTTCCTGACGACGAGTATCTGACCGTAGTCTTTTCAGATCTCGGGGAGAAATCTGAAACAGACGCTCGAACCGACAAGATCCATATATTAAGCAAGACGGATTTGTCTCGCTGCCAATCAGGGGGAATGGATGCGGTAGAATTGCAACAACGATCATCCAGTTACAGTTATTAGCGACAACTTTCCATTGTTTTCTACACAAGGTTTCATAGAGCGCTGAATTAACGCACTAGGGCTTTGTTTCTGACAGGATTATCCGATAAAATGATCGGATTCGAGCATTTGTGGACGACTTGTAAACTAACACTCTGGTGGTCCAACACCTGAGCATCCAATCAGCCAGAAGTGCCGTGGTTCAGCCAGCAAAAGCTGGAAGATAATAATAAGCCCGAAAGTTAGGAGATAAAAGATGGATTGCCCCAAATGTAATTCCAACATGAAAGAGTTAAAAATAGAAACACTTCAAGGACAAGTGATTATTGATAAATGTGAAAGTTGTAATGGATTATGGTTTGATCCAGGCGAAGCCGAACAATTGAAAGGCGATTGGATGGCAGATTTTCTGGACAGTGGCGATCCTGAAATTGGTAAAACTTATAATACTGTTCGCGATATCCACTGTCCTCGTTGCGGAAAACCGTTGATAAAAATCAATGATCCGAAACAAAAGCATCTGCAATACGAAGCTTGTGAAGAGCATGGTATGTTTATGGATGCTGGAGAATTTACCGATTTTAAACATGAGACCCTGCTCGACATATTCCGTGATGTAGTTGCAAGTATCAAACGTCGTTAAAGTAAATGGATCGTTAAATTAAAAATGCCATCTGGGGTGTAACCAGATGGCATTTTTTTTACAAATTTCTGGCAGTGGAAGTACTTTTCCAATATCCATCCAGGACGCTTTTACATCGTGAAAATCAGAACCAATTGAAGCTGAGAGTTCATGATCAACACTGAGGCGTCCTAAAAAATCACGCACTTCATTACCGATATTCGAATAACAAACTTCAATGGCATCTCCGTTGTAATGTTTGAAGTCGCTGATCAATCGTTTCAGTTTCGTATTGCTTAGTTTGTATCTGTGAGGATGAGCTAGTACTGATAGTCCCCCGGCTTTTTGTATTGAGTTTATCGCTTCTGAAATTGAGCACCAGTGGGGTTTGGCGTAAAAACGACCGTTTTTAATAAGCGATTTGAACGCGGATTTGCGGGAGCTAAATTTGTTTCGTAGCAATAGGAAATCAGCAATGTGACTTCGACTTGGCGAAGCACATTTTTGGCTTGCCATATGATCGTCAAGCCCCGTAATTCCAGCTTTTTCCATCGCCAAGTGTATTTGTTTTACTCTAATTCTACGTTTATCTTGTTGCGTGTTTAACAAGGTATTCAGACCCAGGTCATTTGCATCTATACAAAGACCAACAACGTGGATTTCCATACTATTCCAGAGCGTCGAAATCTCAACACCGTTTATCAGTTCAATTTCTGACAATTCATATTGACCTCTGAGGTCCAGGACGCCGTCTATACAATCGTGGTCAGTCAGAGCCAGGTGAGTAACACCGTTATCTTTAGCCCGGTTAAGTACAAATTCAGGCGAGTGCTTGCCGTCCGAGAAGTAGCTGTGGCAATGTAGATCCAATTTCATTTAAAGAAACTGAAGAAGCGGCGATAAGATAGACTCATTTAAACGCGCAGTGTAAGAAAGTGGTATTGAGGTAGGTCTATAGTAGCACTGATAGCCTCTGCGCTATAATCAACCGTCCAGAACACAGCTGTGTCGGGTGGCCAAATAATATCCGTTTTAGAGGTAATTTTTTAAATTGCAAGCCGCCCGTCACCAGTCAATTCCCATCGCTCCCCTTGGAACATTAACAAACGCTTGCGAAAGCTGTGTAGGACAGTGTCAGCAGATTATTGAGATTATTTCTGCAAGGGTGTTTAGCGAGAAAACTGTTGGCGGTTCTTCAGTGGGCGCTCATTTGAGGCATATCATTGAACGATTTGATTGTTTTCTCACTGGTTATTCTGTTGGTCAGATTAACTATGATTTGCGCCGGAGAGATAGGCAATTAGAACTGAATATAGAAAGTGCCAAGGAGGCATTAACTGCGGTAGCAAGCGGACTATCACAGGTCAGGGAAGTCGACATAAAACAGTTGAGCGTGATGGAGTCTGTCGATGAGAATGGTTCAGTTGTTGCAGTTGACAGTACGGTTGAACGGGAACTGATGGGTCTTGTTTCACATACGATTCATCATTTAGCTATTATCGTAATGCTGGCCAAAGCACAGGGTTACACTCTCAATGAAAACCTTGGAAAAGCCCCGTCCACCATCATTTACGAGAGACAAAACCATGAAGATCGCGCCTGATAAATTGGCTGCTCTTGCCCACTGACAAATACTTGACTAAATTACATAGGTATTCCATAATTCCTGCCAATTCGGAATTCAAGGAATTCCCTGTGCGTTTAACTACAAAAGGCCGTTATGCCGTCACTGCAATGCTCGATTTGGCCATTCATGAAGATGAGGGACCTATCAGTTTGGCGGATATTTCACAACGCCAGGAAATTTCTCTGTCTTATCTTGAACAACTTTTCTCAAAATTGCGTAAAAATCAATTAGTTAGCAGTGTGCGTGGGCCAGGTGGCGGTTATGAATTAATGCGCTACGCTGATTCAATTTTTATCGCCGAGATTATCGATGCGGTAGACGAATCCCTCGATGCTACCCGATGCCAGGGTACCGGGGACTGTCAAAATGGTGAAACCTGCCTAACTCACCATTTATGGGAGGATTTAAGCCATCAGATCCATGATTTTCTCAGCGCTATAAGCCTGGCTAACTTAGTAGAAAAGAATGAAGTAAAGCAGATTTCAGAGAGCCAGGATCGCAGAAAGGAATTGATGAGGGCCAATTTAATTGGCAGCGTACCGATTTCCGCGAACTCTGTGTAGTCAATTTATTTATTGGAGTTTAAAATGCACCTTCCTATTTACCTGGATTACTCGTCAACAACCCCGGTCGACCCTCGGGTAGCAGAGAAGATGTCTGAGTGCCTCACCTTGGAAAATAATTTTGGCAATCCTGCTTCCAGATCCCATATGTTTGGCTGGAAAGCCGAAGAGGCGGTAGAGTCTGCACGACGCAATGTAGCGGATTTGATTAACTGTGACCCGCGGGAAATTGTCTGGACCTCGGGTGCAACGGAGGCAGATAACCTGGCGATAAAGGGGGCTGCTCACTTTTACTCGAAAAAAGGTAAACACCTGATTACTTCGATGATCGAACACAAAGCGGTTTTAGATAGCTGTCGGCAATTGGAACGCGAGGGCTTCGAGGTGACTTACCTTGATCCTGGAGATAATGGGATTATTTCTCCTGAAGTGGTTCAGGCCGCTATTAGGCCAGATACAATATTGGTTTCCCTGATGCATGTTAATAACGAAATTGGTGTGGTAAATGATATTGAGGCAATTGGCAAAGTCACCAGGGAAAGGCAGATAATTTTTCATGTTGATGCGGCCCAAAGTACCGGTAAGATCGATATAGATCTACAGGAAATGCAAGTCGACCTGATGTCTTTGACGGCGCATAAAATTTATGGACCTAAAGGAATAGGAGCGTTATTTGTTCGCAGAAAGCCCAGGGTACGCATCGAGGCTCAAATGCACGGTGGCGGCCATGAGCGAGGTATGCGTTCGGGCACATTAGCCACACACCAGATAGTTGGTATGGGTGAGGCCTATCGAATCGCAAAAGCTGAAATGATTGAAGAGAATGAAAGAATTCTCAAGTTGCGTAACAAGCTGTTAGACGGCTTTAAAGATATGGAAGAAGTCTATGTTAACGGTGATCTTGAACATCGAGTAGCCGGTAACTTAAATATCAGTTTCAACTTTGTGGAAGGGGAGTCATTGATGATGGCGCTTCGAGAACTGGCGGTTTCCTCGGGCTCAGCCTGCACCTCTGCCAGTCTTGAACCTTCCTATGTACTAAGAGCGCTGGGCCTCAATGACGAATTGGCGCACAGCTCTTTGAGGATAACTATCGGTCGTTTTACACTAGAAGAAGATATTGATTACTCAATTGATAAAATTCGTCAAGCAGTAGGTAAACTACGTGAGTTGTCACCTCTTTGGGATATGTACAAGGACGGTGTCGACTTGAGTCAAGTTCAATGGGCAGCACACTAGAGCAGGAGAATCCAATATGGCATATTCAGAGAAAGTTATAGATCACTACGAAAATCCTCGTAATGTAGGCAAGCTTGATGACAATGACATAAACGTCGGTACTGGCATGGTGGGAGCACCAGCATGTGGAGACGTTATGCGTTTGCAGATCAAGGTTAATGACGCTGGTGTTATTGAAGATGCTAAATTCAAGACATACGGCTGCGGGTCAGCTATAGCATCAAGCTCACTATTAACAGAGTGGGTAAAGGGTCGCTCCCTTGACGAAGCGAAACAAATCAAAAATACGGACATAGTTGACGAATTGGGCTTACCGCCGGTTAAAATCCATTGCTCGGTCTTAGCTGAGGACGCGATTAAAGCGGCAATCAAAGACGTAAAAAGCAAGCAGGGAAAAGCGCAAAGGTAAGCTTAATTGGTAACGGTGGATTCAAATCTATAAACCGCTATTACAGCAGTGAACTAAATGACGATATCATTGACAAAATCAGCCGCTAAGCACGTCGCTG
>Ga0114950_10001133_pt1 | contig 19774 bp, 41 predicted proteins | sample N075metaG_FD_83503 | JGI IMG/M metagenome (GOLD analysis project Ga0114950, IMG submission 83503) | Deep subsurface microbial communities from Kermadec Trench to uncover new lineages of life (NeLLi) - N075 metaG | ecosystem: Environmental > Aquatic > Marine > Ocean trench > Sediment | place... | reverse complement strand
GCTCGATCCCTCGAGGTGCTCGCTTTACGAAGCATGGACTCAGGCTCGCCCCGATGGAGCGGTCTAAGCGCCTTTTTCGCCACGCTCTCGCTCCCTTCGCAGTTTTAGGTACGCCGGGACATTCTCTCTAGCGATTTCTTCGCCGAGTTCTTCGTCATCCCCAGGCAAGTCACACTCCTCGAGCTCGTCGGGGTCGATCCCGAACACCTGTCTGGCAAACCTGACCCTGTTGTACTCGCCCGTCACTGCAACCGTCACAGAGACGGTGTGAGGGGACGCCTCGCGCTCTTGGTATGAAGTCACCGTTACGCGATGACCCGTGTCCATCCTGAACAACTTCCAGGGCGGGCACTTCTCCGCAACCCGCCGGACGTTGCAGGGGCGCGTCTCGCACCACTCCGCCCATGATTTCAATTGAGCCGCATCCGGCTCCCAAGCATTTGCCATTTTCGTTCTCCCTGGGCTCTCGCCCGTACCCGCAAAGGGCCGGGGCCCCCCCTTATGAAGCCCCAGCCCGTGCGACCTTACGCGGCCCACAAATCCGAGGCGCGATGAGTGGCTTTCACCCCCGGCTTTAGATCGACGTAGAACGCTTTGTTCACCAGATCGCGCAGTGACTCCATGTCGAAAATCTCGCCTTTCTCGGCGTAGTAGGTATGAACCCCGCCAGCCCAGTCGATGATTCTCGCCATGCTCTGCTTTCTGTTGAACGCGATAACGCAAGAACCTTGACGTAGGTTCTTGGTCTTACGGTGGAACCTGAGCGGGTGCATCTTGCGCATATCCCACTCGCCGATGATGTCCACCACCTTGATTGGTACGCTGCGGATCGGGGCACTCATGAGGGCACCTCGACGGACTCGCCGCAATGCGGGCACTGATAGCCCGCTGCGACGAGTGCCTTGGTGGATTTGCGTCGAGTTCCTGACGTGTCGCTCTTCATCGGAAGAGTTTTCGCCGCCGGGACGTCGCCCCGATAGGCGTCAATCCACACCGAGAGGCTCTGACTCGAGCAGCCAATGTGCTTGGCCCGATCGACCATCGGGAGGTGGTAGTTCTTGAGCGCGTACTTCACTGCCTTGGCTTTCAAGGCGGGCGTCCAATCTTGGTTCGTCTTTTGCCGCTTCTTTGCTTTTGACATTCGTACTCCTTGGGCTTTCGCCCGTCTTGAGACGGGCCCGCATCATTTCCCCCAGGCGTCCACTTTGAACGATTAGGACGGGCCCGCCTCGTTGACCGCTACTCGCGGATCAGTTCCATGCCTTGCTGTTCCAGACATAGCCCCACTCTGCCATTTCGGTGTGCCCCTCATCATCACAGCGGCAAGTCTCGTCGTCGCGGTAATGGTCTGGAGCCATGATGTAGTGCGGGCATTTCTGGATACTGGATCGCATCAGCGTTCTAATCTTGGTTATCTCGAGTGAGCCGCCAGGGCCCACAACACCTTTTGAAAATTCAATACTCATTTATTTGTTTCTCCCTGGGCTTTCGCCCTGCTATTGGATTTCGAGAATAAGTCCGATGCGCGAAACAGGGTATCCCGGTCTAGTTCCTCCAAAAGAACCGAGAATCGAGAGCCCGGTGATTCAACGTGCGAGATACTGACCACCTCTTCACAGTCCGTTTTTTCGTCAACGGGAGTCCAGAGGTACACATTGCCAGAACACTCACCGCCATCTGGGTCTTTCCAGTACATCACTTGTCCTATCATTATTGAATCTCCCCCTCGAGCATCGCAATGAATCGCTCCGAGTCCATGACCATAAAATTGTCGCAGCCCAACTCTTTGAAGTGACGCCCGGTTGTCGGGCCCCATGAGTTTGCAACGCGGATTTTCCAGATGTTTCCTGCTAGGCAGGAGTTTGGGAGTTCGCCGCGATAGGCGATGCAGGTCTGGTAAGAGAAGAAGAACTCGTTGCCCTCAGCATCGGTGAAGATGTGGGCTTCGGTTTTCCTGCCTGTTGGATTGACTAGCGTGGGTACTGACATTATATCCGTACCCCCTCGGCCCGAGCCCAGTTATAGAGACTCTCGTCATTCAAGACCCACAGTTCGCGTTCTTCGTCGTTGCGCCCTTGCGCCTCGTCGTTACCGAGTGCGCGGTCTATACACTCGTCCAACGCGCTGCGGTTCTCTCTTATGAATTGTCGCATTTGCATGATTTCGCTCTCCTATGGGCTGTTGCCCGTATGGGACTCGAAAAGCCGAGCCCGTCTTACATTCGTCCGAGCCCGTCTAGCCGAGCCCGTCTGACCATCTTCCCCCGTCCGAGCTCTTCTGTCAAATCTGCCGGCCAGGTGGCCGACAAATTCGTTTCTGACGGTTCGTCAGACCCGAGCGTTCCCCAGGTCTAAAATTTTCGCTCGAGCTCCCAGGTCGAGCTCCGATCCAATTCGCCTGGCCTTATTTTCTGCTCGAGGTTAAATTTGCGGCCCAAATTTTTTCTCCCAGGGCCGCCGGCTCGTGCAGCGGATCGCCGGCTAGAATTATGGGATTTAATCTGGGTCTTGAGTCTAGCGGGAGTTCATTCTCGCCGAGCGATTGGCGGAGGAACCCAAACCCTGATGGGCCACTTTGGCGGGTAGTAGTTGGTTGCTCTTGCGGCGCGGCGCTTCAAAAATAGAGCTTGTGCGCAATCCCATTCAACGGAGAGCCGCTCTCTGGTAGATCGATGGGCATCGATGCAATCCGAGCAATACTCGTTCCCAGCGTCATTCTCGGCGGTGCTGCGCGAATCCACGCGGTAATCGCAGTCGGTCGCTTCGCAGGCTATTGCGCCATCTTCCGAGCAACCCTCACACCAATCGGAAATTGTTTGCTTGGACCCCTCGCCCGTCAAGACTTGGCGCTGGTTCTCGTCATGCTTCCAATCGCCACAACGGTCGCAGACAAACGCGTGAGTAGCCGAGCAATCGTCACACATCGACGTTCCCTCGACATTGTTAGTGTCGTCGTCGGCATAGTATTCCTCACACTTCTCGCAATGTGTGGCGTCATCCTCAAGGCATGATTGACACCATGAGCAATCTGAGACTGAACCACCATAGTTATCGTCTGGGTACCTCTGGTCGCAATGTTCGCACCAAAAAGTATCCTCAGCGCAACCACCACACCACATCTCGCCGATGCTTTCTATCCATATCCCTCGATCTTCTGGGAAATGATCTTCACACCGCCCGCAAACTTCACCGCATCCAACAGAACCAGAGGTACTCGACGCGCTGAAGCTTCCAATATCGCCACGTCCACCACCAACAGTGAAATGTGTTTCGCATTCGCTCAAGCCGATGTTCTGCTCACCATCCAACCACGGAACCATGTATGCGCTATCGCCGTCTATCTTCCACGCGTGCAATCGGCAACCATTCAATGCCCTATGCGAATGCTTGTAACCCTGCTCATGTAGAGCGGCAATCAGTCTCGGAGGGTCACCATAGACTGAATTGTAAAGCTTGCTTTTCAAATTGACTACCGACCGTGCGCGGATTCCTCCGTCTGGTTTCTTTAGCCATGCAACGGCGACATCCCCATAGGAATAAGCCTCGACCACTTCCCTATTAACTCCGTCGATGCGCTGATGCTTGTTTGCCATGCATGACCGTGGGCCCGTTGTGTAGACGGTCTTGATATCTTCAGCAGTGATCGCAAATTGAATGGGGTTGCTTTCATGTAAAGCAGCATATCGGCTAGACCATTGCGATATCTCTACCTCGCTCAATATCGCGGGAAGCTTAATTCTGCTGCGCGTCCATTCCATCAATGCCACGTCGAAGCATTCTCTACCCTCGCCAAAATACTTCCTGAGATATTTTCCGGGTTTCATCTTCTGCTGAAGATCGGAAATCCCTTTACCGTAGTCGATGGTATATGCAAGCTTGCTGGGGTCACTCGCCGACACATGGGCATAGTGAGTGAACTGCACCGCAGAGGTTTGCCACCAATCCTCAAGCTTCCAAGGAAGATCGGCATAGGCCCCATTCGCGAATCTGTACCGCTCCCTTTGCTGCCATTCCGAAGGCATCTTTTCTATCCCTTGGCCGTAGCCGTTCAATACTTCCCGCCGACTAGATCAATCGGCGGGAAGCGATCAACCGCTAGTGGATGGTGGTAGTTGGCAGTGGTTGGAGTGTGCCACCAGCGGCGCGAATTATTCGCGCGCGGTGTGCAGTCCAATCGGCATTCTTGCCAATGAGATCCTGCGGTGTGAGCAGTTCTCGAGAGATACACTCTTCAGCAAGAATCAGCCTAGCCAAATCCAGGGTGGCCACATTGCCGCCGCTTGCTTTGTACCATCTGCTCACCTTGGGAGTGAACATTGCAAACAGCATTAGAGGAAGATCCTCCGTAGGAAGCGATGTAATTGAATCTACAATGATACTCGGGCAACCGTATTCAAGATTGATTCCGCTCTCTTCTATCTCGTCCAGCGTTCTAAATATGGTTCCGTGAGATGAAAACCCGAGCATAACTCTGGGCGTTTCTTTGGTTTTTTTGATTGTCACTTCTGCTCTCCGATGGTCTAATGACCGTTTGAACCGCTAGGTTCCAGAGCCAAAATTGGCTCCGAGATGAAACATTACCCTAAAGGAAGATCGACGCCAAAAAAAACCGCCAGCCTACTTAGCGCGTTTTTTTGGGTACAAATACTCTCCGATCCCAGAGCAATCCCTTACTAGGTCTTTTGCCTAGGTCTGGGAATAATTCTACGGCTGCACATCCAAGGCACATCGATACTTGCATCAATGTGCCCATCTTCATTCGCAATAGATCGTTGTCATCGCGACACATCTTATCGATCGTCGCAAGCGATACCCCAGAGTGATACGCAACATCCAATTTTGATAGTTGTGCTTTGTTCAGATAGCGAACTATGGGCGCATCAATTCTTTTCATCTATTAAGCCTACCCCCAAAACTGTTTTCTGCTGGTCGCGTACCAATCGGTGAGCAGCAAGTAAACGAATGGCCGAAGCAAACTCCAAACCTAAGCCCCCAAGGTCAAGCGCAACACTACGAGAAGATGCAAGCTCCGTCGCGACCATTGCATAGGCTGCGGTGCTAACTGGGATACCCCATCCGTCGCTTATTACCTTGAGGTCTGCGAAATCACCTTCTGTTATCTGGATTCGTAGGGCAATGGTGCGCTTTAATTCAGGGGGAAGCTTGCGACGTCCACTACTTCGGTTGATGTTGACTGACATCTACTATCCCATGTTGGTTAGAGAGTGAAGCCGGCGGTAGATCAATAGCCTCGAGATCATGCCATCCATTCGAGAGGTAGACATGAGCCTGGAATCTCGGAATACAATTGCAAATGGATTTCGAGAATAAGTCCGATGTGTAATGTGGTGACTGTAGCCATTAGTTAAATTTGGAATACGCTGAGAGCTCAATCTCGATACTTAGGCGCTCTTAATAGCCTGCATTTGCTTACAAGTTAGCGAAGGTCCCAATATGCAATGAGGCGAAGCCCCCCCACCCCCCCTTTTGGGGCCCCAGCGCCCGTCTTCCAGCGTTTAATTGGGTGTCTGTTCTGTGCCTGGACAACTCCCCACGCCTCTCCACGCCCAGCCCACTCATTTCGCCTTCCAGTGTGCGATCCCCGCTTTTTTGGCTCCGATCCAGTAGTTCCTCCAGAGGAGGTTCTCGAATCCCGCCACAGCCCCTTTTCGCGTAGAGGTAAGTTTCACGAAGGCAAGTTTCCAGCGCAGTGTAATTGCATCATTTTGCGCTTTAGTTCTCATATGAGTTCGATTTGCCCTGTTGCGTCACAGGTAGGGCAATCTTCGGAGTAGGTTCTTCCGGCTCGTTGGACTTTCTTTCTCCCGCCGCAGGTATGGCAGACGAGCCACTCTCGTTCATCGGATTCCTTGTTTTTTTCTTTTTTTACGAGTATTGCGAGCATGGTAACGACGGATTTGCAGAGGACCTCGATTTTGCCCTCGAGTTCATCGATAGAGTTCAGGATGGCGCCATATTTGACATCTTCGTGGTTCTGCATAGGTTTTGCTTGTATTGGCACCGTGTCATCTGGCGCAGTTTTTACGGGAGCATTTTCACTCATAGTCATTCTCCTGGTTAGAGGCATTCAGCCACAGGGCTGTTGCATTCCGGGCACTTTACTGGCGTCCAGGTCGATCGATATTGGGTAGTTTTCGTGGGATACAGGTGATTTACGGCTGTTCGCGCAGGGGTGTGCGTTATTGCAACGAATGCTGCTATCGCGCCGAGGGCACCTTTGTGGAAGTTTCTTCTGGTGCTCATGGAATCCTCCAGCCGGGAAGGATAGACAGGCTATCACATTTTCTTTTTTGGTTTTTTCGTTTTCGGGATTTTGCTGTCGAATCTTTTGATTGACTCTTCAAGGGACTTGATTTGCTTGTTCACTCGTTTGAGTTGGAGTCTGAGTGTTTTGCTCCCCGGCTTGCCAATGAACTTCGTCATAGAACCCCCTTATTGCATATCCAAAAGCGGAGGGTGGGGGAGGTTGGCGCTTGCTTCGCTACGCTGCCACTGCCCGCGCTTCGCGCTATATCTTCATCATTGGGGAAAGGGCTGCTGCTCCCGTGCAAGAACCGCGTTGTGACTTATTTAGTACGCGGAGTAGGGCTCGCTCCACGCGATAGCACTGAAAGGTCACTTTTGTCAAGTGAATTGCGCCCGCGGGGCCCCATCCCATCATACAGCCTCGTTTGGAAAGACGAGTTTACGATCCTCGAAGGCAATTCCGAGTGCATTCAGGATCTTTCGCTTGGTCTCATTTCTGCATCCGAAGTCGTGCTCGATGGATGTGATCGTGCGTAGCGAAACCCCCGCTCTCTTCGCCAACCACTTCTGGCTCATCCAGCGATCCTTCCGAAACTCACGAAGGTTGTTCTTTGCCTTCTTCCTGTGGTTCATTTCACCCCCCTTTGATATTGATCCTCCGGCCACAGTGGATCGTGTCCGCGATTGCTCGCCTGGATCGATCGGAGTCCAGCCTTTTCGATCTCCGTCGCCACCAGACACTTCTCGAATCGCTCTTTTTCAGCCTCTTCTTTTGGAAGCCGTATCACGACCTTGGTCATGCTTCTGCTGAATCTCGGTTTCATGTCCCGTCATCATGGCGCTGGCGTAAATGCACCCACGCTCATGCCCGTTGGAGTACCCACTTTCGTACCCGCAGTAGTAAACGATCATTCCGACGACGATGCCGCCGAGTAGTATTGCGCCATTCACAATCATGCGTAAGGTGGTCTTTCAGTAGGGGGGTGGAGTTGGTGGTGAGGGACAAAGAAGGCCCAGCGATTGGTGCCAGTCGGGTCTTTCCAGTATTCCTCGTTCTTTCCCTCGCGACCGAATGCCCAGCCGCGCACCTGATAGTGACCGTTGAATCCATTCAACAACCAATAGATCGAGTCGTCTTTGTCGTCTGGGTGCAGAATCAGCCGAGCGTTGGCGTGATGGGCCGTGCGAACTTCGTAGCGCCCCACATCCGGGCCGCGGAATGTTCCCACACCGCAGTTGTAGATCCCTGACCACTTAGCAAAAGCCATCTCGCCCAGGGTGCCTGCAATGGCGATCTTCCAACCGTCCTCGAGTGCCGCACCGTACACATCCGTGCGGTCTCCCTTTAGATTCTGGACCTGTCGCATCACACCGTTCATCGCCGCCGAGATCATCTCGGATGGCTCGAGGGTGACGAGATCATGTGGCAATTTTGTGTACCTCGCGATCCATCTTGGCCTTCTGCCACTCTTTCTTTGCGGCATCTGCCATGTGTCGCTCGGCTTCACCCAAGAACTGCCGGCCAACCGGATCGTTGGCCTCGAGGTAGCGCAGCGCGTTGCGCCATCGTGCATCAGAGCGTTCACGTTCGTACAGCAGCCGACGAATACGAGCGTTTCGTCTATCCACTGCCATGTTGAGTTGCCTCAACTGATGTGCCTGCTGCATCTTCTTGATGATCGACAGGTTGTACTTGTTGTCGTCAATCATTCCTGCCTCCCTTCACAAGCGTAAGCTTGGGGTCCTGTCCTGCCGGGTACCTGGTGGATGTCACCGCTGTATTTGGGTCGTATCTGATGACGCGAATGTCATGTCCTCGCTTGTTGGCCTTGGTGACGAACTCCGTTACCAAGCCGTATTCTTGGTAGATTCCGACCTCTCTCCACCATCCATCCTTTGCTACGTCGCGGAGGAGTACCAAGTACAAAGTCGGTACGTCATCCGTTTCCTTCACGATCTGTCCGATCATCTGGTTTCTCTCCATGAATCAAACGCTATGTCTGACTCTTTGAAGCAAGCGTCACACTCACACGGATCATTCCCGTGCGGACACTTGGCTGGCTCCATGTTCTTTACGCAGTAAGCGCAGAAGTCTCTACCTGCAACCTTCCACAACTGGTACGTCTCTTTGCCGCAGTTCTTGCAGGTTTGGAATGCGAGTACGTCTTCGAGTTCTTCAGTCATATTTGAGTCCTAACCCTTCGGAAAGGTCGAGGAATGCACGTCCAGCCACCGCTGGAACGACCCCACCTCCAATGGCTCGTAACTGGCGAGTCCGATCGGCCAATCCATTAGCCACTCGGAGAAGCGGGGATTCAACTGTCCATGGTGATGGCTCCCCGCCCCCGACGAGCCTTTCGTTGACGATCCGCCACGTTGAGCGAAGTCGGTCAAGCTCACCCCGGAGTGCGCGCCACTGCCGCTCTTGTTTCGTGAACCCGAACTTTCTGAGTCGTTCGCGGTCGGCGTCGGCAGCCTGTCCACTGCCGTCTGTAGATTCAAGCCACCCTCTCTCCCCTCCGACCAGGGCCCGGTGTGCATGTTCGCTGTTGGCGTCGGCAGGTTCTCGATCAACTCGTCCAGTTGTCCCCGCCTCTGACCCGGCGCGTAACTCCCCTTGTAATCGTTCGATCCCGGCGTTGGCATGTTGCGCATCATCCTCGAGAGCGAGTTGGTCGAGTCCTTGTCTGCGTCCCCCGAGATCGGAGTTGGCATGTTCAGGATCATCGACTCGAGGGACATCGCCCCCTTCGTCGCGTACTCGTCGCGATCGTCGCCTGGGTTTCCGTTGTTTCCCGTCCCACTTCTCGCAGCGGTCGGTGTGGGCAGCAAGAACAAAGAGGCGTCTTCGGAGATGTGGTGCGCCACACTCTGCCGCGGTGTAGATGCCGGGAGGCGCGAAGATGAAGCCCAGGTCGCGAAGTCCGTTGTAGACGGGGCCGAAGTCTTTGAGGAAGCCGGTGACGTTTTCGAGAAAAATGAGAGTTGGACAAACTTCTTCGACGATTCGGATGAACTCGGGCCAGATGGCGCGTTCGTCAGCATGACCGAGCTTCTTACCGGCGCCTGAATACGGCTGGCACGGGAGTCCCGCAGTGATGATGTCCACGCTGCCACGAAATTCGCGGCCTTCAAAGGTTGCGAGATCGTCCCAGATAGGCGCATGGCTGAAAGTCTTGTCCGCCATACGCGCGGCCAGGACTTCTGCACAATAGGTTTCCCGTTCCACGTAGCAGATGGTCGAGTAGGAAGACCCGAGGGCGAGCCGGATTCCGAGGTCCAGCCCTCCAACTCCGGCACATAGAGCCAGCCCATTCACTTTATCCCCTGGCTTCTCTTGAATGGTCTGGGTTGTTCTGTCGTCGGCAACGGTTCCATCTTCGGCGGGCCGATAGGGACACCATTCTTCTTGCGGTACTTGACGACTTCCAGCAGCGCAGCCACCGTTGCATCACGCATAGATTTGTCGAGGTCGTTGCTCTGTGCTGAGACTTCGATCTCGTATCCCTTGAGTTTCATGTTGCCAGCAACCGGCCTCCCGGTGATGCGAACGAGATACGAGCCGTCTTCAAATTTCGATACGGTCCAACCGCTGAGTTCCGGCAGGGCCGCGAGTACATTCTCCAGGTCCTCTGAGATCATGAGTTTCCTCCATTAGATAGTTTTCGACGTCGGTCATCCGCTGCTCGAGTTCCAGCACTGCGTACCAGAGCAAGACCAGGGTGCCGCCGATTGCGACAAGTGCGAGCCACTTCACGGGATCGGCACCATCAGGTACGCGACAAGGGCAGCCATCCCGCCCAGGCCGACGCCGATCGCAGCGAACAGTACGACGAGCAGCAGTCTTGGAAACGACGTCACCCTATCCTCTCGGGCCAATCGGACTGCCTGTCGGTTCATTTCCTTGCTCATCGCGGCCTCTCGATCCCGTGCTTCTTGAGCACGCGCTGGGCCCAGTTTCCGAGGATCGTGTCGGCGATTTCCCCGGCACCCTTCACCTCAAGAGCACATGCCATCTTGAAGATCCGGTGGGTCTCTGGGTCCACAACGATGTGCTTCCGGCTGTCTTTCGTGGTTGTTTCCATGGTGCCCTTTCGTGGTTGATATACGCCCTCGCTACCAGTAGACTACTCACTGAGCGATGTCAATATGTTAACAAATTGGAGGTCTTGATGGGAAGAACACACAACTTGGTCAGCATCATTCTGTACGACGAGCGGAGGGTTCGGCCCGATACGTTGCAGGCGATTCAGGACGCGGTGAAAAAGGGCGCGAACGGTACGATCATCCCCTGTGATCCTGCCACTATGGGCTCGTTTCAGCAGTTGATTTTCTTCGAGCCAGAGATCAAGGAACTGGTTGACCAGAGACTCGGCAATAAGGAAAGCGTGTCCCAGCGCCGCATTCGAGAGCGGCAGGAGCAGGCGGATCGGGCCAACCGAGATGAGTGATTTTACCTACGGTGGCCTCTCGAGGGGTCGGCTGGACTCCGTAGACACGCGGCTATCCGTGATCTTCTACGAGGCGATCAAGCACCTGGACATCAAAATCCTGTGTGGCCGGCGCGGCGAAGAAGCGCAGAACGAAGCGTACTCGAGCGGGCATTCGTCGAAGCCTTGGCCGATGTCGAAGCATAATGTCGAGGCCCCTGCGTTGAGCCCTGCCATCGACGCCGCGCCATACCCTGTGGACTGGAACGACCGGCGCAGGTTCGACCACTTCGCCGGGTTCATTCGCGGGATCGCTACCATGCAGGGCCTAGAACTCAGGTGGGGCGGGGACTGGAATCAGGACTACAAATTCGGCCCGGACCAGACATTCAACGATCTGGTACATTTCGAGATTGCGAAGAGCACCACTCGCTAGGACCCGAGATGGCAAAGCGAAGCAACAAGACGATGCTCCCAGAGCGATCCAACGTCACGATGGCGGAAGTCAAAGAGACGATGAAGGATGCCGAGGAACTCGATATTGCCGCACTGGCGCGCGAGCACAGTGAGGAAATGCTGGGAGCCTTGGTGGATATGGCGCAGCGTAAGGGTCGTGGCCGGAATCGAGCTCCCCATGCAGTCGCAGCAGCATCCGCAAAGACTGTGCTTGAGATCGGCCATGGCCGTTCCGCCACCAAGGAACGCGAGAACTCCGACACCGGATTGACCATCGTTATCAACTCCCTCACCACCGGAGTCCAGGTGGAAAAGGTGATTAGCGGCGATGAGTTGGCCGTGGATATCAACGATCCGATCGAGATTACTGGCAAACCAGTCAATTTAGCAGATGAATTGGTTGAATTTCGTAGTCCTTTGAGTAAGCCTTCCGATTAGGGGGACTCCTCTATGCGTATGAAATCACGACGGCCCACCGGCCTGGGCAAATCTGTTGACACACCGCCGAAGGATCGGGAACGAAACCTTTCTGGCGCAGATCAGTTGGACGAACTGCCGTCTGGACCAAAGGCGGGTGGTATCACTCCGGCGAGTTTTGACGGAGACTTTGCGGGCAATGTAGTCGGCTGTTGCTCCAAACCAGTGAGCATGAAGTAATGCACAATGATCCTCAAGCGGGAAGCGGTGGTTTCAGACATACCGACTTCGAGAAGCCGACAGACAAACCACCGAAGCAGTACACGGCGAACGAGACCGTACCCGAAAATGAAATGGGTGCAGAGCCGGTCGATGTCTCGTTTGACAACGAAGGGGACCTGTCCACGAAGTTCATGCGCTAAGAGCCAATGGGCGTTATCGAACTTCCGCACGACTGGAAACCTCGGCATTATCAAGAGCCGATGTGGGCAGCGATGGAGAACGGCATCAAGCGTGCTGTTCTCGTTTGGCACCGTCGTGCCGGAAAAGACCTCACCGCGATCAACTGGTGCGCGCCAGAAGCTTTCCGGCGCCGCGGTCTGTATTGGCATTTATTCCCGACCTATTCCCAGGGACGCAAGGTGATTTGGGAGGGACTGGATAACGGAGGCAAACCCTTCCTTCACGCCTTCCCCGAAGTCACCTGGGCGCGCAAACTCGACGCCGAGATGACGCTCTGGTTGCACGGCGGGTCGGTGTTCCAGGTTGTTGGAACCGACCATATCGATCGTCTCATGGGCGCAAACCCGGTCGGTGTGATCGTCTCGGAATACGCGTTGCAAAACCCCGCTGCTTGGGAGTTGATCTCTCCGATCCTCGCGGCCAACGGCGGCTGGGCCATCTTTCCCTACACGCCTCGCGGGATGAACCATGGCTACGATTTGTTCAAGTATGCCCAAGACCACCCTGACACATGGTTCGCACAGAAGCTCACCGTAGACGACACCCATGTTGTACCCGAAGCGATGCTCATCGAAGAAGAAGAGCGGATGCCGCGCGAGATATTTCAACAGGAATATCACTGTTCATTCCAAGCCAGCCTGGTTGGGGCATATTATAAAGAGCAACTCGCATGGATGGTGGAGCAGGACCCGCCGCGCATTTCAGATCAGGTCAACTGGATTCCAGAGAAAGAGGTATTTACTGCATGGGATCTCGGACACTTCGATTCCACGGCTATATGGATGGGGCAAGTGGTGGCGAATGAGATCCGTTTCATCGACTACTACGAGAATGCCGGCGAGCCGATTGACCACTATATTCAGTACCTTCGCACGCTGCCCTATGTGTTTGGCGATGCGTACCTGCCGCACGATGCCGCCCAGACCTCACTCCAGACCGGCAAGTCCACCCTCGAGATCATGCGCTCACTGGGCGTGCGGACCATCCTGAACCCGAAGGTCAAGCTCTCCGACCAGCACGAAGGCGTGCGCAATATGCTGCGTCAGTCGTGGATTCACGAAACCAAATGCAAGCGAGGGCTCCAGGCGCTTCGCGAGTACGTGAAGCAGTCGATCGAGGGTGAACGAGGCCCAGGCGGCGAGAGGCTCTATCGAGACAAGCCACTCCATAACTGGGCTTCGCATGGTGCGAGCGCCATGGCAACAGCAATGTATGGCTTTCGGCCCGAGCGAACCGGCACATTCAAGCAGCCGGATACGAGTTGGGTGGTATGAGAAAAATCGAGGGGCTTCAGGACTGCATTCGTGAACTGCGTTATGCCCTCGAGCGCGAGACCGAGTTGATTGATCGGATCGACAGGTTCGAGAAGCGGATGGAAGATGTCGAATGTAAACAGGGGTTCATGGCTCGCCGCGATCCCCCGAAGATCCCTAAATTTCCCAAGGTCCTACGGCTGTATGGACTGGTGCCACCAGAAGAGAGAGCCACGGCATGATGGACCCAACAGCGCCGACCCCGCAAGATGAAGAGGAGTCGGACTACTACGGACCCGCGAAGTATCCAGCGCGCGTTCTAGGCGAAGAAGAGATCAAGAGTATCGTGCAGCGCGAGCTTCAGGATGGTCTCGGTGGTCTCGGTTCCCAGGTCAGCGAAGAGCGCCGCATGGCGATTCGCATGTACTACGGGCGTCCGCTCGGAAACGAGATCAGGGACCGCAGCCAAGTTGTCATGATGGACGTCCTAGAGGTCGTCGAGTGGACGATGCCTTCGCTGATGCGCATGTTCACTGGAGGGATGAACATCGTAAGGTTCAAACCCAATCGCCCAGAAGACCAGCAAAACGCGGATCTCGCGAGCAGGTACATCAACTACACCTTCATGAATCGCATGAACGGGTTCCAGATTCTCTACGACTGGTTTAAGACCGCGTTGCTCGAGAAGAACGGAATCGTAAAGGTCTACTTCAAAGAAGAGCGCAAGCCGATTGTCACGTCGTACACCGGGCTTACAGAAGACGAACTCACCGAACTGCTCGACAACGATGACGTTGAGCCGGTGTCTGTCGATTCCCATGAAGAGGAAATTGAGGGTATCGGCCCTGTCACCCTTTACGACATGACCATGCGCGAATGGAAGACGACTCGCGGCGTGGCTGTCGATGGCATCGCACCCGAAGAGTTCATCAGTGCTCGTAGGATGATCGTGCTCGACGATGACTCCCCATTCACGGCTCAACGCAAGAAGATGACCGTTTCGCAACTGGTCTCGATGGGAATTGACTTCGATGAGATCGCCAATCTACCTAACGACGATTCCCCTGAATACTCACAGGGTAGGACCGAACGACTTTCCGAAGATGAAACGTATCCAGTCTCGACTGCTGAACGCTCGGATGTCGCGTCACGCGAGTTGTGGGTGGCCGACTGCTACATCAAGCTCGACGAAGACGGTGACGGATATTCGGAACTTAGACGAATCCTGATCGTTGGCGAGCAGTCGATACACATCCTGATTGACGAGGAGTACAACCAGAACCCGTTCTGTTCGATCACGCCCGTTCCCATGCCACACAAGTTCTACGGCATGTCGCTTGCAGATTTGGTCATGGATCTCCAGCAGATCCGCTCAACAATCCTGCGTCAAATAATGGACCATATCTACCTCAGCACGAATCCGAGACTCGCGATCTTGGAGGGGCAGGTGGAGTTGGACGACTTGCTCACCGTGCGACCAGGCGGACTCGTTCGCCAACGATCGCTGGGTGCCATCGAGCCGATCCAACTTCCGCCTCTTCCCCGCGAAGCGTTTGAAGCACTGACCTATCTCGAAGAGGTTCGTGCGAATCGAACTGGCATTATGGCGCACGGGCGTGAGCTCGACGCCAGTGCGATCAACTCAACTGCTACCGGCCTCGCACAACTTATGGCGGAGAAGCAGCAGAAAATCGAGTTGATCGCGCGAATTTTCGCGAACACTGGGATGAAGGACTTGTTCCGAAAGATGCTTCGCGAAGTGGTAGAAAACGCTACCAAGGAAGAGCAGATCGAGATCAACGGCGAGTGGGTCACGTTCAACCCGAACGACTGGGACACTGATATGTCTCTGGACATTGAAGTGGGTCTCGGTGCCGGACAGGCGATCGAGCGTCTTGCCAACCTCGAGAAGATCGAGGCGAGCCAGGATCGGATCGTGGCCGGCGGTGGTCTCGGGTATCTCGTCAAGCCGGAACACATCTACAACCTCTCCGTGCGCAAGGCCGAGGCCGCAGGGTTCAAGAACCCAGACCTTTTCTTCAGCAACCCGGAGAACGAAGAGCCACCCCCGGAAAAGCCCAGCATCGAAGAGCAGCAGTTGAAATTCGACTCCATCAAAGCCGAGGCCGAGATGAAGCACGATCAACTGTCGCTCGAACTCGAGATGCGGCGCGACTCAGAACTGGTCCGTCACCGGGCCGAAGATTTGGCGATGAAGGAGCGTGTCGAGATGGCACGTATTGAAATGCAGGAGCGGTTGGGTCTCGGTCAGCAACAGGCGATGATCGAGCAAGCCGAAATAAACGCTGCCGGAGATGACAGCGAAGGAGAAGCCAGTGAGTGATCTAGCGAAAAACATCCTTGACGTGCTCGACTCTGGACGTGGCGACAAGCAGTCTCGTCTCAACGAGGTGCGAGAACTCTGTGATGGTGCAGCGAAACCAGCGAAGAAAGCCAAAAAAAAAGATAAGGACGCGCCTTCTGACAATGCTGCGAAGGAAGGTGCGGCGGCTTGACTGATGAAGAACTGAAGGAAGAACAGGACCTTGCACGCGCGCGGCAGGTCCAGCAGTTGCTCGAGGACCCGATCATAGTGCAAGCATTTGCCGACGTTCGCGATCGTCTCACGCAGCAGATGATTAACGCACCGATGGGAGATCCGTCCCTAATTGTTGGGTCACATGCCCAACTGCAAGCATTGACACAGGTCGAACAGCAGTTGCAGCGCGCGATGGAAACGGGAAAATTGATATTGGAGAAAGAAGAGCAGCGTCTCGAGATGGAGTCGTTTCTCGATGAAGACCCCGTAGAATGATGGTACAGGCCTATTCGGCGTAGGAGAACTCTCTTTGGTTTTTGCAATCACAGAAGTGAACGAAGAGGTGCAAAAGGGCTTCGAGAACTATTTAGACCGAACCGAGGGCACCGATCGCCAAGAAAGTGAAGAGCGTTCGGACTCACAGGAAACCATCAATAAAGAAGAGACAGAGACCGAAGAGCAGGAAGAGCAGCAGGAAGAGCAGCAGGAAGAGCAAGAGCAGGAAGAGACCGCGGATGAGGAAGAGACCGCGGATGAGTCGACCGAGACACCGAACGAAGACCAGGACGTCATCAATACCCTTGGCGACCTAGCCACCGTGTTTGAGGTCGAAGAAGTAGACCTGTTGAATCACATCCAGGTCGAAGGGCTCGAGGGGGAAGGCACCGTATCCCTCGCCACCGTGATTGGCAACTACCGCAATGCCCCCGTCGAGAGCGAATCCATGCGCGAGCAGATGGACGTCGAGCGGAAAGAGATGCGCACCGAGAACGACACGGCGATGCGGTCCCTGATCGAGATGACGGCCCAGATGGCACACCGCGTCGAGCAGCACCGAGAACCCGATGGTGGCTGGGCGCGGCTCAGACAGGAAAACGCGAGTGAGTATATTCGACTTCAGGAACTACAGGCACAGGATCGAGAGCAAGCAGGCACCGCCATTGCGCTGATGGACCAGGAAACAGCGCGGCGCAAGAAAGAGGACGATGACGCCTACGGTCGTTTCGTAGAAGACGAGGCCAAGCGGACTTTCCAACTCCGCCCCGACTGGCTCAAGCCAAAGCTCGCCGCTCTCGCCCACAAAGATATCAACGACTACCTCACCGGCCACGGATTTACAGAAGATGAGATCAATGGATTGGTGCAAGCAAAGCAAATAGTCACTGTCTGGAAGGCTGCCCAGTATGACAAAACACAGGCTGCGAAGCCTCGTGTTAAGAAACGTCTGGGCAAGCTTCCACGGAAACACCTGAAGGCTTCTGCTCGGAACGACAGCGCGCGGAGCGATCAGCGCGACAAGAAACGAAAAGCCATCTCCGACAAGTTCCGCAATTCGGGCAAGATCGAAGATGCACTATCGCTTTTTGAGGAGCACATAAAATGACTGGTGAATACGCCAACACAGAAAGCACGCAGGCAACAGGAGCAGACCGATCACAACGTGAGGATTTGATTGATTTGATCTACAATCTTTCACCCACAGAAACCCCCTTCATGCAGATGGCGGGCCGCGGAAGTTGCTCTGCGATTCGGCATGAGTGGCAGATGGACAAGCTCGACATCGCAGCCGACAACGCGACTCTCGAGGGTTTGAAGGTCGAGAACGCCGAGATCAGTGCGTTTGATGCAACCCAGCGCGTCACGAACATGACGCAGATATGGCAGAAGAGCATATCGATCACGGGCACCATGGAAGTCGTGAACAAGGCTGGCCGCAATTCAGAGCTTTCCTACCAGTTGGCGAAAAGAGCAAAAGAAATAAAAAGAGACATGGAATTCACGCACGTCGGACAGGACACCGTTGCGAGCATGGTGAGTGTGGCTGGAGCGACTCGACGCTCGGCTTCGGTCCAGGCTCAGTTTCACAATAACTGGGTTCGCGGACTGGGTGGTGGACAACTCTCGGGGGTTCACATCAACCACAGTGCGGCGGGTGGTGCTGATGGAGGCTACGATCCGTCAACTCTGCTGTTCGTGGCGCCGACCAATGGAACACAGAGGCCACTGCTCGAGTCCGACCTGAAGTCAGTGATTCAGGGTGCATGGACGAACGGTGGTGATCCGACCGTAATTATGTGCGGCCCGTTCAACAAAACGGTGATCTCTAGTTTCACCGGCAACAGCACACGGTTCGATCGTGGAGAGGACAAACGGCTGGTCGCTGCGATTGACGTGTACGTGTCCGACTTCGGTGAGCACCGCGTGGTCCCAAATCGTTTCCAGTTGGAACGCGACGTGATTTGCTTCACGCCAGAACTGTTCACCATGTGTTACCTCCGCCCCTTCCGGCAGCACCAGTTGTCGAAGATCGGTGACACCGAAGAGCGAACGCTTCTTGCAGAAGCAACGCTCAAGGGATCGAACAACGCTGGCAGTGGTTGGGTCGCGGACCTCACGTCCTCGTAAGCCTTCACCTCGGGGTCGGGCTGTCTTCACGATGGCTCGGCCCCACCCTTACGGGAGAATGATGTGACCACGCCACACACAAGAGATTTTAGACTAGCCAAAAACGAGTACGTCATTCAGGTTCCAAAGATTCGCGATACCGGGAACCCTGGTCAGGGTCAGAAGTGTGTCGTGCCATTCAGATCCCGCTGTCGCGGAGTGATGCTGAACATCAAAGACGAGGTAACGGCAGCGCAGACCCTTAATATATTCAAAAACGCCTCACCGCAGACTGGAGGGATAAAGGCGTACACGATCCCGGCCAACACGGGCCCGGACGATGACGGTGATGAGTTTGAGTTCTTGGATTTCTCTCTCGACACCAGGTATGCCGAAGCGGCGGATTCGCTCTACCTGCCTGGGTACTCGATCTCCGTACAGTCTAATGGGGCCGGTGACGCGAACGATACTCACAGCGCTCTTATTATGAAACTTGAGGGAGCGTCTTCCACCGGGTTGATCGCGCATCAGGTTGGTCAGCGCACCAACCAGTCTGCGGCAGGGGACTTCCCACGTCCCGTTTTGATGAATCGGGATGTTGTAGTTCGCGGTGTGTGCTGCAACAACTTTACTTCACCGGACGATAACGACATCTACGGAGTCAGGATCAACGGTGCGGCTACCGTGCCAGTGTCAGAGGGTGTGGGGAGCAAAGGTGCAGCCGCTCCGCCCGATTTTTTCGGTGAGTTCGTGGGTATCCGCAACGTCACACTCCCGAAATTCGATTTGCTGGAGATCCACCACAGCGGAACATCCACGGGAGTGAACGCGGTGCTCGCCTCTGTTATTCTGGCATCGAATGGGCCACTCAACGAGCATTGTTTGCAGTTGGGCGAGATCGCCAACATCACCACACCGAACGTTGACTTCAGCATTCCCGTCACAATGACGGAGCCCTCGATCATAAAGGGCATCGTGATCCACACCGAGGTGCTCACCGATGCCATTGACATCTGGAAGCTACGAGTGAACGGTGCGGACGTTTCTCCATCGGTCACGTTCAGTGGAACGGACGGTCTTGCGGCGAATAGCGGCGAATTTATTGCTGCATCGTCTCGGTTGGAGTTGCTTCCCGGCGATCGGGTGGAACTGCGGTCGGGTGGTCAATCCACGTCTGGAAAAGTTTACGCTGCGCTTGTGATTCAGGTCTAGCCAAATCATGACCACGCCACACACATTGATATCTGGAAGTTGCGAGTGAACGGTGCGGACCTGTCACCATCTGTCACGTTCAGGGGGTCGATTGGGTTGGCTTACCAAACTGGTGAGTTCATTGGGCCGTCGAGTCGAGTCGAGTTGCTTCCAGGGGATCTCGTGCAACTTCGGTCTGGTGGACAGTCATCCGGGGGCTTTGGTGTGGTATACGCTTCTCTCGTGCTTCAGGTCTAGCCAAATTTAGGAGAGCATTATGTACGAAAATGCAATGCGGATCGGCGGGAACAGCAAGCGCCTCGCCTTCACCACCTCGCCCGTGAAGCAATGTTCGTTGATAAGGGGGCTTACATG
>Ga0114950_10001132_pt1 | contig 19782 bp, 16 predicted proteins | sample N075metaG_FD_83503 | JGI IMG/M metagenome (GOLD analysis project Ga0114950, IMG submission 83503) | Deep subsurface microbial communities from Kermadec Trench to uncover new lineages of life (NeLLi) - N075 metaG | ecosystem: Environmental > Aquatic > Marine > Ocean trench > Sediment | place... | reverse complement strand
TCGGCGGTAAACACCGCGATCAGGTCGCGATCGGGCACGTAGCCCTCGTCCCGCAGCCGGATGAAGCTGGTGACGATATGGGCGATACCGGCCTTGTTGTCGTCGGTGCCACGGCCGTAGAAGTAACCGTCGATCTCGCGCAGCTCGAAGGGTTCGAAGTCCCAATCGGAACGCAGCGCGTCGACGACGTCGATGTGCGCCATCAGCATGACCGGCTCCTTGAGCGGCGGGCCGCCGCCGGGAGCCTGTCCCCGGAACCGCGCCACGACGCTACCGAGCTCGGGATCCGGGCTCACGATCTGCACGTCTTCGGCGGGGAAACCGGCGTCGATGAGCCGCCGTTGGATCGCCTCGGCCGCCGCCTTGACGTTCTCCGGCATGTCAGCGGTGGAGCGAAAGGCGATGAGCTCGGCGTAGATCTCCTTGGAGAGGGCGTCGTAGTCTCTTGTCTGCCCCGTGGCAGCGTCGGCTAACGCGCCCCATATGCAGGCGATAGCAAGGAACCCCAGGACTCTCTTCATTTCAGCGATCTCCGGATCAAACAAGGACCCCAGCTCCTTCGGGCAACGGGAAGGCGCGACCGATCGCCACATGATCGCACAAGGCGCCGATCGTCGAGAGCTGACGCAACCGCCGTTTCCTCGACTTCGACTGCATGTAGAGATCCCTGCCCGCACGGGGCCTTGATCGCGCGGAGTTGTTCAGAACGCTGCGGGATCGGGCAAATCGATGCCGAAGATGGTGGCAATGTCCGAGATGCTGATGTAGAGGCGACGGCGCTCCACGTCCACGGCCAAATCCATGACGGTGCGGCCCCCTCCTCCCATGTCGAGCTCCGGGATTGGCCAGCGCTGGACGATGGCACCGTCCGGGCCGTGCACCGTGACCAGGCCGGGCTCTCCCTCCACTGTTTCCCACAACAGCAACAGCGAGTCGTCGATAGCAACCGCGGCGCCGACGAACGACGGGAAGAAGAACGCGTCGCCGCCCGGCAACTCGGCGAAGTCGGTGAGGTACTGCTCGACGATACCCGGCATCTCCGGGAGGTCGAAGGAGGTCTCGGAAAGCAGGGTGCCGTCGGGGCCGTAGCGTCGGATGGTCGACTCGGTATGGATCACCACCCACAACGAGCCGTCCGCGGCGACGACCGGAAGGGCACCGTTACGCAACACGTCGGGGATGGTGCCTTCCATGACCTGTTGCTGCAGGGCGCGGAAGTTGAATCCCTCGGTGTCGGGGAACGGCAGCTCGCCGAAGAGCGTCGGTTCTCCGCCGCCCGGGCTCAACGCTGCGATCATCGCGCCGCGCGCCCACACGCGGTTGTTGTTGGTCACCAGGCCCCCGTCGCCGGTGAAATCGAAATCGAAGAGGATCCGAACGGCCGGGTACTCGGAGAGATAATTGCCCTCCATATCGAACACCTGCACGCCGTGGACGTTGTCGAGCACGTACACCCGATCGCCGCGGACGGCGAGGCCCCTCGGCCCGCGAAACTCACCGGGTCCTGCGCCGTTGCGGCCGATGGTGCGCAGCACCTCGCCTTCCGGACTGACGACGAGCATCTGATGGAGTCGCCGATCGACGACCCAGATGTTGCCGTCGGCATCGACGTCGATCGCGGCGGGGAACGACAGGTCGACGGCGGCGTCGGAAAGCACTACCTCTAGACCGTCGAGGACGATTTCGCCGGCGACAGCGAGATCGCTGGAAGCCTCCCCCGCGGGATTCGCGGCGGGGTTGTCCGGGGCACAGGCGATCACCGCTACCGCTGCCGCGACGGCGGCGAAGCCACCGAGTCGATGTCCCCAGCGGCGCGTCGATACCGACCCCAACCGCTCGATGCGGTCGACCTTCTCGCCGCAGGTCGGCACCTCCGTTGCAACCCTCACTGGATGCCAGTCAACGAAAGCACCGCGGCCTCGACCCGATCCCAGGCCGGCGTCCCTGGCCACACCACATCCCAGTGCCCGGCGTCGGGAACGACGATCATCTCGGAGTCGTCGGCGGCTTGGGCCTCGTAGTTGTAGGCCGAGACCTGCCGTGGCGGCACGATGCGGTCGTCGCGGCCGGTGATGTGCCGCTGCGGCACGTTCAACGGCAACATCTGGAAGGGCGATCCGGCCAGATAACGCTCGGGAAAGTCGCGCGGCCCGCCCCCCATGAGCTGGTCGATTGCGTTGCCGCACGGATTCGGGTCGACCATGCGAAAGCGGCGCAACTCCGGCACCCCGCCCAAGCTGATGGCGCCCGAGATCGGCAACGGATCGGCGATGTAGATATCACTGTCGTCGTAGATCCGCGGCCTGCCGGCCGCCCAGAGCGCCAGGTGTCCGCCGGCAGAGTGGCCCAACGTGATCACGCGGTCGAGATCGAGGTCGTACTCGACGGCGAGGTCGCGCACCTTGTCGACGCCGTGCGCCACGTCCAAGAAAGTATTGGGCCAGCCGCCGCCCTCGACATCGACCGGGCGATACTCGATGTTCCATGTCGCAATGCCGAGGTCGGTGATCGCCTCGGCCAGGCGGTCGAAGTACTGCAGCGTTGCGATGTCCAGCCAGCAGCCGCCGTGGATGAGTATCGCCAACGGCCACGGCCCCGGCGTGTCCGGCAGGCGCAGGTCGCCGATCTGCATCTCATGATCGCCGTAGGCGATGCGCTCGTCCGCCGGGATAGGCTCGGCCGACAGGACCTGCCGCATCGTGATGCGTTCCTGCGTGGCCGGTGTGTCCTGCGGTTCCGGATGTGACGCCGCAACGGATTGCAACGTCACGAGCGATACCAAGAGGGCGCCGGCTGCGCCTCGCACAACGGCACGACGCACCGCGCCGGTGGGGCGCATGATTCGTCGAAGATCGTTCATCGGTTCTTCCTCAGCTCCTCGAGTCGTTGGAGAGCGCGCTGCCTCACGGAAGTTTCGTGGGTATGCTGCTGCGACACCACATACTCATAGTGTTCGAGAGCAATCTCTGGATGGTCACCGAACTCGTACAGTTCCCCGAGCAACATGTGCACCCGCGCCCGGTCGGTCCAATCAGATCGAGGCGCACGCGCCAGAGCGTGATCGAGCGTCTCAATCGCGTCGTTGGCTTGCCCGAGCGCGGCGAGAACCCTGCCGGCGCCGTAGCCGAATCTGAGGACCGCCGGCGCCAGATCCATCGCCGATTCGTAGTGAAACAGGCCTTCCCACAGTGCTTCCTCGGCGCTCGCCGCGTCGGATTCGTTTTCTGAATCCGACAGCATCCCGGCGCCCTCGTTAGCCTCGACCCAGGCCTCGTGGAGCCAGCCAGGCCAGGGCTCGATTGCCGGTGACGGCTTCAGGACGACCAGCCCGGGCCACGCGGTGAGGTTGTCCGGGTCGAGCACCGCGACGTTGCCGTCGACGTAGAGCGGATCGTAGGTCGCCATGTAGTCGGCGATAGGGCGCATGCCGCGCGGCAACTCCGAAAACTCGTCGTGTCGGTAGTGCATCGGGATCATGATGTCGGGCTCGATGGTCTCGACCAGCATGGTCAGCATGTCGAGGTTGGCCGCGTCGAAGTAGGCGGCGTTGATCAGAACGACGTCGACCGGCCCCACGGCCGCGAGGTCGAGTTCGTTCAGCAGCCGGTTGTCGCCGAAATGAGCGATACGCAGCCCGCCGGTCTCGACCACCCAGAGGGTGTTGAACGGCGTCTGGCCGCGATCCAAGAAGCGGGGCCTGCCGGAGTGTTCCGATTCGATGCCACGCAAAACGACGTCACCAACGCGAAACTCATCCGGGCTGCGAAACACCGGCGTGAAGTCATCGAAGTAGTAGGTGGCGTCGTGGTCGTAGTGGGGGTGGGTAACGAGAACCGCGTCGGCCTCGATGCCGTCGGGAAACGAGTAGCCCAGCCAGATATTGCTGTTGAAGGGGTCGATGGCGATGCGCGTTCCGCCCGGTGATTCGATCACGAAGGCGGCATGGGCGATGTACTCGAGGCGCACGCTTGCCGCCCGGCCGATCGCCGGTGCCGCACCATCCGCGGCAGCAGCGCCCCAGCTCGCCAGCACTGCGGCCGAAATGATCGCCATGAGCCTCATGACGATCGATGGTAGCAAAGGCGAAGCGTACGAGTTCCGTTGCTACTGGCGAATAGGCGGCGGACGATCGGAGGCCAGCGTCGGTTCGAGACCCGCCGGCGGAAACGTCTACTGCGGTCGGCCGACCTGGATCATGACTTCGTCACCCTCGATCGTGTCGGTGCGCTCGAGCTCGACGTTGGGGATGTCGCCGCCTACCGCGATCGTGTCGCGAACGAGAGTCTCACCCGCGATCAAGCCTTCGTTCTGATCCACGGCTGCGAGGATGTCGGCGCTCGCGGATTTGATCGCGACGTCGATGCGAGCATCCACCCTGAGATCGAGGTCCTTGCGCATCTTCTGGATGCGGTTGATCAGATCGCGGGCCAACCCCTCGTAACGCAACTCGTCGGTAAGTTGTGAGTCGATCGAAACGACGAGCCCGCCGGAGGCCGTGACCAGCTCGCCTTCCGCCGACGGCTCCATCTCGACGTGGACGTCCTCGGGGTCGAGCATGTGGCCGTCGACCTCGGCGCTCTCGCCGAAGGCAAGCCGCCTGACCTTCTCGGGGTCGATGTCCTTGAGCGTGGTCAGCGTCGCGGCCAACGGCTTCACCTTCTTTCCAAGGCGCGGCCCGAGGCGCGCCATGTTGGCCTTCAGCGTCGGTGTGGCGAGCTTGGTCGGGTCGTCGAGGATCTCGAGCTTCTTGATGTTTAGCTCCTCGAGAATGACGTCTTCGCCGGCCTGCAACCACTCGCGTTCGGTAGCGCTTGTGGTGCCGACCTTGATGGTCGCGAGCGGCTGGCGGGTACGGATACGGGCCTTTTCGCGCAGGCTGCGGCCAAGCTCGCACACCTTCCGGGTCAGGTCGATGCGGTGCTCGACGAGATACTCCTCGTCCGACAGCTCGCGGCGCGCCGGCACGTCGCGTAGATGCACCGAGTCGACCGCCTGGGTGTCGGGGGTGACGCGCAGCAGCTCGTAGATCTGGTCGGCGAGGAACGGCGTGAACGGCGCCATCAGCTCGGTGAACTCGAGCAGCACCGAGTACAGCGTCGTGTAGGCGCACAGCTTGTCGTCGGAGTTCTCCGACTTCCAGAAGCGTCGCCGCGAGCGGCGAATGTACCAATTGGTCAGGTCGTCGAGAAAATCGAGCAGCGGGTCGACGACGCGATAAAGCCGGTACTCGACCATCTCGCGCTCGACCTGGTACTTGAGCTCTTCGAGCTTGGCGTTGATCCACACGTCGAGCTCGTGTGTCGGCTCGCGCTTCTCATCATCGAAATACCACTGAGTCTCCGGGTCCCACCCATCGACGTGGGCGTAGGTAATCAGAAAGATGACGCTGTTCCACCATGGCAACAGCACGCGGCGCACCATCTCGCGCACACCAGCCTCGGCGAAGCGGAGCTCCTCGGCGCGCAGCGCCGGGGAGTCGAGCATGTAGATGCGGATCGCGTCGGCGCCGTACTTCTCGATCAACTCCGAGGGCTCGGGGTAGTTCTTCAGTGATTTCGACATCTTGCGGCCGTCTTCGGCGAGCAGCAGGCCGTTGACGATGCAGTTCTTGAAAGCCGGCTTGTCGAACAGCGCCGTCGAGAGGACCAACAATGTGTAAAACCAGCCCCGCGTCTGATCGACCGCCTCGTTGATGAAATCGGCCGGGAAGCCGCGCTCGAACTGCTCCACGTTCTCGAACGGGTAGTGCGCCTGGCCGTAGGGCATCGAGCCCGACTCGAACCAGCAGTCGAGCACCTCCGGGATGCGGCGCAGCTCACCGTTACCGCTCGGCGCCGGGATCACGATGTCGTCGACGATGTGCTTGTGGAGGTCGTCCACCGTCTGTCCGGAGAGCTCCTCGAGCTCGGCCTTCGAGCCGATGCAGATCGTTTCCCCGGTTTCCTCGTTGCGCCAGATGGGCAGCGGGTTTCCCCAATAGCGGTTGCGCGAGATGTTCCAGTCGCGCGCCCCCTCGAGCCATTTGCCCATGCGCCCGTCCCTGAGATGGGCCGGCACCCAACGGACCTTTAGGTTGTTGGCCACGAGGTCGTCTTTGAAGTCTTCGACGCGCACGTACCAAGCGTTGATGGTCTTGTAGATCAGCGGCGTATCGGAGCGGTAGCAGAACGGGTAGCTGTGCTCGTAGGTCTCGTGGCGCAGAAGCTTGGCCTGCTCCTTGAGGTCGGCGATGATCTGCTTGTCGGCATCTTTGACCATCTGCCCCCGATACGGCGGCACCGCCTCGGTGAACTTGCCCTCCTCGTCGACCGGATCCGACGGCTCGAGGCCGAACTCCTGGCCGAGCCGGAAGTCGTCCTCGCCGAAGGCCGGCGCCATGTGGACGATGCCGGTGCCCGATTCAGCCGTCACGAAGTCGGCCGGCAAGATCCTGAAGGCGTTCTCCTCTGCCTCCTTGCGCCCGGCGAAAAACGGAAACAACGGCTGGTAGCCGCGGCCGGCGAGCTCGCTCCCCTTGATCTGGCCGACGCGGGCGATGCCTTCGTCATCGGGCCAGTAGGAAGCCACCAGGTCGGCGTGGATGACGTAATGCTCGCCGGCGACCGCCCCCTCGTTGATCGCCGGGCCGGCGGCGCCACCCCCTGCGCCGGCCTGCACCTCGATGATGACGTAACGCGCCTCGGGGTCGACGGCCAGAGCGACGTTGGACGGCAACGTCCAAGGGGTCGTCGTCCAGGCGAGGACGAAGGTCTTGTCGGCGCCCTCGAGCCCCTCGTCGAGCTCGAACTTCACCGTGATCGAGGGGTCCTGGACGTCCTTGTAGTTGAGGTTGGCCTCGAAGTTCGACAGCGGCGCGCCGATGCGCCACGAGTACGGAACGACGCGGTAACCCTCGTAGATGAGGCCCTTCTCCCACAGCGTCTTGAACACGTGCCAGACGCTCTCCATGTAGGAGACGTCCATGGTCTTGTAATCGTTGTCGAAATCGACCCAACGCCCCATCCGGGTGACGATGGTGCGCCATTCCTCCGTGTAGCGCAGGACGATCGAGCGACAGGTCTCGTTGAACTTGCCGACGCCGTATTCTTCGATGTCACGGCGGCCCTTGAGGCCGAGCTGCTTTTCGACCTCGAACTCGACCGGCAACCCGTGGCAATCCCAGCCGAAGCGGCGCTCGACTCGATAGCCACGCATCGTCCAGTAGCGCGCTACCACGTCCTTGATCGTGCCGACGAGAAGATGCCCGTAGTGCGGCAACCCGGTGGCAAACGGCGGCCCGTCGTAGAAGCTGTAGCTCTTGGCTTCCGAGCGCTGCTCGATGCTGCGCTCGAACGAACGCCGCTCCTCCCAGCGCTTCATGACCTCGCGCTCGGTCTCGGGAAACGAGATGTTGCTCGGCGGGCTCGGGAACTTCATGAAATCACGTCAAACGGGTAGGAGCGGCTCACCGGGCGCCAGGAACCTGCCGAGGAGCGCGGAAAGCGTGAGGATAACGTACCCGCCGAAAGCGAGCACACCCGAGGCGCGATCGCCGTCGAAGCTGAGCGCCTCGAACTCGTGCATGTGGCCCGACACGATCAGAGGAACTGCCCAAACCGATTGCAGACACCCAATTTGCCGCGTTTGGACCAGTTTTGCAGCAATTTAACAAGTTCGTAGCGTTCCCGTAACATTCCGGCCGCGGCGGATTGGTAGGCTCTTCTCGTATTCTTAGCCGTTTCTCTCGGATCGAGCTGATGGCCCTTTCGAAACCAACTCGTGCGACCGGCCTGGTGGGATTGATTGTCGTGCTCCTGGCGGCGCTGACCGCGCTGCAGTACGGCTGGATCGGTGAGCTTAGCGAGTTCCAGCGGCAGCAAATGGAACGAAGCCTGCGGGCTTCGACCGACAGGTTCGTTCGCGACCTCGATGGCGAATTCGAACGGCTCTACTACGCATTTCGGGTGCGACGCAATCGGAACGCCGCGGAGGAAATAGCCGAAGAACATGCGGAGTGGGCGGAATCGTTCGACTTCCCGGAGCTCATCGCGGAGGCCTTCTGGGTTACGGAGAATTCCGGGGCGGCAGGGCGCGACGATGCGGCGAAACGCCTGAATATCGAGCGGATCTCGCTCGAGAATGGTCAATTCGACCCGGCGGAATGGCCCCTGTGGCTCACCGTCATTCAGCAGCCACTCGTCGACTCGGCAAACAGCCACCGAGGCCGGAATCTCCACGCCAACGACAGCTTCACGGCCATGCTCGGCGACCACGGAATGGCTTTCGTGGTCGCCCAATCCGAGCGCAACGCGAAAAGCTGGGCTGTCGTCGTCTTGAGGAATGACGTGATGGTCGAGGAGTTCCTGCCGGCGCTGGTGCGGGATCATTTCGGCCCCGAAGACGAGCGAGACTACGAGATTCGCCTCTTCGATGAAGCCACCGACGCTGGTGTCATCTTCGCGTCTGCCAGCGGTGGGTCAGGGGGCGGCGCGACGCCACCGGACCTCGTTCGATATCTTCGTGAATTCGGCGGATTCCGCGCCGAGCGCGACGACGGCGGGGACCGGAGCATGGCGGTAGCCGTTACCCACCGTGCCGGCTCCGTAGACGCCGCCGTAGTCCAGCTGCGCCGCCGCAATCTCGCCTTCAGCTTCGGCGCCGTCCTCGTGCTCGCGGCGAGCGTCGGCGTTCTCGTCGTTGCGGCACAACGCGCCCGCCGGCTGGCGGCACGCCAGATGGAATTCGTGGCGGGCGTGTCGCACGAGCTTCGAACGCCGATTGCCGGCATCTCGTCGCTGAGTCAGAACCTCGCCGACGGGGTCGTTCAAGACCTCGCGCAGGCGGCACACTACGGCGAAACGATCCATCGGGAGAGCCGCCGGCTGGCCAACATGGTCGAGGGTGTGCTGCATTTTTCTGCGATTCGATCGGGACGGTACCGCTATGAGATGCGCGATGTCGACGTGCGCGGCCTCGTCGAGGGAGCGATCAAGGCGCTCGACGCCGCCGCGGTTGAGCGCTGCGACCTGACGGTCAAGGTCCAAGACGGGCTCCCCCCGCTGTTCGGCGACGAGAGGGCGCTGCAGTCCGTGGTCCGCAACCTGATCTCGAACGCGATGAAGTTCAGCGAGGAACGTGGCGAGATACGGCTCTCGGCCAGAGCGGTTGGAAGTGGCCGCACACGGGAGATCGAATTGCGGGTCGAGGATTCCGGTCCTGGAATCGACGCCGCCGAGTTGTCGCAAGTCTTCGAGCCCTTTTTCAGAGGCCGCGCGGCTCGAACGGCGCAAGCAGAAGGGTCCGGGCTCGGGTTGAGTCTCGTCAAGGAAATCATCGACGCCCATGGGGGCCGCATCGACGTCGACGCCAATCCCGGCGACGGCACGACGTTCCGCGTTTACTTGCCGACAGCCGGCGCAACCGAAGTGCAAGAATCGAGTGAGAGGTTGGCGGGCGCTGATCGCCTTCAGACGGCCGGCGACGGAGGCGGTACGACGTGAGACATGGGATCGGCGACTCCGAAACGCGGAGCATCCTGGTCGTAGAGGACGACGCGGCCCAACGTCTCGCCTTGTCCGATCGTCTTACCCGAGAGGGATTCGACGTCGAGTTGGCCAGCGACGGCGATCGAGGAATGGAGCTGGCGGCGACCGGCGACCACGACCTGTTGATCTTGGATGTGATGATGCCGGGCAAGGACGGATTCGAGATTGCCGGTGAACTGCGCCGACAAGGCCTGCAGACACCGATCCTGATGCTGTCGGCGCGCGGCGAAGCTACCGATAAGGTCGTGGGGCTCGACCTGGGTGCTGACGACTATCTCACCAAGCCGTTCGAGTTCATCGAATTGGTGGCGAGAATCCGGGCCCTGCTCCGGCGTGTCGAGCGACCCGCCGGATCCCGGTCCGTGAATGGCGTCGAGTTCGGTGATGTCTCCGTCGATTTTCGCAGCGCCGAAGCACGGCGCGCCGGCAAGTCCGTTCGGCTCGTCGCCAAGGAGCTGGAACTCTTGCGATACTTCGCCGAGAACGCCGGCGCGGTGCTCAGCCGCGACGAGTTGCTCGATTCGGTGTGGGGCTATGACGCCATGCCGACGACGCGCACCGTCGACGTCCATATCGCACGCCTGCGGCAAAAGCTCGAAGCCGATCCCGCAAACCCCGAGTTCATCGTCACCGTTCGCGGGCTCGGCTACAAACTCGTCAACAGTACGCCGCGTGGCGCAAATTCCCGCTGGGAGGGCGTCCTCTGATGCGCGTCCATCTGCATGCTGGAGCGGCGGGAGTCGCCGGCGCCGCCATCCTCCTGATGTCGGTCGCCGGCTGCGCCGGTGGACAGACTGCCGCGGACTCCGCCGGCACAAGCCAGGCTGAGATCGACCCAACGGCCGATGTCGCCGTCATCCGTCGCGGCTCGCTCCGCCAGGTGCTGTTGCTGAGCGGCGAGCTGCGCTCGGTCGGCGCCGCCGACATCGTCGTGCCGGACTCGCCGCAACGGGACCCGGTCATCCGCTGGATGATCGAGGAGGGCACGTCCGTCGAGGCGGGCGACCGCATGGTCGAGCTCGACACCTCGCAGATCGCCAGCCAGCTCGACGCACGGCAGATCGACTTGGAAGAGACGATCAACGAGCTCAACGAACGCGCCGCGGAGATCGCCGGCGAAATCGCCCAAAAAGAATTCGAGGTCGAGCAGGCGCGCATCAACGTGCGCAAGGCGGAGATCGACTCATCGATACCCGAAGAAATGCAGTCGCAACGCGAGTACCAGGAATTCCAACTCGCCGTGGAACAGGCCCAGAACAACCTCGCCAAGATCGAAAACGACTTCACGGCGCTCGTCGAAGGATCGGAGGCGGAGCTCGACGTGCTTCGCATCGAAGTGCAAATAGATGAACGAGATCTCGACGAGACGCGGCGCGCCCTCGACACCATGGTGCTGCGGGCGCCGCGCGCCGGTATCGCCGTGGCCGCCGATAACCGCAAAGAGGGCCGCAAGTTCCAGGTCGGCGACAGTACCTGGGACAACGCCAAAGTCATGCTCATCCCCGACCTCTCGGAGATGGTGGTCGACACTCGTATGTCGGACGTCGACGATGGCAAGGTGACTCCGGGGATGCGCGTCGTGTGCACGCTCGACGCCTATCCCGAGCGCCAGATACCCGGTTTCGTGCGCTCGATCACGCCGGTGGCGCAGTGGCTGAACATTCGCTCGGAGCAGCGTTTCTTCCGTATCATGGTCGACCTGGAGGAATCCGACCCCGAGATCATGCGGCCCGGCATGTCGGTGAAGGTCGAGGTGGTGACCACCGTGCGGGACGATGTGCTACTCGTGCCCCGGAGGGCGCTCGAGTTCGGCACCGAAGAGGTCTTCGCGGTGCTGGAAAACGGTGACCGGCAGCGTATCGAGCTGGGCTCGTGCGGCGCCCATCTGTGCGCCATCCGATCGGGGCTCTCCGAGGGAACGCGGGTGCGCCTGCGGTCGCAGTAGAGGCAAATGAGAACGAGAAACGGATGGAATCGATGCAGAACCCGCTGAAGAAGCGACTCCTGATCGGGGGCGGCGTGCTGGTGATCGCGTTTGTCGCCGCGCGGCTCGCAGGCGTCGGTAGCGAGGAGACCCTGACCTGGGCCGAGGCCCGGGTCAGCGACCTCGTCATCACCGTCGACGTCGAAGGTACGGTGGTATCAACCGACTCGAGCATGCTGACACCGCCGGCCACAGCGACCCGCATTTTCGACTTCCAGATCTCGATGATGGCTCCGGAAGGCAGGGAGGTGGACGCCGGCGACCCCGTGCTCGCTTTCGACTCGTCTGGGCTCACGCTCCAGCTACGCGACCGGCAGACTCGTGCATTGCAGGCAGCCAAGAACCTCGAGAGGCTCGACCGCAACCTCGAGCAGCGGCAATTGGGCTTGGAGCTGCGGCTCGCCCAAGCAGAGGCGAACGTCCGCCAGGCCCGGCTACAGGTAGAAGTGCCGGAGGATCTGAGCTCGGCGCGCGAGCTCGAGAAGGCGCGTCTCGACTTGCAACTCGCCGAGATCGAAGTGCTATCTGTGCGCTTGCAGATTGAAGCTGAGGAGCGATCGGGGGTGGCACGGCGAGCCGTGCTGGAGGGCAACCGGACCGAGGCCGAACGCAACGTGGCGGAGATCCAGCGAACGATGGAGCAGATGACGGTTCGGGCGCCACGATCGGGTACCGTCATCTACGTTGCCGACCGGCAGGGTCAGAAGAAGCAGGTGGGCGACCAGGCCTGGCGCGGCGAGGAAATTATCGAACTGCCGGATCTCAACTCGCTAGTCGGTCGCGGCGAGGTCGACGAGCCCAACGCCGGGCGAGTCGGCGAGGGACAGTCGTTTCGCATTCGGCTCGACGCCCACCCCGAGGTCGAATACTCCGGGGTCGTAGCGTCGATCTCACGCGCCGTGCAGCGCAAGTCCTTCTCGCGCAACCCGCTCAAGGTGGTGCGCCTCGAGCTGCGCTTCGACGACGTCGACCCGGGCCGCATGCGGCCGGGGATGCGGTTTCGCGGAAGCCTAGAGACGGCGCGCATCCCCGACACCCTGCTGATCCCTTCGAGCGCCGTGTTCCCGAGCGCCGACGGTCCGATCGTCTACCGCCGCACGCTGCTCGGCCACGAGGCCGCCGGCGTCGTGCTCGGCCGGCGTAACGCCACCATGGTCGAGGTTCTCGAAGGGCTCGAGGCGGGCGATCTGGTGGCCGAGACCCACCCCGAAGGGGGTTGACGTGCGCCTGTCGAGCCGCTGGATACAGATGAGCATCGTCGCCGTCGTTTCGTCGGCGATGCTCCTGTGGGCCGGCTTCGAGATCGTCGGACCGATCGGCAGAGGGCCGACTATGCCGGTCTCCGAGGTCAGGCGTGGCCGGTTCGTGCATCGGATCAACGCCGAAGGCGTCCTGTCCTCGGAGATGGCGACCGAGATTATCGTGCCGCAAGGTCGGCGCGGGCCGATGTACATCGGCTGGCTCGCCGAGGACGGATCCAATGTCAGGGAAGGCGACCTGCTGGTGCAGTTCGATTCGAGCGACCTCGAAAACGAGCTCCTCGAGACCAAGGACGAGCTAGCGCAGACATTGCGTCGCCGCGACCAGCGGCTGCAACTGGAACAAACTGCGCTCGCCAACCTGAAACGCGACGCCGCCATGGCCGACCGGGAGCTGGAGTACGCTCGCACCTTCCAGAGCAAGGATCCAGAGATCTTCTCCCGCCAGGAGATCATCCAGTCGGAGATCGATTCGACCCTGGCGACACAGAGGCGCGACAACGCCAACCGCAGCCATCAGATACGCAAGGAGCTCGGCGCCGTCGAGTTGGCGCTCCTCGACCTGCAACGCGAACGCGCCGACCTCGACATCGAAGAGGTGGAGGCCGACCTGGCCCGGCTCGAGATTCGCGCTCCCCACGACGGCATCTTCGTGCTCACCAACGACGACGGCGACCTGCCGGTCGTCGGCATGCAGGTGCACCGGCGTCAGACCATCGCCGAGATCCCGCAGCTCATGTCGATGAAGGCGGACGTCTACGTCCTCGAGGCCGACGCCGGCGGGGTACTCGAGGGAACGCTCGCCGAGATCGTCGTCGAGGCCCATCCCGACGTGACATTCGAGGGGCACGTACGCCGCATGGCAGCGCTGGCGCGCCGCAAGAGCCGATTCTCGCCGGTGCAGTACTTCGAGATCGAGATCGAACTCCAAAGAACCGACCCGGAGCGGATGAAGCCCGGGCAGCGGGTGCGGGCCACGTTGATGATCGAGGACCTCGATGATGTGCTCACCATCCCGCGCGAGGCGGTTTTCGACCGCGAAGACGGCACCAAGATCGCCTATCGCCAATCGGGCCGCGGGTTCGACCCGGTCGAGATCATCCTGGGTCCGGCAGCCCTGGGTCGCGTCGTGGTGGAAAGCGGGCTCGAGGAAGGTGACCGGGTCGCCTTGCAGGATCCGACCCACTCGGCACCACCCGTGAAAGCCGACGAGATCAGCCAGCCCACCGGCTTGCAGGCGCCCGGCGGGCGCTAGCAAGGCAAGCAGTGGCGAACATCCGATGGGAACGCGCAATAACAAGAAACCGGATGCGAGTAGCTGACAGATGAACCTACAGGAATCCGTTTTCAGCGCGCTCCACAACCTGGCGTCGCACAAGCTGCGGTCGATCCTCACCATGCTCGGCATGATCTTTGGCGTCGGCGCGGTGATCGCCATGCTGTCGATCGGCGCCGGCGCGGAGCAGCAGGCGATGGAGATGATCGAGCGTATGGGCCCGCGCAACGTACTGGTTCGCAACCCTGCCCTGGCCAACGACGAGCTCAACGAGCTCCGCAGGCAATCGCTCGGCGTATCGTTGCGCGACGCGACCATCATCGAGGACGGCGTGCCGGGGGTGGAGTTGACGGCACCGCGCGTCAACGTCGACACCTACATGATCATGGCTCCCGGCGCGCAGACGCAGGGACAGCTGATCGGCGTGTCGCGGCACCAGGACGAGCTCTCCTCGCTGAAGGTCGTCGAAGGTCGTTTCATCGACGCCATCGACGAAGACGTCCACGCCCAGGTCGCGGTCATCGGATCGTCGATCCGGCGCGATCTGTACGGCTCGAACGAAGCGCTCGGGCAGCACCTCAAGGTCAACGACACCTGGTTCGAGGTCATCGGCGTGCTGGAGGAAAGCGGCGGCGCGTCGAGCTTCCAGGGCGTCGACCTCGGCACGACGGCGAGCGAGATCTACGTGCCCGCCTCGACGGCGATCCGCAAGTTCGACCGACCGCCACTGCAGGCGCCCATCGACGAGATCGTCGTGCGCGTCGCCGAGAACGTTTCACCGCAAGCCACCGCCGTGGCTATCGGCCGCCTGCTCGAACGGGTGCACGGGGGCGCCGACGACTTCGACCTCGTCGTTCCCGAAGCCTTGCTCGAGCAGAGCCGCCGCACCCAGAGAATGTTCAACATCGTCATGGGGTGTATCGCCGGCATCTCGCTGCTGGTTGGCGGTATCGGCATCATGAACATCATGCTGGCGACGGTGCTCGAGCGCACCCGCGAGATCGGTATTCGCCGCGCCGTCGGCGCCCGGCGCTCGGAGATTCGCGTTCAGTTCATGATCGAGGCGTTCACCATCAGCCTCATCGGCGGCATCGCCGGGGTCGCCATGGGGGTCATGATCGCGCTCGTCGTCGCCGCGTCCGCGGGGTGGGAGACGGTGATCACGTTCGGAGCGGTGGCCCTCTCGACCAGCGTTTCGATGGCCGCGGGCCTGATCTCCGGCATCTACCCGGCGGTCCGCGCCGCCAACCTCGATCCGATCGAGGCGCTGCGCTACGAGTGATCGTAGGGGGATGCCAACCTCTTCAAGGCTTCTGGCAGGGTTCCAAAGAACTCTGCGTACCGGCTTGCCCTCGACCGGAGCTTCGGCGAGAGTCGGGCGCATGAACCACGGTCATCTGCGCCACCTTCTGGCTCTTGTCATCGCCGTTTCCATAGCCACCGGATCCACGGGAACCACCGTTACGGCACTGACCTCGACATCACCCGGCGCCCTTCCAGCCGGGCAACGCTACGACGACCTCGCCGGCTGGTCACGTTTCCGCGGCCCCAATGGGTCGGGGGTTAGCGACGGCGACGACCTGCCGGTCGAGATCGGCCCCGACCGCAACGTCATCTGGAAGGCCGCGGTACCCGAGGGGTACTCCTCGCCCGTGCTGACGCCAGATCGAATCTTCCTCACCGCCTTCGAGGACGACCGGCTGCTGACCATCGGCCTTGATCGCGCCACCGGCCGCGAGCTCTGGAGGCGCGAGGCGCCCCGACCCCGCGTCGAAAGGCTGGATCCGCGCAACAACCCCGCCGCACCGAGCCCGACGGTAGACGACGAGCGCGTATATGTGTTCTTCGCCGATTTCGGGCTGCTGGCCTACGACTTCGAGGGCAACAAGCTTTGGGACATCCCTCTCGGACCCTTCGACAACCTCTACGGCATGGGAGCCTCGCCGGTGGTGTTCGACGACAAGGTCCTGCTGGTGTGCGACCAGCGCACCGGCTCCTTCCTCCTCGCCGTTGATGGCGCCAGCGGTGAGGTGGCATGGCGCGTCGATCGGCCCGAGGCGGCAAGCTCGCACGCCACCCCTGTCGTCTGGCACCCGGAGGACGGCGAGCCGCAGTTGCTGGTCGTCGGCTCGTTCCTGTTCAGCGGCTACTCGATCGCCACCGGCGAGCGCCTCTGGTGGGTACGAGGCATGATCCACGAGATGAAATCGGTGCCGGTGATCGCCGACGGGATCGCCTACGTCAACGGCTACGGATCGCCCCTCAACGACCCCGGAAACACCATGGACGTCGGCTCCTTCGCAGAAGCGCTGGCGAACGACACCGACGGCGACGGATTGCTCAGCCGCGAGGAGCTTCCCGAAGGCCGGGCGCGACGACGCATCGGGATGAGCGATCTTGATCGCGACGGCAAGCTCAGCGAGAACGAGTGGAATTACTTCCGCAACTCCATGGCAATGACCAACGGCATGTTCGCGATTCGCCTCGGTGGCTCGGGCGACATGACCGAGGAGAACTTCGTCTGGCTCTACAGCCGCGCCGTGCCCCAGCTTCCGTCGCCCCTTCTCTACGAAGGACTGCTGTACATGGTCAACGACGGCGGCATCGTCACGATTCTCGACCCGGCCAACGGCGAGCGGCTCGACCAGGGAAGGCTTCAGGACGCCGTCGACAGCTACCGCGCTTCACCGGTGGCCGGCGACGGCAAGATCTACATGGTCAGCGAGCTCGGCATGGTTTCCGTTCTCGAGCCCGGACCGACCCTGCGGGTCATCGCCACAGCCGACCTCGACGCTACCGTCTACGGCACGCCGGCGATCGACGGCGGCCGCATTTACCTACGCGCGGGAACAACGCTGTATTGCTTCGGCTTGACCACTCAAGGGTAGGTCGGCGACATCAACCCCAGGCATGTCGGCAGCGCCCCGAACCGCTGATCGCCCGGCGCCCTCCGACCGAAGCGCCTCTCCGTCGTTTTCCGACGCGGCCGCCGTACGGCGCCGCGGCGCTACACTTGCTTCCCTGAACACTTCAGGGAGATGAGCGCGCCAGCGAAGCGGCTCGTTGCGGTGGCGGCTGCAGCTCTGCCCGCCTGGCGCACGACGCGTATCGATCCGAACAGCGCATTTCGGGTCGAGTAGAACCGGCTTGTCGTCGGGCTCGCGTCGCGTTTCCGCTGTGAGCCGATGTGGCGATGCACCGAGCTCGGATGGCTACCGCTGCCCCTCGATGGGCAGGTTTGCACGTCGCCAGGCCCTCATGTCCCCCTCGAGATGCTGGACATTGCTGAACCCCTGGCCGACCAGGAGCTCCTCGGCCATCCCGGCGCGCCGGCCGCTCTCACAATAGACGATGACGCCGACTTCCCTGGCGGCGTCGATCTCGGCGAGGCGTTCGGCCAACTCGGTGTGCGGGATCAGCACCGCACCGGGAACGTGGCCTGCGGCGAACTCGTCCGGGCGGCGCACATCGAGAATCAGCGGAGCAGCGCCGGCATCGATCAGACGCACCATCTCTTCCTGCGTGACCAGGACGGCGCCGGCGTCGTTGGTGCGTAGCTCCGGGATCGGCAGCGCACCGTCGACCGATGCCTGCGGGCTCGGAACATTCTCGGTATCAGGCTGCCCGGCGGCGCCACAGGCCAACGTGGCAACTGCGATCGGGGCAACGAGAAACAACCGGTAGAGGCGGGACTTCCTGACGTTGATCATGGGCCCATCTTGATCCCGACGTCCCCTCTGCGCAACCGAAACCAGGGCGCGGCGGCGGCCATGGTTGACGCTCCGCGCGACTGCATCACCGACCGAAGCGGGCACGGCCTCAGGGTCATCGGCCGCACCAAGCCGGAGATCAACCTCAGCGACGTCCTCGCCGCGGCGGCGAGCTTCGTTCTGCTGATCGCCTGCGCCAATGTCGCCGGGCTGGTGATGGCCAGAAGGACGGGGCGGCAACGTGAGATCGGCGTCCGTGCCGTGCTCGGTGCGTCGATCCGCGCGACTCACTGTGCGCCGAGTAAGGGCGACGTTCCACCGAGCTTGAACGGCCCCGTGTGCAAGGCTAACGTAGGCGCGGCTACGGGGCCCTACGCCCCTCTGTTCTCAACACCCGACGCAGCGAATCCATGGACATCGAACCTCTAGAGCTACGCGACCATCGCTACCGCGCCCAGCAGGCGCTCAAGCAACTACAGGACGACAGCCCGCCGGAGGAGCGCAAGGCGCTCGAGGAGCAGATCGCCCACTACCAGGAGATCTGCGTGCACGAGCACGCCGACGAGCTCGACGGCGAATGGCGCTGCAGAGACTGCGACCTGCAAAAAACAACCGCGGAGCCAGAACCCGAGCCAGAACCCGAGCCGGAGCCGGAACCCGAGCCGGAGCCAGCGCCGGAGCCGGAACCCGAGCCGGAGCCGGAACCCGAGCCCGAGCCGGAACCCGAGCTCGAGTCGAAGCCAGCGCCCGAGCCCGAGCCGGAACGAGCGCAGGAGCCGGAGTCAGAACCCTCGCCGGAGCCGGGGCCTGAGCAGGAGGCCACGGCTACACCGGCCGAAGCTGCGCCTGCGGAAGCTGCCGAGACAGCCCCCGAAGAGCCCCCGGCCGACAAGCCCGCCGACGGCGACGCCTGAGATAGCCGGCGCCGGCACGCCGTGTCACCAGCGTGGACCCGATGATCTCGCTGCGCACCCAGTAGCTACTGCCGCTCGAACATCGACGGGAAGTCGAGGGTGCCAGCGGCGGCGCTGTTGATCAGGTGGGCGAGCCGGACGCCGGCCTGCTTGAAGCGCTGCTCGACGATCGGCACGGCGCGGTTGTAGTAGTCGTCGCCGAGCTCGCCGCTCGCCGGGATGTCGTACACCAAGTCCTTGACGACCTCGTACGACTCACGCGACCAGGCGACGACGTCGAAGTTCGCCCACGCGGTGGCCTCGGCGTCGGTGATCTCGTCGTTGAGGCGGCGCGCCGTGGAAATCGGGTCCTCGTAGTAACCCATTCGGTTCGGGATGTGGAAATCCCACACCGCGTGCAGCCGCTGATTCTCTGCGTCGTAGAAGTCCACGTAGACGTCGTTGGCGCCGCGGTCGTGGACGTAGCCGACGTGAACCGGCTGGTGGAGATCGCCGACGAAGTGGCCGACGAACTTCAGGGCGTTGGCGCGTCGGACCTGCATGCTCTCGCCGCCGCCCGGGTCCATCGCCAGGTAGTTGGCGTAGCGGACGACGGCCAGCTGCACGCAGTCGTAGTTGGCGCAGTCGCGCTCCATCACCATCTCGTCGGCGCCGGGAACCACGACGTTCATGAAGTGGTACTCGTAGGTCGCTCGGTGATCCCCGTATCGCGATTGATCGGCCCAGCTACACGATTCGAAGAAGGTTCCCGAAGGGTCAGGATCGTGCTCCCGGGTCACAAACACGAGAGCCCGCCCCTGGTCGGTGAGGCGCTGGAAAGCGATCTCGCAGACGATGCTGTGGCCGGCGAACGACCACGGCGCCGCGACGCTCACACCACCGCCCGGCGGGCCTCCGTCAACACCTAGGGCCGGTGCCACCGACAACCCTCCGAGCAGCACGACCATCAGCCACCGCCTCGGACCTGCCTTCATCGTTGCCTTGCCCTCCTCGCCGCGGCCGTCGCCGGCCACGTTCGTCAGTTGCTAGAATTCAACCCCATCACGCGAAGCGACTAAGGATTACCACTAATGAGCATGCATGATCCGCCCCACCCTGGAGAGTTCATTCGAGAG
>Ga0114950_10001129_pt1 | contig 19823 bp, 16 predicted proteins | sample N075metaG_FD_83503 | JGI IMG/M metagenome (GOLD analysis project Ga0114950, IMG submission 83503) | Deep subsurface microbial communities from Kermadec Trench to uncover new lineages of life (NeLLi) - N075 metaG | ecosystem: Environmental > Aquatic > Marine > Ocean trench > Sediment | place... | reverse complement strand
GGTCGAGACTTTTCACGTGATCGCACTTTCGATGTATTTCCTCCATTTACCGGCCTCACAAGTGACAGTGGCCCTTTCTCGGTATTGATCGATGACTTGACTGCGCAACGCTTCGGTTGGGAATCAGCCGAGGAGGCCATTGGTGAGTCTATATATCGCATTTCTGGACCACCCACACTAGAGGAAAGGACGGCGATAGAGTTGTTAATTATTGGCGCTGTCGGTGCGCAGAAATACCAATTTATCGATTTTGGTAATTTTGGCGTGGAAGGAAACTTGTATATGCTGCGACCGGCCCAGGCGAATTACCTGATTATTAAAGCTTCGCGGGCCAATTTGAATGCAGCGCTGAATCATATTGATTCGACCTGGCGTCGATTGATGCCCAGTGTCGGATTGCAAAGAGATTTTTTCGACGATGTGTTTTACCAGACCTACGCCATATTTCTGGTAATCAGCTCGGCGATTGCGATTCTTTCCGTGATGGGGTTTTTCATTGCCAGCATAGGATTGTTAGGTAATGCGACGTTTATTACCAATATTCGTCAGAAAGAAGTGGGCATTCGAAAAGTGATGGGGGCAAGCAGCAGTCGCTTGTTACGCATGTTGTTGCTGGATTTTACCAAGCCGATTATTATTGCTAATGCCATTGCATGGCCTTTGGGGTACGTGATCGGAAATGGTTATATCAGCTTGTTTGCTACCCGTGCAGAACTTACCCTGGTGCCGTTTATTGTCAGCTTGTTGCTATCGGTGCTAATTGCATGCGGCGCCGTGATCTCTCAATCCTGGAAGAGCTCTCGAGTCAGGCCGGCCATGGTTTTGCGTTATGAGTAGCTTATTTGCTGCTCACTCAAGTGGAATAAATATCGATAGTCTATCCTCATCACCAAGCGCGCGTGAAATATGACCCTGACCGGTAGTGTCCTCTGCTAAGAGTATATGTCCGGGATATAGTCGTACTTTGGTTCCGTCGCCAAATTCAACTTCGCTCTCGCCACTCAAAGTAATCACATATTGCCTGCGTGGTGCATTGTGAAAATCGAGAAAATATTCCGGCGATGTCCGTCGAAACTGGATGCCTTGGGCTGCTTGAATAGCGGAAAGTTCGGTTGCCGACCCCTCAGTTCGACTGGATAAAGGTACTGAATATTCTTCTACGTGAGTTTGGCCATCATCGCCGGTATAAATACGCGATACCATGATGGGCTTGCGTGCTGCCGCCGCGATAGCTTCGTTTGACTGTGACACCCAAAACCCAACAAGGGCAAGAGTAGGAATCCAACCCAGGGCCAAAAACCACCTACCTATGCTTGCTACATTATATCCGGCTAATTTCATTTTCTTATTCTCCATGACAGAATTAAAGTTACTCTGCCTTTTATTGTCTTGAAAAATTGACACCAATAATAGGCAGGTTATAGGGGTAACTCACCAATATCTCTAAAGACCCCTTCGACTATCCCCTTTTATACTTCACCACTAACCGTCTCCGCTTCTTCAACCGCACAGGTAGTCAATACTTTCTACAAATTATCTTAGTAGCTCGAGGGCTCTTTGCAATAAGGTTTCCATTGACTCCTTGGTGGTTTCCCACATCGGATCATGGCGTTTGCCACGTCGGTGTAGCATCAGGTTGAATCCGGTGATTATGGCAAACTTGTAAGCTGCAAGCGCACGGTACCAGTCAATCTCCCGTAGTTCCGCACCCCAGGCTTCCTGGTACATGGCAATCAGCTCGTCTGCCCGGGGCATGTACTGGCCCCGGCGCGCCGCATCGGCCCAGGCCGGTGGATCATTAAAAGTCGCGAACCAGCCAATGTCATTCAGGGTCGCTCCCACCCCCACCAGTTCCCAGTCGATCACGGCCAGTAGTTTGCCCTGGCCGGAATAGAACAGGTTCGACCACTGGAAGTCGCCATGGAAAATCCCAATCGGCGCCGCGGCGGGCAGCTTTGCCAATAACCGGCGTCTTACCTCCGGCACCAGCATCAGCCGTTCCGGGTCAGCAGCCTTTTCAACGAATCGATCCCAGCGGGTCACATCCCGTCCAAGCGGTATCGATTCTCCAAGATACACGGCCTTCCGTGGATCCACTTTGTGAATGGCGGCCAGTGCGTTGATCGCCTGCTGCGCCATTTCCGCTCGGGTCCTTGGGTCCAGTTCATTAACCCAGCAAGTACTATCGAGGCTCACCACGTCGCCTTCCAATTGCGGCACGATGAAAAAAGGTCGGCCAAACCAGTGAGGGTCGGCATCTGACCATTGCACCTGGCAATGGGGCACCTGATCTGGCATGGCATTTAGTGCAGCGACCTGCCGCAACACATCGGCAGTACCCTCAAGCTTTACATCAGGCGGAGGAAAGCGAATGTACCATTTTTCGACCGCGTCGGTAGTTTGTACCGAAAAGCCATAGGCGAAGCCGGCATGCCCGGGCATTTTAAACACATCGTGCAGGTGCAGCGAATCCGTTTTGTAGTGCGCCAGGCAATATAGGTTCAGCCTTTGTTTTAATTCATCCAGTTCCACTATTCATTCTATGTTGATTAACCGGGACAGGCTCATTTCATTTAACATTAACACCAATCGCCAGGTAGGATTTTGCTTGCCCGGAAGAAGGGTTGGAACAATCAGTTTAAAAATAACCTGCCCCTTTTTAACCCTTCAAACTTGTTCAGAGACTATGCTGCCTTTTTCTTCGGCTCGGATGAATGCAGGCCGCTCCATCATTTCGGACAGGTACCTCTTGCAGTTGGGTTTATAACGCGCATCCAATCCCAAACGAGCTCCCATTTGGAGAGCATAGCTTACTGCAATATCGGCGATGGTGAACCGGTTGCCAACAAGAAATTGCCGCCCTTCCATCGCGGCTTCAACTGAGCGAAGCCGGGATAAATACCAGATGCTATAGTCTTCTACTACCTGGGGAATTCGGCGCTCTTCCGGTTCTAGTTTGGTATAGCGCAGCACAATAGCCTGGGGGAAAGTTAGCGTAGCATCACTACGATGTAACCAATTCAAGTAATCACCATAACCGGGTTCGTCCACCGTCATACCGATTGGATGAGGGCCATATTTGTCAACTAGATATTGGCAGATTCCTGCAGACTCAGTCATGGTTAACTCACCATCGATCAGCGCCGGAACCGTGCCAAGCGGATTAATATCCAGGTATCCCGGATACTCCGAACGCGGAGGAAATGGCATTACTATCAGTTCGTATTCCAGGCCCATTTCCTCAAGGGTCCACAACGGTCTGACAGACCGGGCATTTGGGCAATGGTAGAGCTTAATTGTCATAATAGGTAATCAAAGTGAAAAGGGGGACAGTCTTATTTAATGACGCAATTGGATCCGAATCGTTTTTCCTTATTATTGTCATGTTTGTGGAGAGAATAAAGTCACTTTCCCCACAAGTCCAGAGAGCCGAGGTCAGACTAAATTGGTTTATTCATCTAATCTGTTATCCAATATAACGGTGAGTCTAAGGGATAGAACTGTTCAGGTAGCTGTGGACTAGTGGCCTGAGGGTCTATATTCTTCCTCCAAAGCAAAATAAAAAAAGTAGGAGCGCTATTCATGACCACTGACGTCGAAGGCAGCACAAGTTCAGATAATCCTTCTCAACCGACGTCCAGTATTGCCGGCGTTCAGCTCTCCCAAGACCAGTCGGCGATAGTTCAAGCCTACAAGAAACCTTACTACCGCTACCTGGTGCTGGGAATCCTCACCGCGGTCTACGTTTCCAATTTTGTCGATAGACAGGTTATCAATGTTCTGGCGCAATACATTATTGACGACCTGGAGATTTCCGACGGCCAGTTCGGCATGTTGTCCGGTCTCGCCTTTGCCCTCATCTACAGTACCCTGGGTGTTCCCATTGCGCGCTGGGCAGATATCAGTAACCGCCGAAACATCATTGCCGTTTGTGTTGCGATCTGGAGTCTGATGACAGCACTGTGTGGTGCTGCACAGAATTTTGGCCAATTATTTCTCGCCCGCTTCGGAGTGGGAATCGGTGAGGCCGGAGGTTCTCCACCTTCCCATTCCATCTTGTCAGATATCTTTCCGCCAGAACGACGGGCGACCGCGCTTTCGATTTATTCACTGGGTGTCTATGGTGGCATCCTGGTGGGCACAGTGGGTGGTGCTTACCTGGTGCAATATTTTAGCTGGCGAACAGCTTTTGTGGTGGTGGGATTACCTGGAATTCTGCTCGCGCTTCTGGTGCGTTTCGTCATCAAGGAGCCGCCTCGCGGCATGGCCGAAGCACGCAAAGATGTTGCACCACCTGGCTTCTTCCGGGTGATGGAGCTCCTATGGGAGCGAAAATCCTTTCGCCACCTCTCCTTCGCCTGCGCGCTGCACGCATTTGTCACCTACGGCATGGGTAATTTCATGCCCCTGTTTCTCGGTCGTGTACACGACATGCCCATACTTGAGGTTGGTTGGTACTACGGGATGATTGCAGGAATCGGTGGCCTTGCGGGTACGTTTTTCGGGGGCTGGTTTTCTGACTCTATGACTCGAAAAACCGGGGATAAAACCTGGTATGTATGGGTACCGTTTATTTCCACGTTGGTCGCCATACCATTTGCACTGAATACTTTTCTTATCATGCCAGACAGGTACTGGGCCGCTTATTCTTATCTATTACCGGTATTCTTTGGCGGCTGGTACCTGGCTCCGTGCATAACTGCAACACACTTCCTGGTGGGCATTCGCATGCGCGCCATGGCGTCGGCGATTTTACTGTTTATGATAAACCTGATTGGACTGGGACTAGGACCGATGATAACCGGTTTCGTCAGTGATTTTCTCACACCTTCCTTTGGCGACGACGCGTTGCGTTATGCCATGTCCGTTACAGTTCTGGTCAATATCTGGTGTGCATTGCATTACTATTGGGCTGCAAAAACAATTCGAGAGGATTTTGAACGGGCACCTGACTAGTCGGTTGTCTACAGTTAAAAGGTCGCAGATTTAATTGCGCTGATTAAACTGTCTGGCCCCTTTTTCGGCCCTCATTTTCCGCTTACTCTATGACATCAATCCGGATATAGCCGTTGGTCCAACAGCAGTAGAATTCAAAGCCATAAGTTGGATTCCCACGCCGTTCGGTATCATTGATCGCTTGCACACGTACCACATAAGAACCTGGTTGGTTAAAAGTGGCTGTATTAGTAACTACCCCATCGGGAATCGCCAGGCGCGATTCAGTTTCACTGAATTCCACATGGCCTGGGCCCTGGTGTAAGGTCCAGCCCAACCAGGTACCGGCTTGCGTGTGTCTGATGCGGGCAGTAAGAGGTACCGGTTCTCCCACTTTTGCAATGCGTGGGCCCTCCCACAGGCCTCTTCGACCTTTGAAACTTGGTGGGTCATCATTGAGGCTTAAATAGGGGGCGACAGCTCCTCGCCCTGTGGTTATATCCTCATCAAGAACATAAGGAGGTAGTAACCATCCTGGCACGGACAATTTGTCGCCCTGTGTTTCAAGTGTCCAGGTGATCTCTTCATTGCCAAAATCCTCCGGTACTGTGACCGAAAATACGCACCAGTGGTGGCGGTAAAGACTGGTTAACTGAGGGTCGGGTACCGGATCAAAGTGGGTAGGCTGCACACCGTCATAGCGTGCAGGTTCGAGCTTGTTACCATCACCGAGGGGAATATCAAAGGTTTGTTCGGTATTCATATTGAAGTAGCCGAAACAAAGCGTGTAGCTACCATCGCTGTTTTCAAACCAGCCATCGTAGAGCGGAATGACATTTTGTCCACTGGGTCGCAACGGTGCTTCATTGAAACTGTAAAGACTTGACGAAGTCTGCGCCGATAATATTCCAGCACCGCTAACGCAAAGCGTAATCCATGCCAGTGCTGCAATTTTGAAACGACTTCTCACTGTTGACTAACGTCCGTTTTGCGCGGTCATTCGGCCTCGACGCTCAGCCGCCAAGTGTTCAAACTGGTCATCAGTCAGATAGGTCATGCCTAACCAGGTATGGGACATTTCGTCTACACCCCTCTGGCCGAAGACAACCCATTGTCGATGATCGGGATTGTTGGGATTTTCAGCGGTGTTATCCCAGGTAGTGGTAATCATCAGCATGGTTCCCTTGGGTAACAAGGGTGCCACGTCGTCATCAAACTTGTAGGAAATCTGCCAGATATGATTATATTTGTCCACTCGAGCTAACAACTCACGGTGGCCGTCAGGGAAGATGGCTTCCAGCGATTGGGCTCTACCTCTCATATGCATGTGTGGCCTGAAGCTGGTGATAAGTGCCGGTCGATTCAGCACGCGGACACCTTGTTGGGATTTGATGGAATTCGGTGGCAAGACAAGGTCGCCAGCCCATAACCCACCAGAACCAGTATCTGCCGCGAAGAATTGTTCCCCGACTGTCTCTAGTTCCGGTTTGTATCCCTTAGGGTATAACCACACAGCTGCTTCAGCCTGCTCATTCACCACTTCCTGGTCGATCGGAAAATAGTGAAGATTCCAATTCAGTGTGCCAGAGGGTTGGATCAGCATAGCTGTGCCTTCCGGAAACAGGTCCCCACCTTTTCCAACGCCATGGCGGCCCAGGGGTCGCGTTGCTGTAACTCCATTGGCATCAGTGGAACGCAGTTGTGCATGCCCATGGTGTAATACTTTTACACCCAGGGGGTAGGAGCCTTTTAATTCGGTGGCTCGGACATAACGGGGTTCATCGATTAACCCTTTAAATGGAACGTTTTGGAACCACCATTGATCCTGCGCATTAGCTACAACTGTGTAGGGTGGCGCTTTAACCACGAAATCCGGCGGACCCAGCAATTCAGCCGTCTGCCATTCGCCGCCCTTAGGCAGTATGGGCTTTGCTGGCAAGACCGCCGGGTCACCCTCTGGCGAACCGGATTCTACCCAGGCTACGATGGTTGCAATCTGTTCATCTGAAAGTGAAATATCGTTCTTGTAATCCTGGATTCCCATGGTCTTGTCTAAGTGCCATGGAGGCATTTCGCGAGCTTGAACTTTGTAGCTAATCAGGGGTGCCCACGGTTTGACATCCTTGTAGTCAATCAGCGGCATCGGAGCAATGCCTTCAGGGTTGTGACAGCTGGCACATTTCTCATAGAGAATAGACGCCACATCAGCAGAGAAAGTGGGGCTGGCTTGCGCTGCAACCGCATTCCAGGGGCCCAAAAAGGCTACAGCAAGCAATAACACTAGAGTTTGAAAAAATCTTAACCTGAGATGCATTGTGTTCATGGTTACTAGGTTCTCCCACTTTTTGGTACGAATAAGATAGAAGTCCTGGGTTTTTATGTCAACTACTCGCCCGTTATTTTAAAAGCCTAAACCGTGGACAGATTCATTTATCGATGTAGATAAACCTGCCCTTCTTCCTGACTCTTTTTCTTTTAGTTAATTTGAAGCCAAGTTTTTGACAAAAAGGTCAGCATAAATCAGAAACCTGTTGGTTTTAAGGCAATGACAACGCCATCAACTGTTCCGGCTCCGCACTCACTCCGCCGCCTACAGCGAACACGATATATTGTTTGCCATCTGCCAGGTAGGTAATCGGCGCGGCGTGGAAGCGAGCAGGCAGTTGCATCCACCACAACTCTTCACCGGTTTCCTTGTCATAGGCACCGAGTCGATTGGTTTCGAAACCCTGACCAATGAACAGCAGGGTCTTGGTTAATAGTGGCCCGCCCAGTTTTTCAAAATTACCCAGCGGTGGCAGTTCCAGTCCTTGTAATGCATCGTGATCGCGTGGTCCTTCTCCCACTGGAATATGCCATAGTTTCTCGCCTGCGTTCATATCAAAAGCCACCAGCTGCGAGTATGGCGGTTTAAACAGCGGCAGGCCGCGCGGGCCACTGAGGTCGCGCACCCGTGGCCGTATCAACAAATCCGATGTCGAGTCTACCGGTGGAATGATATTTACTGTCGAGAAATGAGCCCAACTAGGCACAAACAAGCGCCCGCTATCCGGATCCAAGGCAGCTCCCCACCAGTTGGCGCCGCCGCTCCAACCGGGTCGAATAATATTGGGTCCGGGCGCAGGTGGGGTGTACAAGGGACCACTGTGATACTGGTTAAAAATCTCCAGCGCTTCAGCTTTAAGCTCCGGAGTGAAATCGATCAGGTCGGCTTCGGTGGCGCCATTGGATAAAAACAACGGCGGCTTGGTGGGATAGGGCTGGGTTGGCGAGGTCTGCTCACCAAGTACAATGGATTGCGGTACCGGACGTTCTTCAATTGGCCACACCGGTTCGCCAGTGACGCGATCAAACACAAAGGTAAAGCCCTGCTTGGTGATCTGAGCTACTGCCTTGATAGCGCGGCCATCCACAACGATGTCGATCAGATTAGGCGCGGCTGGCGGATCGTAATCCCACACTGAGTGATGCACGAACTGAAAATGCCAGACCCGCTCCCCGGTTTTTGCATCCAGCGCCACCAATGAATTGGCAAACAGATTGTCCCCCAGGCGATGGCCTCCATAGTAATCCGGTGATGGTGTGCCCACTGGCAAATACACATAACCCAGCTCCGGATCGGCGCTCATCACGGTCCAGACATTAGTGCCTCCGGTTACAGTCAAAGCATCGGCCTGCCAGGTGTCGGCGCCGAACTCACCTTGTTGCGGAACGGTATGAAAAATCCACTGCATTTCACCGGTGCGCACATTGAAACCTCGCACATGACCCGGAGGCGCTTCGCGAAAGTCCGTACCCTCGGTTAAGGCGGAACCTACCACTACCACATCACCCACCACCAGCGGTGGTGAACTTACCGCATACAAAGCGGGATCAATAGTACGACCGAGTCCCTTTTTCAAATCGACACGCCCACCACGGGCAAAAGCCGAATCCGGCCTGCCAGTCTTGGCGTCGATGGACAGTAAATAGGTCCTGCCTGCGGCATAAAACAATCGTTCCTGATCGCCATCGGTCCAGTAAGCCAGCCCTCGGGTCATAAAACCATGCACCGCCGGTCGCCCGTCCACATACAACACTGGATCAAAGCTCCACAGGGTTTCACCGGATACCGGATTGATAGCCGCAATCTGGCCCAGGGAGGTTGTGGTATAGAGCACTCCATTCACCATCAAGGGAGTGACCTCGTAGGCGTAACTGCGAAACGAGCCCCGCTCACGGATTATCTCGTTCTTCTGCCTGATGTCTTCATCCACCGAGGTCCAGGTCCAGGCTACTTGCAGACGTTGCACATTGTCAGCGTTAATCTGAGCTAGTGGTGAGTATTTAGTGTTGCCGGAGTCGCCCCCGTAACTGGACCATTCGCCGTTGGAGGCACCAGTCTGGGCTAGGGTTATAGTGCTGAAAACTACTGTAATGGCGAGGGCAAAAGTAGTGCAACGCATTGAATTCAGTGCAGGTGTGATCGACGATACGATTATTTTCATCTTTGACTCCCGTGTAGCCCAGGACGAGCTTTTGAGCTAAGAATAAACGAATGGAGAACCAGTAACACGATGGCAATTGAGGTTGCCCAGACAGTAGTGAAATCGTAACAGGATAAGTTGGGGTTAAGCTATAGTCTTGCGAGTTTTTGTGTCCAGGCAGGATCAATAGAAAGACGGCCCGGAACGGTGATGTAATAACGCAACGCCTCGAATGCTTAATCTGTATACTAATTCCCTCAATTTAAAATATTACCGTGCTTATTATGAAAAATACCAATTGCAAGCTCCCGACCTTGTTCGCCTTACTGTTTCTGCCGACCCTGGCCCTGGCGCAAGACTTCGACCGAATCGAAATTACTACCATCCCTGTCCGTGACAATATCTACATGCTGCAGGGCAGTGGTGGCAATATCGCTGTGTCCATCGGAGATGACGGCACTCTCATTGTGGACGACCAGTTCGGGCCACTCACTGAAAAGATTGTGGCGGCTATCGGCGAACTCACCAACCAACCAGTGAATTTTGTGGTGAATTCCCATTTCCACTATGACCATTCCGATGGCAATGAGAACTTCGGTCGCGCAGGTGCCTACATCGTGGCCCAGGATAATAGCCGCAAGCGTATGGAGGCCACCCAGGTGCTAGCGGGAAGCGGCCGGGTGCAGGAACCCTACGACAATGTGGGATTACCCAAGATCACCTTCTTTGACGCTATGCGTTTCTACTTCAATGGTAATGCCGTCGACCTCGTCTATACAGGCAATGGCCACACTGACGGTGACGCACAGATTTACTTCCGGGAAGCCAATGTCATCCACACTGGCGACATGTTTGTGCGCTATGGCTTGCCGTTTATCGATCAGAATAATGGTGGCAGTCTGGACGGTATGATCGATGCACTGTGGGAAATCGCCAGCCTGATCAATGAAGATACTCTCATTATTCCCGGACATGGCCAGGTATCCTCTCGTGCCGACCTGCTGGCCTATCGCGATATGCTGGTAGTCATTCGTGGCAACCTGGTAAGGGCGAAGGTGCAGGGACTGACACCAGCGCAGATGCTGGAAACCGAACCGGCAGATGGTTATGCCGCCGCTAACGACAATACGGCGGATTGGCTGCTACGAGGGTATGGTGAGTATTAGGAACACAAATATTTATTTTCACGGCAAGCATTGATCTACTTTGAAGTTGCTCTATGGGCCGAATGAAGACATCATCTAAGTACTGACAATAATTCTGGAGAAGCGCTGAAATGGTTAACTTGAAACATCTACTCGCTGCAGTTCTGGCGGTAACATTATTTATTGCAGTGGGCGCGTTTGCGCAGGAAAGAAACTACATTAATGCACGTAGCGCAGATGAAGGAGACGTGTCACCTTTCAGTGGTGCTGTGCAAACGGGTAATACCTTGTACCTATCAGGAATGTTAGGTCTGGAAAATGGCCAGGTTCCAGTTGACCCTGCAGCGGAGGCCCGCAATGTGCTCGATGCTATCAAGAGCACACTTGAAGAGGCCAACATGACGATGGATGATCTTGTGTCCGTGCAAATATTCTGTTCAGACCTATCCCACTATGACGTCTTCAATGCGGTATACCGCACCTACTTTACACAAGAATTCCCGGCAAGGGCTTTTGTTGGTGTTGGTAGCCTGCTGTTTGATGCCCGCTTCGAGATACAGGCGATAGCCGTCAAGCGGTAAGAATGGGCTTTTCATTAAGGATGGCAATTACCAACTGATTATTCATCGTCTCGTACGTATCGGCTGTTTCTTGCCGTAGGTCAAAGAACGCCAGAGCCATTCAATCGGACCAAAACGGAAGTGTCGCAACCACAAAGGGCTTACAAAGAGTTGGAAAAGCCAGATGGCAAACACAACGTAGTAGATCTGGTAACGCTCGAACTCACCTACCAGTCCGAAACCGAAACCCATGAACAGGATGTTGCAGAAAATTGTATGAGATAGGTAATTAGTCAGTGCCATCTGTCCAACAGCTGCCAGCGATGATCTGAGCCAACTCAGCACTTCGGCTTTGCAGATCAACATAACCACGCCTATATATCCGATTGCTACAAAAAAACGACCGATGTCATATGTCGGTCGATAGGCGCTGACGTTTAAATGAGTGGCAAAGCCGCTGTCGACAAAAGCGCTGACCTCATAGTAGTTTACAGATAGCCCCACACCCAGCCCTACAATAGCCATACTCAGATAAAAACCGGTACCCCGAGAGGCATCAAGGATTCTCCATTTTAGAAGCGCCATTCCCAGAAACATCATAGCCATGACGTCCCAGAAACCGTGAAGGAAATATTCGATTGTTTGGAGTAGTAAGTTTATTGGCGCCTGGCCGACGACAATAGTCAGGTAGCCGGATTTCCTGAGTGCGATATCTTCATCAATCAATTGCTGTGTTTCAAAATTGCCTTCGCGAATTGTTTCCCATGCCGCAAGCGCAGACCGCTGCTCAAGGGTCCGCAAATTGTCAGGTAACGACTCTATTACCAGCACTTCTGCTCTTAGATCACTTAGTTTGGAATTTTCAACTAGATGAAACAGACCAAAGAAAACAATAATCGCTACGCCTAAACTAAAAAGCCTGGCCGGCGGAAAATTTCTAAATAAAAACAAAACTAACCCGGCGACACCGTAGGCATAAAGAATATCACCCACCCATAACAACAAGTACGCATCAATCAACCCGAAGATAATCAGCAGAACGGTGCGTTTGTAATAAAGAGACGCCACAGTTGTCGAGTCGGCTTTAGGTTTAGCAGTAAACAAAATGACGCTGGCACCGAACAACATAGAGAAAATCGTTCTCATGCTGCCCTCGAAGAAGGTGTCCACCAACACGAAAGTGAGCAGGTTTCTGCCTTCAGTGGCGCCATCAACAATGGGGTTGAAATAGGAACCTAACGGTAAGGCAAAGGCAATAATGTTTAACAACAGGATACCGAATAGTGCAACGCCACGCAGAGTGTCAATAGAGTGAATTCGTTCCTGCTTGCTGACAGGACCTGACTGTTCGTTTGCAGCGAGTTCCATTATGGATGTTCCTCTTTTAAAGAAAACTCGTTGGCTAGTTGTAGAACCTATCTTAGCAATGATTGAGCATGGATTGATGGATGTCTCTAATTAGTTATTTTGCTTCCTTCACGCTGATTGGAAGACCTGGAATGTTGAATATTGTTAAACAGCATCGTATTTATGTCTTCATTGCAACTTATATGCCTTCTCGTTGTAACGTGTAACGACAGTATTGGCTTGGCAATCAATACCAACTTAGTAAAATCTTTGGCTAAGCGTGCAACAATTCCGGTTGCGGTTACGCTACTGAGCGGTATTGTTCATAGTACCCATAACATTGTTACACACGGCTTGACCCGATTGACTACGACTAACATTGTTCTCATAAAAATGTGGATAAAGTTTGTCATTGGGTTACATCAGGTGTGAACAGCGATTAAAACCTGGTGAGAATATCAGTCAGGGGCTTGCGTTCAATTTCCGGTACCTGAGCATTGCCGTGTGGGTAACCAGTTACAATTAATAAGAATGGCTTCTCATTTTTGGGCCGATCGAGAATGCGGTTGAGAAACGCCATGGGGCTGGGTGTATGGGTAAGGGTTGCCAGTCCGGACCAATGTAAAGCAGTAATTAATATTCCAGTAGCAATGCCAAGGGACTCCGACATGTAGTAGTTCTTTTGTTTGTTGTTTTCATTGTCCAGGGAATATTTCTGCAGAAAAACGGCAATCAAGTAAGGAGCCCGTTCCAGGAATGGTTTGTTGGCATCGGTTCCAAATTGCTCCAGGTCTTGAAGCCAGGATTGCGGGGCAAGTCGGGTGTAAAATTCCCGCTCCTCCTTTTCCGCGGCGAGGCGAATCTCTTTCTTAACATCAGGGTCAGATACCAGCACGAAATGCCAGGGTTGCTTGTTGGCACCACTGGGGCTCGAGCCTGCAGCACGAATAGCATTAATGAGAATCTCTTGTTCAATATCTTGATCAGAAAACTCCCGCACGGTGCGGCGTTTACTTAAGCGCTGGCAAAACTGTCTTGACCTCAGTAACATTTCCTCCGGGGTCAGGGTTGCAAAATCAAGAGGGACTGGTTTGTAATCAGACACGTAGCAGACTGCCTTCAAATTTACGGTAAAGATACACGATAGCAATGGGTTGCATGATCAGGCTCAACGCGATTGCGAAGTAAAAAAACAGCGCGGAACCTGATGCCGTTGAAGCCGTATAATAAGCGATTATTGGCCAATACGTAGGTAAGATGCCGCAGATCAAGTGCCAGTAATCGGGAACAAAAAACATAGCCAATGGAAACAGGATCAGGAAGCCAAGCCCCTTGCCGATAACAAATCCTTCCAACTGATTTTTGGCGAAAGCAGCCAATAACAAAACAAACAGGGGAGTATTCAAGGAGCAGGCAACCGCGACCCAGAATAACTGAACCCGATCGATAACAATGACACCGATCATTTCATGAACACTATAAATCAAAGGAATATTGACCAGTGAGTACACTGCCAGACGGGCCGCAAGATAGGTCTTGAGACTGATTGGTGTTACTGCAACTGCCAGCAAGACACCTTCGTCTTTTTCGTCCAGCACCTGCAAGCCTAATACAAAACCGTAATACAGGGGCGGAGTCAGAATCAGCAAAGCAATGATGATAGGAAAGTAAAAAGCCAGGTCAAAATCTTGATACTGATCTGTAAGATACGGCAACAGGTAGTGTAAGCCATAACCCAAAAAAAACGGGGTTAGTAGAATGAACAAGAAGAAGGGTTCACGGACGACCTTCAACATGTCAGCCTTAATCATGTAGGACCAATTATGCAAACCAATGGGTGAATTCACTCTGGTCACGCTCCCATGCGTTGCGAAACATAAACGGAGAAAGCCTTGGTGCAGAAAAAATTGATTACCCCCAGCCAAACAAGCAACAATCCCATTGCAAAGGTAAAGTCCATAGTTGTCATTTCTCCGAGACTTCCTGCCAGTACCTTCATTACGGGTTGGGTAGGCAACAGCCACAAAAAAGCACTATCAAACACTTCGAAATAACCGAAGATCGGTAGGTTCATTAGTGCAATTGTCAATGCCATAACTAGGAAATAGTCCATCAGCTTCTTGAACGGACAAGCGATTAAAAACCCCAGACTTGTGTACAGTGCGCTACTCAGCAAAACGGCTGGTACCGCCCGAACCCAGACTACGGATTCGGCCCGTACCAAGATGATGATCAAGGCAAACACACTGCACAGAATCGAGAGCGAAAGAATTCGAGAGAGGATCCAGGTGCTGGTGGCGATCGGCATGACCGCAATGACATCCATTGTTCCCTGGCTACGGTCCAGGTAAAGCATGCCTGCTACAAATAACACACCGATTGTGCAGGTATCAACAAATAGCAACACAGGGACCCACAGAGCACTTAACTCAGATGGCATAAGGCTCAGTATGCCGAACCAGACCAGCGTCATAACCAGTCCGACTATCCAGAAATAGTAGCGAAGTTGCAGCTTGAATTCCCACAGTAATAAGGATAGAAATTTCCTGGTTAAAGAACTCATAGCAAGCTTATTCCGGTGGTTTGAATAAAGACTTCTTCCAGAGTTGCTTCCTGAGAGTGAATAGATTCAATGGGTCCGGAGTTAAGTAAATCGAGAAACGCCTGGTCAGTCCCCAAATTATCCAGTGAAAATTGATGGCTTACTCCCTGCTTATCTTCCGGGGTTCCAGGCGTAATGACTTCAATGGTTTTTTGTCCGTATTGCCTTTTTAATTCGTCGGGGCTACCGATCAGTTTCAATTCCCCTTCCACCAGAAAAGCCACACGATCACAGAGCTCGTCAGCATCATACATGTTGTGGGTTGTCAGAAAAATTGTCTTTCCCTGATTTTTTAGCTCCTTAATAATATTTTTGAGGTTGCGCGCATTGAGTGGGTCCAGACCCGCTGTGGGTTCATCCAGAAACAACAGGTCCGGATTATTGATCAACGCCCTGACAAAATTCAGTCTCATTTTCATGCCTTTGGAATACTCCGAAACCGGCTGTCTCGCACTATCGGTCAAGCCTACAAGATCCAGTAATTCCATGGGTGTCAATGGTTGAGATGTACCGCTGTCACCGTAAAACGAGGCAAATAGTTTCAAGTTTTCCAGACCGGTTAACCGGGTAAAATGGTTGGGTAATTCGAAACCAACACCGATGTGATTGTAGAAATCATGAGCCCATGCAGAGGCATCCTTGCCGAGCAGACGCAAATTACCACTGAAATTTTTCAACAGACCTGTCAGTAGTTTTTGGGTAGTGCTTTTACCGGAGCCACTTGGACCCAGAAATCCAAATATTTCTCCCTTCTCAATTTGAAAACTCAGACCGCGGATTGTATCCGTTTTCTGCCTGGGATAACGAAAAGTGAGAGCCTCAACTTCAATCATAGGAAATGCCTGAATTTGGAGATGTTTTTTCTTTATAGTTATACGGGTCGCTCGAAACAGGGGATTGGTTCAAGAAATAGTCAACACAGGCACTATTTTTTTTGTGGATCGTATGAATCATCGATAAACAATTGAAGTTTGAACTCAAATCGAAAAAGAAAAACGCGCTCGATTCACTGAGTATACAAGTTTAGTCGAGTTGACAAAAGTTAACTAATGACTGTTGCTTATTCCTGAGTAAGGTCTCTTATACTATGTGCCAATCAGAATGAACAATATTTCTATTTATTTTCACCGTGAAAAAAGATATCGCTGATTAGCAACAAAGTGACAGCTGTTACTCATGACATAACGACAGGTTAGGATTGGCATTTGCTGAAATGGCTGTCAGTAGTCCAACAATCACCGAGGCAAGTACGGCGGCGAAAATAAATATGCCAATATCGACCGGAGTGCGACAAGCGATGTTTTGTAACCAATCGTTCATAAAATACCAGCCTGGTAAAGTCCTTGGTTATGCGTGAAACGATTCCTGCTACGCTACTATCCAGTGCTTTGCGAATGCCGATTTCCCGGGTGCGGTGTTCTGTCAAGAAGGAAGCAAGGTCAAACAGTTCTAGGCCAGCAATGAATAACGCCATAACCAAAAAGCCGTGAAGACGTCGTTTTGTCTCGACTCTAACTGATACAACGCGTCAGAGTATACGACCTTGAATAGGCACAGGAAACACCGATGATAACATTATGGGTGCTGATAGATCATTCAGTAACACCATAAACAGTACAGATTATTTCAAGGATGTGTATTTATCGCCTTGTTGCATAACTTGCTATCAAGAAACTAGTTCCAGCGAAGAATAGTAGATTCAACAATCATCGATTCGATCGCTGTTCAATTGAATAAATAGATTCGCATACTGACTGGAGAGGATTGAGCTGTTTTCCAAGTCATCACCGTGAGATTGAGAAATAAAATCGAGTTCGGCCTTCGCTGCCACTCTATCGTTTAGCTGTAGTAACCAGGCTGTCTTGTACAAAGCCGTGCGCGCATCGGGTCGCTTTTCATAGGATTGCTCGGCGAGGTCAATCGCCTGGGCGTATTCCCCCTGGTTAGCACGCAACAATGCTTCCAGCTGTAATAGATCGGCTAGGCTTATGGTGTAGGCAGTATTCTGTCTCAGTGCCCCGAGAACCAATAGAACTTTATCTGCCGGCAATCCGCTGCAATTTCCAGTAATAAGCCCCACGCTTAGATTATTGAGGGAGAACACGCTCGTGTAATCGTGGGTGGATTCAAGCGCCTGCCGCCGAAGAGTCACATCATCAGGTAAGGTAATACCGGGCATCAGGCAGGAGAATTCCAGCCACCGAATGTAGTTGGAAATCCGGATGCCGGATGCGAGCGTATATGCCTGATGATGTTCAAACGCGGCAATGACTTCGCCCTCACTGGAGAGTGTTTGCACCAGAAGAGCATTGGCACGTTGCGATTGTGGATGGTGTTCCACCGCATCGCGCGCCTGGGCTAGTGGATTACCCCATAGCACTGATTCATTCAGCGTTACAGAACTCAATATGCCGATTACAATCAATGCAGCAACCCCTTTCCCGGCTAACGAAATCGATACCCGGGACGAGAGGTAATTTGCACTTAGTAGTGTGAGAGCGAAAAGTGGTCCGAATAGCGGCAAGTAGTTACGATGCTCGAAATATATTTCCAGCGGCATGACGGTGGATTCGAGAGCGTGTCCCGCCAAAAACCAGAGTATCGCAAACGACAGCAATGGCCAGCGTTTTCGATAACATACTGCCACTACCAGTGCGGTAAAAATAAACGACAGTCCACCCAGTGCCCAGAGCAAATCTGCCGCCGTTTGAAAGAGCCTGAAGTCGTCGTGATAAATGCCAAAACTTCCCGGTTGCGGAAGTCCGATTACTCCCAAATAATGGAGTAATGCCTGGGGCTCAGTTAGCACCCGCTGCAGCAGATTGAATGGCTTGATGTCATAGCCCTGCAACGCCGTGGGCAGATATAAGGCAAAAGCAATCAACCCCAGAGTTAAAGGAAGCAATAAACCCCAGCGCCTTATTTCGCGCATCCTCTTACCCAATTTAGTATTGGCGAGAAGTGTAAATTCGATCACCAATAGATAGGGATAGATGAGCGCGCCGTTTTCCTTGCAGAGCACACCCAACACGGCCGCTAACAGCGGGCTTGCAATCATCAAAAATGATCCGATACGTTGCCTGCCTTGCATAAGCCAATAGCGCCCGAGCAGATAGCCTGTTATCCCAATGAGAATAAAACTACTGGATAAGATTGTCATTCGCTGGACGACATACAGAACAGTCGATACCTGAATCGGATGCACCATCCAGAGCAGTGCTATGGTAAAAATCAGCGCGGGTTTAAGCGGAGGGAAATTCCAGCACTTGCTAATCATGAGGCATAGCGCAGCGATGAGCCCGCCATTGACAATATGTAATATCAGGTTAATCAATTTGAAATAGTAAGGGTCCGGCCAGGCGGAATGTTGCAACAGGAAGCTGAGTACTGAAATGGGTCGACCCAGTATTCCCGCTGTGCCTGAGTTTGCCAGGTAGATAAAATCCCTGGCTGTGGCGTCGGCCGGTAATTGATTGATTACAGCCAGGTTTGGAAAATCATCGAGCAGAAACGCGCCTGTTAGTCCGCTCCAATACACAAGGCAAACCGTAAGCACCGCCACAGCGATCCCAAGTACAGCCATCGACCAGCTGCTCAGCAGTTTTGGCAAATCCATTCGTCGAGCCCAATATTTCAGAATCCAGTGGGAAGGGTAAATTACTCAAGTAGTTAAGGCAACATCGTCTGTAGGGTACAGATAAGCTAATTCGTAATCTGTCCGAATTCGAACATGAAGTCTACAAAAACAATGTACAGGCGTCACCGATTCCTGCCTGAAATTATTCAAAATGCAGTGTGACTATACTGTATATTCAACTTGAGTCATCGCGATGTCGAAGATTTGTTGGTTGAACGAGGTATTACAGTTTGCTATGAAGCTATTCGTTTGTGGTGCGATAAATTCGCACCAAAATAGGCTTAACGATTAAGGAGATAACATCAAGGTTATAGCGATACCTTTATCATTGACGAAGCATTCGTGAAGATCCAGGGAAAACAGTAATTCCTTTGGAGGGCCATTGATTAGGATGGGAAGTAGTTGATGTGTTTTTTCAGAAGAGGCGTAATGGCAAGGCTGCAAAGCGCTTCTTTAGGCGGTTATTGAAGAAATACCATGACCAACTCAGGATAATAGTCACCGACAAGTTGGGAAGTTATCGAGTCGCGCGTTGAGAGCTTATTCCAGTCACGATTCATGACATTAGTCCATTTACAAATAATCGCGCTGAACTTTCTCGTCAGCCAACATGCGTGAGAGCGGCGCATGTGCAAGTCCAAATCAATGGATCAGGCACAGAAATTCCCGGACGTACGTACCACTGTTTGCAACTTATTCAACCTGGGCTGGCAATTGGTATCGACAAAAACTTACAAGTTATTTCGGCTGTGGGTCTTTGCATCTTTGCATCTTTGCATCTTGGCAATAAGGCAGCGGCAATATAGAAGTCGTTCAGTAGTGTTTTTTCTCAACTTGTACTGTTAACCTGCCAATATCCTGATTCCATAGAAATGCATAATGAAGGGCCTGTTAGACTAAACCAAATCAGTGTTACAAATAAAATAAATATTCAGCATCATTTGCTACTGAACATGCCAAAAAGCCCGTTAAAGCGTAGGGGCTGAGCTTTGACAGTCATCTTGTTTGCCTGTATTTTATTTGACACCGACCCTAATTTTGGCCCGTGCTGGGATAGTGTGTCAGACTAAGCTTTTCCAGGGACATACTAAGAATGAACCCGGCTATTAAGTGCTTGCTAATTCCTCTTTC
>Ga0114950_10001128_pt1 | contig 19833 bp, 17 predicted proteins | sample N075metaG_FD_83503 | JGI IMG/M metagenome (GOLD analysis project Ga0114950, IMG submission 83503) | Deep subsurface microbial communities from Kermadec Trench to uncover new lineages of life (NeLLi) - N075 metaG | ecosystem: Environmental > Aquatic > Marine > Ocean trench > Sediment | place... | reverse complement strand
CCTGAGCCTACGGAGGACATGAAGCGTCTCTTCGATGACCGTTGAAATTCGTGCCCTCGAACGTTCGGATGATCGACAAGCGTTATTTTCACCGATATGCCGGGCAGAATCAGTTCCGTCATCAACCTATGTAGCTGTGGAGGCCGAACGTATCCTCGGTTTCGTCACCGTCTCACCGGGCTCTCTCGATGCCGACGACTTAGCCTCAGGCCAAAAAACACCACCTTATCCGGTGCCCATTCTCCGGCTCGCGCGCCTCGCGGTCGATACCTCTGCCAGAGGCCGCGGCTTGGAAAGACACTTCTTCGTTTCGTGATAGAGCTTGCAGAGAAAATGATGGCCGAGCTTGGATGCGTCGGTTTGGTGGTCGATTCAAAACGTGAGGCCACGGAATTCTACGAGCGTTATGGCTTCAAGAGCCTTCAAGTTCTCGAAGGAAATCTACCAGAACATCCTGCACCTATCCCGATGTTCCTGTCGATCGGCTCGACGCCGAAGAAGCGCTCGTGAATTTGATATCACGGCGACCTCAGCTCGATCAACTTCCGGTCCACGTTCCAGTCGACCTCCCCTACATAGAACCAAAGTGGGCGTGACGGGAAGTGTAGTCGTTTGGAGTCCCTTGACCATCGAAATGCGACGCGACGACGTCGGGCATCTGGGGGTAGTAGTGATACGCCAGCACGATGCCTGCAACCGCCAGCAGCACGATCAGGGCTCGCTAGAAACTCATTCCACCTCCGATGGGTACGGTTGTTGGCGATGAAGTCTTTCAAGTATTGTCGCAAAGTACGATGTCTCACGAGGCGAGCGAGGCAAATTCTACAGGCCGGACGAGGCCGGAGGCGACCCGTGCGAAGGGCAATCTACGCGGCTATAGTGATCGGATGTGGGGGGTGCAGTAGCGACCCCCCATCGCCGGACGCGCGTCCGGCAACGTCTTCTGTGCAGACGCCGGCTGAGTCAGTGGCGGAAGGGTTCATCCTGAGGACCGGGGAAGGCGAGGTGCTCCAGAATGGCATCGTTGTGAAAGCGTCACCGGCCACTGGTACTCTGGGGTCCATTCTCGTGGAGCAAACCTTCCCGAGAGGCGGAGGGACGGCTCTGCACCTCCATGAGCAGGGCGACGAACTTTTCTACGTCGTCTCAGGGCGCGGCACAGCAACGTTGGGTGACTCGACGAACGAGATTGGCCCAGGTGACGTCATCTTCGTCCCGCGAAATGCCGTGCATCGCATTGGGAACCTCAATAGTGACGAGCCGTTGCGGGTCGTCTTCTTCATGGATAGCCCCGAGTTGGTCGAGGAATTCCGCGCCATCCACGAACGGGTTACGTCGGAACCCGATCGACCGATTACGAACGAGGAGCGAGCAGCCATCTCGGAGCGCATTGGCGGCGGGAGAGCGGTGCGATGATAGCGATGCGGTCGTCGTAGCTGAGGGAGACCGTCCTTACGGCTGGGGCGTCGGCTTCGGCGTCTCCTCCGTGCCGCGCAGCAACCGGTCGAACCAGGCAAGGTAACGCTCGTAGCGGTCTTTCTGATAGGACGGCACTCGGATACCGTGGCTTTGCCCTGGATAGATGATGAGCTGCGTGTCGACCCCTCGCCGCCTCAAGCTCTGGTAGAGCTGCTCCGATTGATTGAGCGGCACGTTCCAGTCAACCTCGCCGCAAAGAACCAAAGTCGGCGTCACGATATTGGCGACATGAGTGATAGGTGAGATCTTATTGTAGAGCTCGGCATTCTCCCAAGGCAGGCCGAGCTCGAGCTCCCACTGAAGCTGGTAGTGATCCGTTCCGTAAGCCGAGAGATAGTTCGTCTCGCTCGCGCCGCTCGTCGCCGCCTTGAATCGCCCGGTCTTCGTGATCACATAGTTCGTGAGGATGCCGCCATAGCTCCAACCACCGACGCCCAGCCGTTCCGGGTCCGCGTAGCCAAGCTCGACGACGTGGTCGACCGCCGCCATGACGTCTTCGTAGTCTTTGTTGCCCCAATTCCGCCCAAATCGCGTGGCTGAACGCTTCACCGTAGCCCGACGAGCCGCGAGGATTCGCAGAGACGACCACGTAGTCCGCGCCCGCGAAGACGTGCCACTGAGTGTTGAAGCGCGTCGAGTATTGCGATACCGGGCCGCCGTGAATCCACAGGATCGTCGGATAGCGCCGGCCGGCGACGAAGTCGGGTGGTTTCGTGACGAAGCCTTCCACTTCCGTCCCGTCCTTGCTCTTGAAATGAATGTTCTCGACCTCACCAAGCGTTACCTCGCTCAAGAGCACGTCGTTCGCTCTCGAAAGCTGGCGCAAGTCAGCGGTGAAGACTTCCGGCGGCCGCTGTGGGTGCGAGACGAGAAGCGCCGTCTCGCCGGATGGCGCCGCGTGATGGCTCCGGACGTCGCGATCGCCCGCGACGACTCGCGTGACCGCTCCACCACTGACCGGGATGCTCGCCAAATGTTGGTTGCCGCTGTCTTCGAGCAAAAAGAGGATCGCGTTGCCGTCAGGTGCAAAGCTCGGTGAACGGACACTGCGGTCGAGCCCACTGCTCAAAACTCGCGCCTCCCCTCCATCCGCCGGAATCACCGCCAGGTGATCCGTCGCGTACCAGATGAGCTCGGGCTTCAAGGTTGAAACGTGCGCGATCCATTGCCCGTCGGGGCTCCACGCGGGCGAGCGGTCCGCGCCGGGATTGGTGGTGAGCTGACGCGGTTCGCCACCGCCCGCGGGCACGAGAAAGATATCCGAGTTGCTGTTGCCGTCAGGCTCGTCGGTGCGGTTGCTCACGAAAGCGATCTCGCGTCCATCCGGAGACCACGCGGGCGACGCGTCGTCATAGGGCCCGTCGGTAATCTGACGTGACTCTCCCGTGGCGACATCGATGACGTACAGATGCGCACGGCGATCGTCTAGATAGCCGCGTCCGTCCCGCTTGAACTGAAGTCGCGTGATGACGAGGGGAGGGATAGTCTTGGTCTCGGACTCGTCGTCATCAGTCTCAGGCTTCGGATCGCGTGAGACGAGTGTTACGGCCAAGCTGTCGGGTGACCACGCGAAGTCGGAGACGCCGCCTTTCATCGAGCTGAGCTTCCGCGGCTCTCCCCCGCGCAAGTCCAAGAGCCAGATCTGAGTCTTGGCCTTGTCACCACGATTCGAAAGAAAGGCGAGATACCGGCCGTCCGCGCTGAAGCGAGGCCGGTTGTTCGACTTCGTGCTCGTGGTGAGGGCTACCGGGTCGCCGCCGTCCATGGGCACCATGTAGATATTCGAATAGCGGGAATCCTCGTCGAGATCGAGCTCGGAGACAACGTAAGCAACAAAAGCCCCATCCGGGGAAACCCTTGGCTCCGACACGTTCTTGACGGCGAGTGCGTCGGCCACGGAGAAGGGCCTCTCCGCAAAGGCGTTCAGTGAGCTCAACACAGCGAGAAGTGCGGCGGCATAGCGCATCGATATCCTCCTCCCCCGGGAGTCTACTCCAACTCGCGCTTCCCGGGCGTGACGAGACGGCAACCAAGCCGCTCTGCGAAACCGCGTTCCGCGAGAGTGTCGCCGAGCACGAGGCACCGGGCCGGGTCGAGCGCGTATTTCTCGATCAACAACACGCCCAAGCCGGGGAGCGGCTTCCGGCACCAACAAATGGCGGGGCCGGGCTCGTGCGGACAGAAATGAAGCTCGATGTCGAGCCCCTTCGAGGCACGCGCGAAGTCTTCTTGCGCCCGAGCCTCATCGAGCCCGGGAAGATACGCGAGGCAGAAAAGGCGATAGCCCTCGGCGAGATAGCGCTCGAGCGCGCCGCGCTCCTGCAGATGAGCGTAGTCCACGAAAACCGCTTTCCCCGTGCGACCGGACTTGTCCCGCCGCTCGAAAGCAACGCGCTCGATGGCAACGAAACCCTCGTCTTCTCGCGGAGGCTCGAGCTCACGCCGATAGCGGAACTGGGTCTCGGGCGGAAACGTGTTCGGCGACTGGCTCGCTTGGATCTCCTCGGGCGTGAGGAGGCGCCCGTGCAGCTTCACCATGCGCGTGACAGCATTGACCTGCGCTTGCTCGAGCGTCGTTTCGAGCCACAGGCAGCGCACCGCGGCGCCGTGCTTCCACGCGGTCTCGACGACGTCGAAGCGGGAGGCGCGCCGAGGATAGGTGTTGTCGAGCACGAGACGCTTCTCGCCATTCGCGAGTCGGTCGGCGAGCGCGAGCCGTAAGCCCGCAAGGTTGCCTCCCCTTTCGTCACGGTTGAGGCACCCATAGCCCCGCGCGACCCAGCTCTCGGCAAGCGTGCTCTTCCCCGCTCCTGGGTAGCCGACGAAGAGAACGACTTCACCTTCTAGACGCTTCGGAGCCCGCCGTGGCCCGGGACGCCCGGCAGGAAAAGCTTCTTCGAGCTCGGCAATATCGGCGGCGGAAAGAGCGACGTCCAGCGCATGAAGACACGAGACGAGCGTCTCCACACGCGTGACGCCGGGGATCGGCCGGATAACAGAGTGGATATGTCTAAGCCATGCCAACGCGACCTCGTAAGCCGTAACGCCATGGCGCTTCGCAATCGCCGCGAACGGCTCCTTGCGTCCGATCCGCTTAGCGCGTCGATGCCCTCCAAAAGGGCTGTGAGCGATGATCGCGATCCCGTGCTGCACGCAATGATCGACAACGCCGTTCTTGAGCGGTGTGAGCTCGAACGGGCTGAGCTCGACTTGAACCGCAGCGATGGTCGCCATCGCACGCGCCGCCAGAAGCTGCTCTAGATTGATGTTACAAATCCCGATATCACGGACCTTGCCTTCGTTCTGAAGCGCATTGAGCGCCCGGAGGCTCGTCGCGAGTGGAACTTTCGGGTCGGGCGCATGCAGCTGGTAGAGATCAATACATTCAACGCCGAGCGCACGAAGGCTCGCTTCGCACGCCGCTTTCAGATGCTTCGCGCGCCCATCGGGAATTAAACGTTTCCCCTGGCGCCTGAGCCCGCCTTTGGTCGCGACAACGACGCTTGACGACCTCCCCGCGAGCGCTTTCGCGAGCAGTCGTTCGTTGTGCCCTATCTCGCCTGCCGACGGCGCATAGACGTCCGCCGTGTCGAAGAGCGCCACGCCGCGATCGAGCGCTTCGTGCAAGACTCGAAGCGCCGCGTCCTCGGATACGTCGCCCGAGGAAAGCCGCATCAATCCGAGCCCGAGCGCCATTCCGTAAGTCTAGCAGCGGGACGGGACGGGACTACGAAGCTCGATAGATGAGTCCGGTTCGATATTGCCCAATACGGCATTTTACCGTACAATTGGTACGGATAAAAACCGTACATAGGAGACTTATGGCGACATTCACCAAGCGTTTGGACATGCGTCTCACGCCGGAGCACAAGAGCCTGATGGAGCAAGCTGCCTCGCTGAAAGGGCTATCTCTCTCGTCTTGGGTGAAATCCGTCGCACTCACCGAGGCTCAAGAGGCTATCAAAGCGCACAACCGCACCACCCTTTCTCGACAAGACTGGGAAAAATTTTTGGAGATCGTGGATTCCGACGACGAGCCATCTCCGGCGTTGAAACGAGCGGTCAAACGTCACAAGAAAAACCGTGTGGCTGATTGAGCCTCTCCAGAGAGCGCACCATCGGGACGACTTCGACTGTGGGACCCCCGAGCTCAACGAGTTTCTCAAGAAGTACGCTCGGCAAAACGCGAAACTGGAAATCAGCCGAACCTACGTCGCTGTAAACCCCGGCCAACTAGAGGTCCTCGGCTACTACACGCTCCGAGCAGGCGAGATCGCGTGCCGCGATCTGCCAAAAGACGAGTCCAAGAAGCTACCGCGCTATCCCGTGCCTATCGTTCACCTCGCACGACTCGCCGTTCACAGAGGTGAAAGCGGCAAGGGGCTCGGAGAGTTCCTCCTCGTCGATGGGCTTGGGCGCAGCCTCCGTGCCAGCAAAGAAGTCGGGGCGTTTGCGATGGAAGTGATCGCAAAGAATGACTCCGCGAAACGCTTCTACGAGAAGTACGGGTTTCGAGAGCTCGCTGATGACAAACGTCATCTCTACCTATCGATGAAGAAACTCAAAAAATTGTTCCACCAGAGTTAGCGACCGCGTTTCGAAGGCACCGCCCTGCTTCTTCACACCATCTGAGGTACCCGCGTTCCGCGAAAACGTTATGATTCCGCCCATGATGATAATCGACGCCCTGGGCGAAATCCGACTCACCCACACCATGGAGCTCATCGCAGAAATCCTCGATAGCGGGACGAACAACATCTCCGTGACCCTCTGCAACCCTAAGACTTACGGCGAGACGGCTTTCGACGAGACGATCAAAGCCATCGTCGCCTACGACCGGCACATCGCCAAAAACGCAGAATATCTCGCGAAGGTTACGTCGGTGAACGCGATCGAGCCCGCCATGCAAGAGAACCGGCTCTCGATCTTCTACCAGCTTCAAAACGCTACACCCATCCAAAGAGACCTCGACCGTGTAGAGCTTCTGTACAACCTCGGCATCCGCAACATTCAGCTCACCTACAACTATCAGAATTACGTCGGCTCGGGCTGCCGCGAGCGTGACCATCGCGGCGTCAGCGCCTTCGGAGCCGAGCTCATCGAGTGCATGAACGCCACCGGCATGCTCATCGACACCTCGCACGCGTCGATGGCTACCATGGCAGACGCGATCAAGCTCTCGAGCTCGCCCATCATCATCTCGCACACGTGCTGCGAGAGCGTGCACCACCACGTGCGAAACACGACGGACGAGAACCTCAGGAATCTCGCCGACAAAGGCGGTGTCGTGGGCATCTGCCAGATCCGACCGTTCATCACCGACAAGACGAGCGACAACCTCGATAGCTATTTCGACCACATCGACCACGCCGTCAAGGTAGCCGGCCTCGAGCACGTCTGCATCGGAAGCGACCGCGACCACCGCGTGATCGAAGACAATCCCGAGGAGATCCGGATCCTTCAAGAAGAGGAAGGCTCTCAGTTCCAACCCGAGCACTGGCCGCTCTACGTGACGGAGCTCAACGGTCCACGCCGCATGGAGGTCGTGCTGCAAGGGCTCGAGAAGCGCGGCTACAAGGAAGACGCGATCGAACGAATCGGGGGAAAGAATCTTTATCGGCTCTACGCGGACGTCATCGGATAGCCGAGTCTAGTACAATCCCCGGCGTCAGGAGGCATTCATGAGCGTAGTGTTTCTCTCGTTCTTTCTCCTCGCCGGAAGCCCAAATACGGACGTCGCCAACGAGATCCGCGAGCTCACCGTCGAGTTCAACGAAACCTACGAGCGTAACGAGCTCGATAAATATTTCTCGTATTACGCCGACGACTTGACGCAATGGTTCGAGTCCGGCCGAGTGACGCTCGAGCAATACAAGACCGACTGGTACGCGCTCATCGAAGCCGGCGGAGGCGTCGAGTCCACCGAGCTTTCGGACCTGCAAGTCCAGGTCGGGCCCGACGGCAGAACAGCGGTCGCGACCTATGTCGCGACCGTCGTCACGCGCTCCCCCGAAGGCAAGCGCACAAAAGAGCAAGCGTGGGAGACCGATATCTGGTTCAAGCGCGACGGTCAGTGGAAAATCGTCCATCTCCATTACAATTCCCACGAAGTCCCTTGAGCGCATTGGAGCAGGAGACCTCTGAAGCCCGCGACGTCTTCGCCCGCGGCTGGCGCGAGCTCGCGAGCTTCCCTCCCCGCTCCACCCGAAACGATGCCGACAAAGCCCGTGGCGCGGAGCGCGTCCGCGAGATGGCCAAGCTCTGCTCGAGCCTTTGCCGCAAGCATCGGCGCGAAATCTACGATCGCCTGACCGACGGCAGGACGCGTTCCGTGCGCGTCGACGAGCTCGTCTGGCGCGCCGCCGAGCTCTGGCCCGGGCTCGTCCCCACTAAGGCCGAAGTCTCGGAAGAAGCCGAGCGCATGCAGGCCGACAAGGACGGTCGCGAGATCCAGCAAGGGATCTTCATCTCAGAAATGCTGAGCGACCCGGAGAGCGGCACACATCTCGTGGCGAGCATGCTCGAACCGACGGCGGAGGCACAGAGTCGGCTCGACGAGCTCGTCGACAAAGGCGCCGTCAATCTCGGCGGCGCTCGGGTCGAGGTCGACGGCGAAATCGGCTATGTCTACATGAGCAACCCGCGCTACCTGAACGCGGAGGACGACGAGACCATAGGCCCTCTGGAAGTCGCCATCGACTTAGTGCTCCTCCACCCTGGCGTGACCATGGGGGTTCTCCGCGGCGACCGTGTCGAGCACCCAAAATACAAAGACCGCCGCATCTTCTCGGCCGGCATCAACCTCACGAAGATCTACCACGGCAAGGTTTCGTATCTTTTCTACCTTGTGCGCGACCTCGGGCTCGTTCACAAACTCTATCGCGGCCTCGTACTGGAGCCGTACGTTCCCGACGAGCCTGAGACAACGCTCGAAAAACCGTGGATGGCCGTCCTCGAAACCTTCGCGATTGGCGGCGGTTGTCAACTGCTCCTCGTCGTCGACTACGTCATCGCCGAGGCGGGAGCCTATTTCAACCTTCCCGCACGTAAAGAAGGTATCATCCCTGGCGCCGCCAACCTACGGCTTCCGCGCTTTTTGGGCGAAGGCCGCGCGCGCGATGCCATTATGTTCGACCACAAATTTCCCGTCGAAAGCCCCGAAGCGAAAGCGCTCATAAACGTTGTCCATCCTCCCGAAGAGCTCGATGCCGCTGTCGAGAGCGCGGTACAAAGCGCGGTGGGCTCGGGGATGGTGAGCGCCTCCGGCAATCGCAAAGCCATCCGTGTTCAAGCAGAGCCCTTCGACATTTTCCGCCGCTACATGGCGACCTACGCGCGCGAGCAGGCCTATTGCCATCTGAGCGAGCAGCTCATCAGAAACCTGGAGCGCCACTGGAACGCGAAGTCACGCAAGTTGTAAGGAGATAACCATGAGAGCCTTCGCCGCTACCCTCATCATCCTGTGCGCCACAAGCCTCGCCGCGCAAAGCCACTTCGAGTCGATGGACGTTTTCGAGCTCGAGTGGGCGTCGAACCCGCAGATCTCACCGGACGGGAGCCGCGTCCTCTATGAAAGAAACTCCATGGACATCATGGAGGACAAAAGCCGCCGCGAGCTCTGGATCGTGAACACCGATGGCACCAACCACCGGCGGCTTTCGAACGGAAGCGCCGCGCGCTGGTCGTCCGACGGCACGAAGATCGCCTATATCGACGGCGCGCAGATCCACTTACGCTGGATGGACACCGGCGCCACCGCCAAGCTCACGCAGCTCACTAAATCGCCAGGCGCCATCGCATGGTCCCCCGACGGCCAGCACATCGCGTTCTCGATGCTCGTCCCCGAGCCGCCGCCGCACCTTGCGACCCTCCCGGATAAGCCCGAAGGTGCCAAGTGGGCCGACCCCCCGATGCTCATCACGCGTTTGAAGAACCGCGCCGATGGCATCGGCTATCTCGACCACGGCTATGAGCACTTGTTCGTGCTTCCGGTCGAAGGCGGGACGCCGCGCCAAGTGACCTCGGGATCCTTTCACCATCGAGACGCGCCGGTATGGACGCCCGACAGCCAAGCGCTCGTCTTCTCCGCGAACCGCAACGAAGACTGGGAATACGAGTTCCGGAACTCCGAGATCTACAAAGTCTCCGTCGCCGACGGCACGATCCAAACGCTCACCGACAGGAACGGCCCCGACAGAAGCCCCACCGTTTCACCGGACGGACGCCAGATCGCCTATCTCGGCTACGACGACCACGTCCGGACGTACCAAGTGACGGGGCTCTACGTCATGAACGCGGATGGCAGCGGAAAGCGCCTTCTCACCAAAGACCTCGACCGCTCTGTCTCGAACCCGACCTGGGCGCTCGACGGCCGCGGCATCTTCTTCCAATATGACGACGCGGGGAACACGAAGGTCGCCCACGTCACGCCCGAAGGCGAAGTCCGCGTGCTCGCCGATAACGTCGGCGGGACTTCCTATGGTCGTCCGTATGGCGGCGGATCGTTCTCGATCTCCGACGACGGCCGAGTCGCGTTCACGGTGACGCGGCCAGAACATCCTGGCGATGTTGCCGTCGGTGCACGCGATGAGGCGGGTATCAAGCGCATCACCTTTCTGAACGACGACCTCCTGGCGAACAAAACACTCGGAGGCGTCGAAGAGATTTGGTGGGAGTCCTCGTTCGACGCGCTCAGAATCCAAGGCTGGATCGTGACGCCGCCTGATTTCGACCCGAGCCGGAAGTACCCCCTCATCCTCGAAATCCACGGTGGCCCCGTATCAAATTACGGCGACCGCTTCTCCTCCGAGATCCAACTCTACGCGACCGCGGGCTACGTCGTCCTCTACGCGAACCCGCGGGGCAGCACGAGCTACGGCGCTGCGTTCGGCGACCTTCTCTACCACGACTACCCCGGCCAGGATTATGACGACTTGATGTCGGGCGTCGACGCCGTCATCGACCGCGGCTATATCGACACGCGCAACCTTTTCGTGACGGGAGGAAGCGCTGGCGGCATCATGACGGCATGGATCGTCGGGAAGACGGACCGCTTCCGCGCCGCCGTCGCGGCGAAGCCCGTCATCAACTGGTACAGCAAAGTGCTCGTCGCCGACAACTATTACGGCTACCACAACTACCGCTACCCTGGCTCGCCCTGGGAGAACCCGGAAGCGTATATGAAGTTCTCCCCCATCTCGCTCGTCGGAAACGTCACGACGCCGACGATGATGCTGGTGGGTGACGCCGATTTGAGGACACCGCTCTCTGAGTCCGAGCAGTTCTTTCACGCCCTCAAGCTTCGACGCATCGACACGGCCCTCGTGCGCATTCCGGGCGCATCACATAACATCGTGCGGCGCCCGAGCCAACTCATCGCAAAGGTCACATACGTCTTGGCATGGTTCGAGAAGTATCGTATTGGAAACGGTGCGGCGAGCTCCACGTCGCCCGGCAACTGAAAAGAGGTAATCATGGCTAGGTATACACGCTCTGAATTTCTACGCATGACCGGCACCGCGGCAGCAGGCCTCGGACTCACAGGCGCGAAAGCCGCCGCACAATCAAGCGGCACTCTCGACGCCACCAAACCTGACGTCGCCCTCGTGAACGGTCGTGTGATGACGATGGACGACGACCTCGCAAGCGCCGAGGCGTTCGCGATCAAAAACGGCCGCTTCGTCGCGATCGGCACGAACGACGACATTCGCAACATCATCGACCACAGTACCGAAGTGATCGATGCCGAAGGGCTCACGGTCACGCCCGGATTCATCGACGCGCACTCGCATCCCGCCTCGGGCGGCGTCCGCGAGATCGTGAGCTTGAACCTCGACCTCCGAAGCATCGACGCCATCAAAGATGCGATCCGCAAGCGCGCCGCCAAAACGCCCTCCGGCGAATGGGTGATCGGCTTCAAATATGACGACACCAAAGTCCGCGAAGGACGGCAGATCAACCTGAAGGACCTCGACGAAGCCGCTCCGAACCATCCCGTCTACGTTTCCCACCGAGGCGGCCACGTTTATTGGTTCAACACCAAAGCCGCCGAAGCCGCGGGCGTTACGGCACAGACCCCCGACCCTCCCGGCGGGCATATTTATAAGGATGACAACGGCGAGCTACTCGGCAAAGTCGCCGAGCGCGCCAGCGCCTTCTTCAGCAAAGTGACGCCTTCCGGGAGCACCCGCGAGCAGCGCCGCGCCGGCGTCAAGCTCATCTCGGAGATGATGACCTCATCCGGGCTGACCACGGTGCACGACGCGAGCTGTAGCACCGCCTCTGCCATCGCCTATCAAGACGCTTACCACAATGACGAGCTCAAGATGCGCATCTACATGATGGTGCGGGGCGAGATGTTCGAAGGCCTCAAGGCCGCCGGCATCTATACCGGCTTCGGCGACGACATGCTGAAAGTGGGCGGCGTGAAATTCGGCGCCGACGGCTCCGCCTCGGGCCGCACGATGGCGATGAGTACACCTTATGAAGGACGCCCTGACGACCACGGCATCCTCACGATGACGCAGGAAGAAATCCACGAAGCCGTCGAGGATGCCCATCGCCACGACTTCCAAGTCGGCATCCATGCGAACGGCGACCTTGCCATCGACATGGTGCTGAACGCCTATGAGCGCGTGCTCGAAAAATGGCCTCGCCCTGACGCGCGCCACCGCATCGAGCACTGCTCACTAGTGAACCCCGACCTCCTCGCGCGCATCCGCGATACAGGTTCCATCCCGACACCGTTCTACACCTACGTCCACTACCACGGCCGCAAGTGGGAGGAGTACGGTCAAGAGAAGATGAAGTGGATGTTCGCCCACAAGTCATTCCTCGATTACGGCATTCGCGTGGCCGGCGCCTCAGATTACGTGCCCGGCCCCTACGAGCCGATGATGGCCATCCAGAGCATGGTCACCCGCAAGGACGTCGAAGGCCGGGTATGGGGCGCAAACCAGAGGGTCAGCGTCGAGAACGCCCTCCGCATCTGCACCGTGAACGGCGCTTACGCCTCGTTCGAAGAGGACGTCAAGGGATCGATCAGCCCGAACAAATTCGGCGACTTCGTGATCCTCGGCCAAAACCCCGGCGAGGCGGACCCAGACAGCATCAAGCAGATCGAAATCGTCCGTACGGTCGTCGGCGGCAAGACGGTTCACTCGAAGGCTTAGCGGTATAGCATGACGCGACGGGTCACGCGACGCACCTTTCTCGCATCCGGCTCGATGGCGAGCGCGGGCGCTCTGCTCGCGCCCCGCCAGCCATCTCCGCGGGTGCACGATGTCGTCGTTCTTGGCGCGGGAATGGCCGGGCTCACGGCCGCGCGACGACTCGCGAAAGCCGGGCTCGACGTCGTCGTACTCGAAGCTCGCGACCGGGTCGGCGGCCGCATGCATACGCTCACCGACCCGACCCCGCACGGGATCGAGGTCGGTGCACAGGTGGTACATGGATCGCGTGCGGATACTTGGGAGCTCCTGCGCGAGCTCGGCACCGAGACGAGGCCGATCGGGGGTGCCCGGCGGTCGATGTCCTGGAGCAAAGACCGGGGCTTCTACAAACGCGACTACAAACATTATGGGCAGGTCGTGGAACGTATCGCCGCCGAGTTCAGCGAATATCGTGGTGGCGACATGAGCTACGAGGCGTTCCTCGAGAAGATTGGGCTCACCACCGAAGAGCGAGAGCTCGTCGCGGACGAGGCTCTTGGCTGGGCCTCGGAGCCCGACGAGATCAGCCTACGCTCCGTGATGGAGGACAACCCAACTTGGGAAGCCTACCTCGACGTCAACTACCAAGTCGTCGGCGGCTATAGCGGCGTCGCCGCGAAGATGGCCGAGGAGCTCGATGGCAAGATCTACCTCTCCAGCGTGATCGACTCTATCGAGTGGAAACGAGGCAACGTCAGAATCAACGTCACGAGAGAAGGCCGAAGCGAGACCGTTCACGCAGAGCGCGCGGTGGTCACGCTCCCCATTGGCGTCCTCCAAACAGGAAAACCGAGCTTCTCTCCAGCGCTCCCTGAATGGAAGCGGAAATCGATCGACGCGCTCCGAATGGGCCGTGTCGTTGTCGCACACTTTCTCTTCGACCGGTATTTCTGGCGCGAGCAAGAGATCCGAGGCTTCATGGCCCGCGCCGGCCGCATCTCCATCTACGATCCCCATCCCGACGAAAGCGGCATGCCCGTTCTGATGGGATGGATCGACGGTACCGCCGCGCAGGAGCTGAGCAACCTCGGCATCGAAGACGGCAAGGCGCGCGTCCTCGAATGGATCGACACAGCGTTCGCGGACGTGGACGTAAAAAAACACCTCAAATGGTCGAACCTTCGCGACTGGATCGCGGATCCGTACTCACTCGGGTGTTATTCCTTCACGCGGCCAGGAGGCAAAGGCCAACGCGCGGTACTCGCGACCCCAATCGAGGAGAGCCTCTACTTCGCGGGCGAAGCCACCGTGGAGCCGCCGCATTACCAGACCGTGCACGGCGCCTACCGAAGCGGCAAGCGCGCCGCGAGAGAGATCCTGGCGGGCCTGGGAATGGCGGCGGACTAAACGCGGCACACCTCGTGGTCGCCACCTCTTGTTCCGTGGGCCGGAGCTTCTTGAACGGTGACAGGTCGAAAGAGATCGTGCTCGAAATCTACGGTTGAATCCGGACGCGGGTGGCCGACCAAGGAGTGGGCGTGAAGGAAGGCTTCGTCAAGTTCCCGCGGACGCCCCACCTGATCTGGCTCGGCGAAACGCCTCCGCGCAAGGACAAGCTCTTGGACGCAGCCGCAGCGAAGGAGCTCCTGCGACATCCCCTGAGCGTCGAAGAAAAAATGGACGGCGCCAACCTGGGCCTTTCCCTAGCGACGGATAGGCGTGTGCGGGCGCAGAGCCGGGGCGCTTACCTCAAAGTCGGAACGGCAGGCCAGTGGGAGCCGCTTTGGCGATGGCTGGCTGCAAGGCACAGAACACTTGCCGGTGCGCTGGGGCCCTCGTTGATTGCCTGTGGAGAGTGGTGCTACGCGCGACATTCGACCTATTACGACCGCCTCCCCGACTGGTTTCTTCTCTTCGACGTGTACGATCGAGACGTCGAGCGCTTCTGGTCACGCGAGCGACGGGACTCACTGGCTCGCGAAGCTGGACTGTCAACGGTTCCACTCCTCACTACCGGTACATTTGGTCTTTCCGACCTTCAGAAGCTTTTGGCAGACTCACGATTCGGTGCAGCGGATTCTGAGGGACTCTACCTGCGGTGGGATGAAGGCGACTGGCTCGTGGCTCGCACAAAGATAGTTCGCCCGGGATGGGTGATGGTGAGCGACGCCCACTGGTCCTCTTGGCCTCTAAAGACGAACCGTTTGGCCGCAGACGAGACTCGAGAGTCAGGGTGATCAGGCTCGACACACGGCAACCCCACAGCCTAGAATCTCGGTGTGCTCGGACCCGCTTCGCCCGTTCTGACGGAGCGGCTAGTTCGCAGCCGATCGGATCCAGAAGGGAGTAGAGATCATGGGCAAATTAGGCATCCTCTTCATCCTCGCAATGGCGGCTTCAGGGTTCATTGCGTCTGGTCAGGGAACCGACCCACTGCCGGAAGGTATTTCTGAAGACGAAATCAGCGACGAGCTGCTCGCGCAAGGGAAAGAACTCTTCAACCAAGACGCCTGCGTCCTTTGCCACGGGGCAGATGGCACCGGCAGCGACATGGCGCCAGACCTCACCGACGATGAATGGCTACATAGCCAAGGGGACCTCGACGGGATACGCCGCACGGTTTGGTATGGAGTGTCCAAAGAACAGTTCAAGGACAAATCTCGGCCCTATGAAATGAACCCGGGTGGCGGTCTGGACCTCGACCGAGACACGCTGAACGCGGTCGCGGCCTATGCGTGGAGCCTGAGCCACAAAGAGTAGTCAGCGAATGGCAATGGGTGCGATCGTCGAGCCGGTGCCGCCCTGGATTTTCAGTGGCTGAAGGATAAAGGCGAACTCGTACACTTCTTCCGCAGCCAGCTCATCCAGCTTCAACTTTTCCACGAGATGGATGCCATGGACGGCTAGCATGATTTGGTGAACGGGAGAGCTCAACTGAGGCTCGGGATTGGGATTCACTTCCACCGACCAATTGTCCGCCCCTACCAGCATCGGGTCTTGACTCACGAGCCATTTGGCCGCGCCGACTCCAATGCCGGGGTCCGTCGCCCCCGCCCCATTTCGAGGGACAACGCTCTTCCTCCGTGGGCGGTTGTGCGCGCCTACAAGATCGCGATGACACCTCCCATGGGGCCGGTCGTCATCGTCATGGACGGCCACTTGCAGGAGGCAGAGGCCGGAAGCACGGTACCCCGCGTTCCCGATTTGTCCCCGACGGTGCCGCCTCAGGGCGACTCCGGCACGCTTCGCGAGGCCGCCGAGCTTCTGGTAAATGCCGAGCGCCCCGTGATTCTGGTCGACCGAGCGGCGCGTAGTCCGGAAGGGATGACGCGCCTGGTCGAGCTCGCCGAGGCTTTGCAAGCACCCGTCGTCGATCGGACGGGACGTTTGAACTTCCCCACAACTCACTCTCTCCGCCGCGGTGGGTGCCGCGCTCGCGAATCGAGAGCACGGCCGACTGTCCGTCAACATCCAACCGGACGGCGATTTCATATACGCACCCGGCGTTTTCTGGACCGCGGCGCATCACGGCATCCCGCTACTCTTCTGCAGCGCCACAAAGGACTCCTCTACAGCGCGCTCGTGACGTTCGCGCTGGCGTGCGGAGTGGTTGGCTACAACCTCTTTCAAAGGCCGGACACGGATGTCGGGGCCGGGTCCATCGAGTCGATTGCCGTGTTGCCGTTCGAGAACGTCAACGCCGATCCGGAGCTGGACTACCTGGGCGACGGACTTGCCAGCGGCATACTCTATCGCTTGACGCAGCTGTCTCAGTTGAAGGTTACACGAGCAGCTCGACCCGCCAGTACAAAGGCGCGCTGGTCGATCCCCGTCGTATCGGTCGAGAGTTCAATGTGCAGGTAGTGGTTGCCGGCCGGCTCGTCGCACGCGAGGAGACGATGTCCCTCGAATTGGAGGTGATCGACACGCGGGAAAGGCGGCTCTTGTGGGGCGAGCGCTATCGGCAAGGCGGAGCCTAGGTCTCGGAGCTCGAAGAGATCATTGCCCGTGAGCTGGTCAGGGTCCTGAATCTCGAGGGGAACACCGAGGAAAAGGACCGTTTGGGGCGTCGTGAGACGGAGAACCAGGCGGCTTACCAAGCATTCCTTCGCGGGGCGTCGTTCGACCGCATTACCCGAGCCGACATGAAACTAGACCGTGTTTCATCTTTCGCGCGGACACAATGCCGCGGACGCGGGCACCTTATTGTGGCACGGTACCAAGTGCGCCGGCGCCGATCACCCGCACCAGTCCCTCATTCCGCACGCTTCCCGGGTCGGCCATGAGATACCCTTATTGTCAAGGAGGAAGGCTCAAGTCGCTTCAAACGGCGTCGCTGCTTGTCTCGATGCCGTTGATTATCATCTAGGTCTAGGTTGTCATGGGTTTTGCGCTGGCAAAATCGCTGCGCGAGGACGAACAAAACAAGATCGGCCAGTCGGAGGCTGGCTAAGCGCTTCGAGCAGCTTCCAGCTCCGGCATCGCCGCCTGGAGAGCCTTGATGTGGTCAGGGCTTGTGCCGCAGCATCCGCCGAGCAAACGCACGCCCGCCGCAACCCAGCCGAGCGCTTCGGTTACCAAATCAGCTGGCGATATGACGTCGACAAAGTTCCAATTCGGTTTGGTAAAATATCCTGATTCGGGGTACACGCCGATAGGTCCCGACCACCGCTGCCGAACCAATTCAATGGCCTGAGGAATGGCCCCGATTTCACTGTGCATGATGTTAACCACGGTCGGTCCCTTTGGGATGAGAGCGTCCAGCACCGTGGTCAACTCCAGGTCGGTGTGGTCAAAGCTCACGATCTTCCCATCTTCTGTTTTCTTACAGCCAACACCCAACCATACGGGGAGTTTTGTCTCTAATGCCGCTTGCAACGCGCGGGACGCATGAGTCGTTTCAACGATCATCTCGAGCGCAATCAAATCAACGCCCGCGTCCGCCAGAAGGCCTGCCGCTTCTCGGTAGGCCGCTAATTCCTTTTCGGGTGAAAAAAACGCGTCTCGATCAAAGCCGGGCGGCTCTGTTGAAATCGAACCTGCCACGGCCACAGCTTGTTCGGCCACGTTATCGCGCCTGGCAAGTTTGACAGCGCCCCGATTGACCGCCTCGACCTGGTCGCCATAGCCGGCTGGCTCTAGCATTTGCCGTGTCGATCCAAACGTGTTTGTAATGATGACCTTCGCCCCAGCGCGGATATAGTCCTCGTGCGTTTCACGTACGGCATCTGGATGAGCGAGCACCGCAGCCCCACTCCACGCAATTTTGTCCATCGGTACGCCGCGTCGTTGAAGTTCAGTGCCAGTGGCCCCGTCGATCAGAACGATCTGGTCTGCTTCGAGCTGTTGCTGCCAGGATTTTTCCATGAGTTTCGTTCGCGGAAGCCCATACTCAGGGGCTGGCTCGCCGAATCGGTTTGCCGGGTCGATTGCCGGTGACTTGCCCGCCGTCAAATACCAATTGTCCGTTGACCCAAACCTTTTCGATACCCAAGGAAGATACATGAGGGGCTTCGGGCGTCGCGCGGTCTGCCACCGTGTCGGGGTCGAACAAAACCAGATCGGCGTAGTGACCCACCTGGATCGAGCTACGCTCAACGATCCCGACCTGTTGGGCGGAGAGCGAAGTCATTCTCCGAATGCCCTCTTCGAGACTGACTACATTGCGGTCACGAATGTAATGTCCGAGAAACCGGGTAAAGGCGCCAAATCCACGTGGATGAGGGCCTGCAAGCTCGCCGTCACTGCCGATGACGGTATGTGGCCAGGCCATGATGGACTCGATATCGGGTTCGTCCATGGCAAAACCCAACATCGGGGATCTGCCACCCATGTCAATGTCAGCTTTCAACAGCTCCATTAGGGTTGTTTCCGGGTCGGATCCACGAATTTCAGCGATCTCCGCGATGGTCAAGCCGTCGTAGGCCGGCTCCGGCCGATAACTCGGAAGCAGGATGCCCTCCGGCGAAAGCATGTCGCTGAGGATGTATTCCGCCCCGTCCCGTCGATCCAGATCGCGATCCGGGAACAATGTCGTCAGCCAGCTGAATCCTGAATTCCAGGCCCGATAAGGGTAGATATCTGCGGTGATATCGACGCCCGATGCCCGGGCTTCATCCAGTTTGGTTGTCAGCCGGTCGGTTTGCCCCCACCAACGGGTCATGGCGAGTTTTATGTGGCTCACCTGAACCGGTATCTGGGCTTCACGACCGATGTTGATGATTTCATCGATGGCTTCCCAGAAATACTGATCCTCGCTGCGGATATGGCTGACATAGCGCCCTCCATGGAAAGCCGCCACTCTGGCGAGCTCCACCAACTCTTCGGTTGCCGAAAAGGACCCGGGATCGTATTCCAGCCCAGTCGTAAGCCCCAATGCACCGGCCTCCATCTCGGTATGCAACAGACCCACCATCTCTGCCAACTCTTCCGGTGTCGCATGACGCTGATAGTCCTCCCCCATTACCTGGCCCCGCAATGTCCCATGACCGGCATAGGAAGCGACATTGATGGCGGCGGGCAATGCCTCGAGGCTGGCAAAGAACTCCGCCAGAGGATATTTCTGAACTCCATCCTGCCCGGCCACGATGGTGGTGATTCCCTGACTGACCGCCGCCAGCGCCCCCGGCATCTCGAACAACCCATCGTCGTGGTGACTGTGGGTGTCAATGAATCCAGGAGCCAACACCAAACCATCTGCATCGACAAGGGTGTCCTCTGCCGATGGCTCAAAATTTCCAACGTTGGCAATGCGGTCCCCCACGACGCGCACGTTCACGTCCCGGGAGGGGCCACCGCTGCCATCGATTACCCGTGCATTGACGATCACCACGCCAGTGGGCACTGGTGCATCAGAGACGCAGCCCGTCAACACGAGTACGACACTGGGCAGAATCGCCAGGGATCTCTTGATCATCGACCGTCTCCAGACAATGGAGTCAGACTTGCATTTCTGAGATGACAGAGCAAATGTCGCCTATCTACCTCCCACGCTGTTGGTATCCTGAGTGCGATCGGAGTTGGATAACTCGATCGCCCAACAGCTCATTGAAGACATCTGCCAGTGGAGCTGTCTGCACGAGTTCGAACAACCGAGGACTATCGAAATGACGACTACCTTCAAAGGCGGCTGCGCTTGTGGAGCGGTGCGCTACACAGGCAATGGCGAACCTGAGTTGACGTTCTTTTGTCATTGCACAGCTTG
>Ga0114950_10001127_pt1 | contig 19842 bp, 16 predicted proteins | sample N075metaG_FD_83503 | JGI IMG/M metagenome (GOLD analysis project Ga0114950, IMG submission 83503) | Deep subsurface microbial communities from Kermadec Trench to uncover new lineages of life (NeLLi) - N075 metaG | ecosystem: Environmental > Aquatic > Marine > Ocean trench > Sediment | place... | reverse complement strand
TCCACAGAAGTTGCACCTTTAGTACCAGGTACTTTACTCCAATACAATCCCTTGTGCTCAAAAATCACCACGGGATTCGGGTCATAATACGCAGCTTTCATTAAGCCTTTTAGGTCGGCTCCATTACTGGGGTAAGCTATTTTTAAACCTCGAATGTTGGTCACCACACTTTCTACCGAAGACGAATGATAAGGACCTCCACTCCCATAAGCTCCAATAGGAACACGAAGTATCATAGAAACCGGCCATTTTCCGTTGGAGAGATAGCAACTTCTACTTACTTCGGTAAACAATTGATTTAAACCCGGCCAAATATAATCTGCAAACTGAACCTCAACGATAGGTTTTAGTCCTACAGCACTCATTCCAACCGTACTTCCTACAATAAAAGCCTCATGTATAGGGGTATTAAACACTCTGTTATCCCCAAATTTTTGAGCTAAAGTAGCTGCTTCTCGAAAAACGCCTCCCAAACGACCTCCTACGTCTTGTCCATACAACAAACACTCCTTGTGTTTTGTCATGAGCTCTTCAATAGCAAAAAGTGCACAATCCACCATTAAAACTTTTTCAGCACCCTCGGGAGATCGCTCTCCTTTTTCTTCGGTTATTGGTGTCGGAGCAAAATCGTGAGAAAATAAGTCTTCAGGTTTTGGATCTTCAGCTTTTAAAGCTTTAATAAAATCTCTTTTCACGATTTCAATTGCTGAATTTTCTATCTGCTGAAGTTCTTTTTCAGAAAAATTATTTTTCAGTAACTGTTTTTTCATTTTAGGGTATGGATCTCTACTTCTGGCTTCTTCCAGATCGTCTCTGTACCATTCCATGCGTACTCCCGAAGTATGATGATTCAACAAGGGAACTTCTGCATGAACCAAAAACGGTCTTCTTTCACTTCTAATGGTCTTAATGACCCTTTCAAGGGTTAAAAAACATTCTTCAAAGTCAGTGCCATCAATCGAAACTGCCTCTAATCCTTTGAAACCATCAGCAAATTCAAAGGCATTTTGAGCCCGGATTTCAGCAGCATTCGCCGAAATATCCCATCCATTATCTTGTACCAAATATAAAATAGGAAGTTGTTTTAAAGCTGCCATTTGGAATGCTTCAGAAATTTCACCTTCAGTAATCGAAGCATCTCCTAATGAGCAAACTACTATTGGAGCCTCTCCTCTATCCAATGAATCTGTAGTTATTCCTTCAGCCTCCTTATACCAAAAACCCAATGCCACACCTGTTGCAGGAATAGTTTGCATTCCAGTTGCCGAGCTTTGATGTGGAATCTTAGGCATATCATCATCCCGTAAACTAGGATGTGAATAATAAGTTCTTCCGCCGGAAAAAGGGTCATCGCGTTTTGCTAAAACTTGAAGCATCAAATCATAGGGCTGCATTCCTATTGCCAATAGCATAGCGTCATCTCGATAATAGGGAAAAACATAATCCTGAGATAAAAGTTGCATCCCCATAGCTATTTGAATCACTTCATGACCACGAGAAGTTGCATGCACATATTTGGAAACTACCTTAAAGTTTTCTTCATATAATTCGGTAATTGCCTTGGCAGTGCAAAGATTTATAAATGCTTTTTTTAATACCTTATTATTAATTTTTTTACTCATCAGAATTACTCAACAGGTACAATCCATCCAAAAGTATCCTCTATTTCTCCAACTTTCATACCATTTAAAGTATTATTTATATCCTCTCCAACAGGACTTTCATCAGATACATGAATGGTTCCGTCTTCAGTTCCTATTTCTTGAATATACGCTATACCTACAGCTGTTCCAGTTCCAAAGGCTTCTTCTAAAGACCCATTTTCTGAAGCTACTTTTATTTCATCAATAGTAATAGGTCGCTCGGTAACTTCAAATCCTTTATCTCTAAGTAAATCTATCACACTCATACGTGTAACTCCGTCCAGAATTGAACCATCTCTTCTTGGAGTAACAAATTTTCCATCTATTTTAAAAAAAATATTCATGGTCCCAACCTCCTCAATATATTTATGTTCAAAAGCGTCCAGCCACAAAACCTGACTATACCCTTTTGCTTTGGCATTTTCGGTTGGACGGATAGCGGCACCATAATTCCCTGCGGCTTTAGCTTCACCGGTTCCCCCATTTACAGCGCGTATGTATTTCTTTTCGGCAAATAATTTAATTCGTTCACTAAAATAAGGCCCTGCAGGTGAGCAAATAATAATAAATTTATAACTGGTTGCAGCTCGCATTCCAATAAAGTGCTCATCTGCATACATAAATGGACGTATGTATAATGCGCTTCCTTTTTGTGTTGGAATCCATTTACGATCTAATTTAATTAGTTGTTTCAATCCATTCTCAAAAAGTACTTCAGGTAATTCGGGCATTCCCATTCGTCTCGCACTAAAATTAAGTCTGGTTGCATTTTTTTGAGGTCTAAACAGCAATGGAGTTCCATCTTTATTTAGGGTTGCTTTCATCCCTTCAAAAATTGCTTGACCATAATGCAAAGCCATAGTTGCAGGATGTGTAGGAATATTATGTAATGGTTCTATTCTTGGATTTTGCCATTCTCCTTCACTATAATCACATATAAACATATGATCTGTAAATACGCGCCCTAAGGGTATATTATTAAAGTCCAATTCATCTATTTTTGAATTTTCTGTTTTTGTGATTTTTATATCTTGCATTGTTTTTGTTTAATTGAATATTCTTTTTTATCTAAATTTTCCTTTCTACATCAAACTTTTCCATATTATCAGCTATTCTTCTCAAAAAAGATCCAGCTAAAAATCCATCGATAATTCTATGATCAAAAGAAAGTGATAAATACATCATATGTCTAATTTCAATTTTATCTCCTTCTTCTCCCTCTATCACTTCAGCTCGTTTTTTTATAATTCCTGTTGCAAGGATAGCCGCTTCAGGTTGGTTGATGATAGGGGTTCCCATTACACTTCCAAATGTTCCAACATTTGAAATCGTAAAAGTACTTTCTTGAGTATCTTCTAATTTTAACTGATTCTTTTTAGCTTTTATAGATAATGAATTTATTTCTGAAGCTAATTCTACGAGATTTTTCTTGTTAGCATTTTTTATTACCGGTACTATTAAATTCCCTGATGGTAAAGCAGTTGCCACTCCAATATTAATTGCTGATTTTACAATAATATTTTTTCCATCTAAAGAAGAATTAATCATAGGGAAATCAACAATAGCTCTTGCTACAGCTTCAATAAAAAGAGGTGTGAAGGTAAGTTTTTCGTTGTGTTTTTTTTGAAATTCATCTTTAGTTTTGTTACGCCATCGAACCATTTCGGTTAGGTCTGCATCTACAAACGTGGTAACATGGGGTGACGTATGCTTACTGTAAACCATGTGATCGGCAATTATCTGGCGCATACGATCCATTTCTACAATCTTTCCAGTGCCCTTATCAAATTCAAGTTGAGGGATGCTAAAACCAGATCCTAGAACAGGAGGTGCTAATTTATTAGGTCGCCCCTCAGCAATGTAATTCATCAAATCGCTTTTACGCAGACGGCCTTCTTTTCCAGTTACCAGAATACGAGCAAGTTCATCAAAACTTATATGATGTTGCCTTGCTATACTAACAATAAGTGGAGAGAAAAATAAATTAGAATTAGCTTTACTAAATTTTGATGGTCCTTGGTAAGTTATTTCTTCTTTTTTTGTTTTTTTATTTCCCTCGTTTTTAAATCTTAGTTGTTTTTTATTTTTCTTTTCAGATGGTGAAGTTGTCCCATCCGTTTCAATAATTGCAATAGTTTTACCAATTTCTATTACATCGTTTTGTTTATATAAAATTTCTTTAATTACTCCTGAAACAGTTGAAGGAACCTCACTATCTACTTTATCTGTCGCAACTTCAAGTAAAATTTCATCTTCTTCTATAGTATCACCGATATTTTTAAACCACTTAATAATGGCAGCTTCTGTAATACTTTCACCCAGTCTGGGCATCTTAAATTCAACTTTCGGCATGGCAATAACTAATGTTTGTTGGCTTTTTTCTTAAACTCTTGTAATGTTTTATAAAAATCTTCCTGTTTAGGTCGATACTTCGGAATCTCTCTAAGCGGCTTAACTTCACTTAAACTCTCGTGACAATCGGCAGGTAGTTGTTGATACAATTTTGTCCCAGCTGTTTTCCACTCGATCATTTCATCTGTAACATCTTTAATTACATTTGCCGGATTACCAACCACTAATTTTCTATTTGGAATCACTGTTTCAGCCTTTACAAACGACATGGCTCCTATAATACATTCATCACCAATTTGAGCATCATCCATAATTACAGAATTCATTCCAATAAGACAATTTCGACCAAGATTCGCACCATGGATAACAGCACCGTGACCAATGTGGGTGCTTTCTTTAAGTACTATTGTTTTTCCAGGGAACATATGAATCGTACAATTTTCCTGTACATTAACACCGTCTTCTAAAATAATCTCACCCCAATCGCCTCGAATTGCAGCGCCAGGACCTATATAACAGTCTTTACCAATAATTACATTACCGGTAACTGCAGCCAACGGATGTACGAAACTACTTTTGTGTACTACAGGGGTATGTCCATTGAATGTATAAATCATAATTTTATTCCTATGTCCATCTGCCTCTGAAACTCTAGTGGAGGAGCAAGGCAGGGTTTTATTTAAATCTTTTTAATGTTTCCTTAGTAAAATTACTCAACACCAATCGTCCACTTATTTCTGCTCTTTCTGCTAAAAACGTATCCCAGTGTTCTGTTCCCTGCCAAAATACTTTTTTCATTTCACGCATCGCATCTAGATTATAGGTACATAACTGTTCTGTAAAAACTTGAACCGCTTCATCCAATATTGATGTACTATCATAAACTTGTGCATATAATCCTTTCTGTCTTGCCCATTCAGCATCATAAAAAGAATTAGCATCTATAGCTATTTGTGACATCCCACTTAATCCTAATTTACGTTCTACTGCAGGACCCACTACAAACGGACCTATACCAACATTTAGCTCACTTAATTTTATCGAAGCGAACTTGGTTGCCAAACAATAATCTGTTGCAGAAGCTATACCCACACCTCCACCAACTGTTTTACCCTGAATACGACCAATAATAAACTTTGGACATTTACGCATGGCATTGATAACATCTGCAAACCCCGAAAAGAAAATCTTACCGGTTTCTGCATCATTAATATTAATAAGTTCTTTATAACTAGCTCCAGCACAAAATGTTCGGTCACCGCCACTTTTTAAAATGATAACCTTTATTTCATCATCTTCACCTGCCTTAGTTATCGTCTCAACTAGTTTTGATAAGATATCTCCAGGTAAACTATTGTGTTCAGGATGAAAAAACTCTATCGTTGAGATTCCATTTTGTATGTTTTGTTTTACGTATGATGTACTCATATAAATATTTTATAGCAATCCGAACTGACTAAAGTGATGGTTAAGGTGTTTGCGTTCTAATAAATACCATTCAAACTTTTCTAATTCACCAAAGACCACATTTTTTGTTTTAGCCGTTGGATTTTCCTTAAAAAACAACAGGTATTTTTCTCTTGCTTCCAATAATTTTAATTTGGCTGTTTCTAAATTTTCATGCTTTAACTCTTCTAACTTTCCTTTTTTATACAAAGGAAAGTTGAAATCATGTGGCATAGGTTCAAAATTGTACAGGGTTTCTTGTACTTTCTCTAATATATTTTCAGGTGTTGAAATTTCAAAATCTTGAATTTCCCCAGACGAAATACTATAGGAATATTCAAGGTGTTCCACCATATGTTGGGGTGTTAATATGCCCCACTGTGGTTTACTTTCATCTGTAAGATCATTCAAACATTCTTGAATTTTTTCCAATGTCATTTCAACAAAGACTGTTTGCTTTTTCTGAACCAACGTTAAGATTGTTGCAATGGCGACCAGTTCATCTTCGGTATCAAAAACCTCAACATACCATTTTACTATTCCGCTGGGTAATTCTTTTCCACGTTGATCACGATCGATCTTCTGTTTGCAAGTTAATCGTACATAAACCGTATCGTTATGATAAATAGGACGCAGGAATCTGCAATCTTCAAGTCCATAATTAGCCGCTACAGGGCCTTTATTTGGATGTACAAATAAACCGGCTGCGGCTGCCAGTATAAAATAACCGTGAGCGGTCCGCTTTTCAAAAATACTTCCTTCTAATGAAGTGATATCTGTATGTGCATAAAAATGATCCCAGGTAAGATTAGCAAAATTTACAATATCGCCGTCGGTAATAGTTCGTTTATGTGTTTTTAATGACATTCCGGGTTCAATATCTTCCCAGTGATAGGAAAAAGGATGATCATCAATTTCTTTATACGCTCCTTTTGGCTGGTATATTCCAGTAATCTCGGTTAAAGTGGTTGGTGTGCCTTGTATAGCACATCGCTGCAAATAATGACTCACTCCACGCATGCCTCCCATTTCTTCACCTCCTCCAGCACGACCCGGGCCACCGTGAACAAGTGCTGGAAGCGGAGATCCATGTCCCGTGCTTTCTTTTGCATTTTCTCTATTGAGAACCAGAATTCGTCCGTGATGTGTAGCGGCTTCAACAACATATTCCTTAGCAATCGCATCGCTATTTGTTATAATGGAAGACACCAAAGAACCTTTGCCCATTTTTGCTAATTGAATCGCTTCATCCAAATCTTTGTAGGGCATTATTGTACTAACAGGGCCAAAAGCCTCTACCTCATGGACGGTGGTATTGGTAAATGGGTTATCTTCCCTTAATAGGATCGGGGTTAAAAATGCGCCATCTTTAGCGGATGCTCCTATGACTGAAACTTTATCTAAGCTACCATATACAATATCAGCTGTTTTTGCAATTTCTTCTACCCGTTCTATTACTTCTAAAACCTGGTCTTTACTAACCAATGCACCCATTCGTACTTCTTTAAGACGAGGATCACCAATAGTAACTTTTTCCAACTGTTTTCCCAAAGCAATTTGAACATCTTCTATAAGAGTTTCGGGGACAATAACCCGGCGTATTGCTGTACATTTTTGTCCACATTTTATAGTCATTTCTTTGCGAACTTCCTTAATAAATATATCAAATTCAGGAGTTCCGGGATTAGAATCTTCTCCTAAAATAGAAGCATTTAATGAATCTGCTTCCATATTAAATGGTACAGCTTCCTGAATAATTCTTGGGTGTGCTTTCAACAATCTTCCGGTGGTAGCCGAGCCTGTAAACGTAACCACATCTTGAGATTCTACATTATCAAGAATACTTCTGGCAGAACCTGTAACCAATTGTAATGAACCTTCGGGAAGAATCTTGGAAGCAATTATTTCTCTTGCAACAGCTTCGGTTAAAAATGAAGTGTTTGTAGCAGGTTTAACAACTGCCGGCACTCCAGCCATCCAATTTACCGCACATTTTTCCAACATCCCCCAAACAGGAAAATTAAAAGCATTTATATGGATCGCAACCCCTCTTTTTGGTACCAATATATGATGTGCCATAAAATGACCACCACGTGATAAATCGATAGGATCTCCTTCTACATGAAACGACTGATTAGGAAACAATTTCCGTAATGATGCATTGGCAAAAAGGTTACCAAATCCGCCCTCGATATCTATCCAACTATCAATTTTGGTTGCACCTGTTCGGTAGCTAACATCATAAAAATGCTTTTTCTTCTTTATGAGATAAAATGCCAATTTTTTAAGCATATTACCTCTCTCCTGAAAAGTCATTTTCCGTAATGCTTCTCCTTTTATTCTGCCGTAATTTAGAATTTCATCAAAATCAAATCCTTCAGTATCAGACAGTGCAATTATTTCTCCGGTAACGGCATCATGCATGGGGACTCCTTCTCCTGTTCCAGAAACCCAATTGCCGTTGATATAACTTTCTAGTTTTTTCATAATTCTTAAATTCAAATTTTACATGTTCACATTTTCTATAATCGCCGCGTACCCTTGTCCGACACCCACACACATTGTTATCAATGCATATCTTTTTCCTTTTTCTTGTAATTCCAATGCAGCGGAATAAGCAATACGTGTCCCTGTCATTCCTAATGGATGGCCAATCGCAATTCCACCTCCATTAGGGTTAATGCGTAGATCGTTATCTTCTAAACCCCAGGCACGAATACATGCCAATGCTTGCGATGCAAATGCTTCATTTAATTCGATTATTTCAATATCATCCATGCTTAGCCCTGCTTTTTTTAAAGCTTTATTTGATGCCTCTACCGGACCAATACCCATAATTCTGGGTTCTACTCCTACTACTGCAGAACTTACTATTCTTGCTATAGGCTTCAGGTTATATTCCTTTACAGCTTCTTCTGAAGCAATAATCGTAGCGGCTGCACCATCATTTAATCCTGAAGAGTTTCCTGCGGTTACACTTCCATTTTCTTTAAATGCAGGGCGAAGTTTTGCCAATATCTCATTAGTTGTTTCTGGTTTGATGAATTCATCATCTTTGAAAATAATTGGATCTTTTTTTCTTTGGGGAATTTCAACCGGAACTATCTCCTTCGCCAATCTTCCATTTTGTTGTGCCTTGCTAGCTTTCATCTGACTCCAATAGGCAAAATTATCTTGGTCATCACGAGAGATATTATACTTTTCAATCAAATTTTCAGCAGTATTTCCCATACTGTCTGTTCCATAGAGTTCCAGCATTCTTTTGTTCACAAAACGCCACCCAAAACTAGAATCATACATTTTTGAGTCATTACCAAAAGCACTTGATGATTTCGAAATTACATACGGCCCACGAGTCATATTCTCTACACCACCAGATATAAATAAATCGCCATCGCCTGCTTTTATAGCTCTATTTGCGTGAATAATGGCCGAAAGGCCACTACTACAAAGTCGGTTAACAGTTTCACCGGGAATTGTATAAGGTAATCCTGCCAATAATAACGACATTCGCGCAACATTGCGGTTATCATCCCCTGCTTGATTGGCGCAGCCCATTATTACATCATCATAAGCTTCCATAGGAATAATCGGGTTTCTTTTTACAACTTCCGAAATAACTAAGGCTCCTAAGTCATCTGTACGAATTGTACTCAGTGCTCCCTTATAGTTTCCTATGGGTGTTCTTATTCCATCTATTATATAAGCTTCTTTCATATTTATTATTCCCAGTCTTTATTTGTTCTATAGACCACTCCTTTGAATAGGGCTACTATTTCTTCTCCACGTTTTACTTCAACTATATTAAAACCCAGTTTTTTATTCACTTTTTCTATTACTGATTCGGCAATAATATAATCGCCTTCATACAATGCTTCTATATGATTAATGGAAGTTTCAATAGAGACAGCGTATTTTCCATGAGTATTTGCTGAAAAACCAAAGGCCGTATCTGCCAATGAATAGGTAATTCCACCGTGAGCTTTATCCATACTGTTAAGCATTTCTTTCCTTATAACCAATCCCACCTTACAACGACCCATTTTTATATCCAATATCTCTATACCCAACCATTGACTGTAGGGATCTAAGCTTAGCATTTTATTAGGTATATCGGTTCCTTTAATCATTTAAAAGAATTTTTTATTTTCTTTTTTCATCTTACGTAATAATGGCGAACACCGATATCTATCTTCGTGATATTCATCATAGAGTTCATCCATCTTATCAACACACCAATCGATTCCTTTCTCATTTGCCCAAGCTAGTAATCCTTTGGGATAATTAACTCCTTTTGTCATAGCATTATCTATATCTTCTGATGTGGCAATATTTAAAAACAGAGCATCTGCAGCTTCATTAATTAACATTACTAATACTCTATTAAATATTGTTTGAGATAAATCTGTGTTATGAGAATTCTCATTTTCGTTAGAAATTATCTTTCCCTTTTCATCATAATTATAATATCCTTTCCCTGTTTTCCTTCCTAAATAACCGGCTTCCGACATGCGTTTTTGTGTAAACGAGGGTTTATACCGTGAATCGTAATAGAAAGCTTTAAAAACTGTTTCAGTTACTGTATAATTAACATCATTCCCTATAAAATCCATCAATTCAAAAGGGCCCATTCTAAATCCGCCAATAGTCTTCATTGCCCCATCAATAGTAGCAAAATCTGCTATTCCTTCTTCATAAATTCTTAGTGATTCACCATAATAGGGCCGTGCTACCCTATTTACAATAAAACCCGGAGTATCCTTCGCCACTGCAACAACTTTACCCCAATCTTCTAATGTTTCAATTGATCTTTTTAATACCGTTTCTGAAGTTTGAATCGCCGGAATCACTTCCACTAATTTCATGAGTGGTGCTGGATTAAAAAAATGAATTCCAATACAACGATCGGAATGCTTTAACGAGGAGGCTATAGAAGCAATGGACAAACTCGATGTATTTGAAGCAATTATACAGTCCTTTGAAACATAGCTCTCTAAATCTGAAAATACTTTTTTCTTTATATCCAGATTTTCAACAATGGCTTCAATTGTAAGATCAGAATCTTTTAAGTCTTTAATCGAATTCACATAGTTGATATTAGCTTGAATTCGGTTTTTTTCTTCGGTATTGATTCGTTCTTTTTCAATTAAACGGTCTAAGATATTTTCGAGACTCCTTTTTGCTTTATCTATGGCCTCATTACTGGTATCAAATAAATTTACAGTACATCCGGAAGTAGCTGCTACTTGTGCAATACCGATACCCATGGTTCCACTTCCTATTATTCCAACTTTATTTATTTGATTTATCATATTCATAGTATAACAAACCCCTTACACTTACAAGGGTAATAATTATTTTAGCTGCTGATTATCTGCCAATAAATTTAGGTTTTCGTTTTTCTACAAAAGCTTTGACTCCTTCTGAATAATCTTTAGAATGAGCTGACTCTATTTGTAATTTTGATTCCAATTCTAATTGTTCTTCCAAGTTATTTGTTATTGTTTCATTTAGCAATTGTTTAATAAAACCTAATGCTTTGGTTGGCATTTGAGCCATTTTACCTGCAAGTTTTTGTACTTCTTCTTCAAAGTTCTCTGAAGAGAATACTTTATAAATCATTCCAATTTTTTCGGCTTCATTGGCTGAAACTTTATCCCCTAACATCATTAACGCAGATGCTTTCTGAAAACCTATCAATCTGGGTAAAAAGAAAGTACCACCACTATCGGGAATTAAACCAATTTTACTAAAAGCCTGAATAAAACTTGCGTTTTCTGAAGCTACTACCACATCGCAGGCCAATGCAATATTGGCTCCTGCTCCCGCGGCAACACCATTTACAGCAGCAATTATGGGTTTTTTTATTTTCCTGATTCTGGTAATTATAGGATTGTAATGTTCCTCTAAAATTTTTTTAAATCCGGGATTGAGCTCGGGGGAAATAACTTCATTTAGGTCTTGCCCAGCACAAAAGGCTTTTCCGTTTCCAGTAATTACAATGGTTCTTACTTCGTCATTAGATTCACAAATGTCTAAATTCTTTTGAAGACTCAAAGCCATTTCTCTATTGAAACTGTTAAACACTTCGGGTCTATTTAGTGTGATATACCCTATGTTGTTTTTAATTTTTAATTCTATAGAATCACTACTCATAGCTTAAAACTTATTTACTATTCTCATTTTGTTTTGTTCTCAATTATTTTCAGACTGTCAACAAATAGAATTCATTACAAACATTTAAAATAATCAAACGGTTCTTTACAATCCCGACATTGAAATAATGCTTTGCAGGGCGTTGATCCAAACTGACTAATAACTTTTGTATTGATAGAACCACACTGGGTACATTTCACTATTTTTTTATCTCCCAACAAGGCATCTTTATCTGCTGAAGCTTCCAGGGGAGGTGCAATACCATATTTTTCTAATGCTTCTCTACCCTTTGGTGTAATCCAATCGGTGGTCCAGGCCGGAGAAAGTATTAACGTCACTTTGGCAAGTTTACCTTTATTTTCAAAGGCTTTTATTATATCATCACATATCATATCCATTGCCGGACAGCCAGAGTATGTAGGTGTTATTTTAATATTAATTAGCCCATTTTCTTCATAAGCTTCGCGTACAACTCCCAGATCCAAGATCGTTAATACTGGAATTTCAGGGTCTGTAACCGTATCCAGAATAGAGATTAATTTCTGATCAATATTTTGTTCAGTCGCTATTGTCATTTAAAATTTTTTGTTCTTTAATCCTTTTATCTGCATTTGTGTAATAAATTACTATTTACCATTTCATATTGGGATAGGTTCGTTGCATATATTGTAATTCGGTTAGAATAAATCCCATATGTTCACTGTGTATTCCTTGTTTACCACCTTTCTGAAAATATTTACTTTCGGGAATGCTAAGTGTTGCTTCAGTTAATATTTCTGAGACTTTAATGTAATAGGCTTCCTTAAAATTAGATACATCTACTCCAATTCCAGCTTCAATCATTGCTTTATCGGCTTCAGTAAGATAAAAAAATTCATCTGTAAAACGCCATAATTCATCGACCGCCTCCTGCATTTTATAATGACTTTCTTTGGTGCCATCTCCTAATCTCTTCACCCAATCTGAAGAAAAACGGAAGTGGTAACTTACTTCTTTGATTGCCTTTTTAGCAATTGCTGACAGGGTTTCATCCTTACTCTCCTGTAATTTTTCCATAAGCATTAAATGAAAAACATCATAGAAAAATTGTCGAGCCATTACAAAACCAAAATGAGTATTTGGTTGTTCAACCAATAATACATTTATGTATTCTCTTTCAGATCGTAAAAAAGCTATGTCATCCTCAGTCTTTTCTTTATCGTGTAACCGAGCTATATACTGATAGTAGTTTCTTGTTTGGCCTAATAAATCTAAAGAAATATTGGTTAAAGCGATATCGGTTTCAAGATTGGGACCATGGCCACATAGTTCGCCCAGACGTTGCCCTAGAATTAAGGAATTATCTGCTATACCAAGGATGTAGTTATATAGATTTTTATTTTTCATATTTCATATTATGAGATTTTGCAACAAGTTCAAAATGATGTAAATATCACATATGTTTTAATTCATCGGGTAATTTATAAAAAGTTGGATGGCGATATACTTTATCTTTAGCAGGCTCAAATAATTCTCCATTATTCTTTGGGTTAGTAGCTGTTATATGAATGCTTTTTACCACCCAAATACTCACGCCTTCATTTCTACGAGTATAAACATCACGGGCATTTTCAAGTGCCATTTTTTCATCAGATGCATGAAGGCTTCCAAAATGACGATGTTCTAAACCATTCTTACTCCGAACAAATACTTCCCAAAGAGGCCAATTTTTTTTCATGATTTATAATTTGTTTTAAACTGCTTTGTTTAATTTTTTATCTGATTGCTTTTCGGCATATGCTAAAGCTGCATCTCTTACCCAAACACCTTTCTCCCAGGCATCAATTCGGGCATTTATACGTTCTTTATTACAGGGTCCATGGCCTTTTACAACTTGCCAGAATTCCTCCCAGTCAATTTCACCAAAATCATAACTTTTTCTTTTTTCATTCCATTTCAAATCTGGATCCGGAACCGTAATTCCCAATATCTCTGCCTGTGGTATAGTTTGATCAATAAATTGCTGTCGTAAATCGTCATTGGATTTACGTTTTAATTTCCACTTCATAGACTGTTCAGTATGTGTAGATTCAGCATCAGGGGGACCGAACATCATTAAAGAAGGCCACCACCAACGATTAAGTGAATCTTGAGCCATGGCTTTTTGTACTTCAGTCCCATTACAAAGGGTCAATAATATTTCGTAACCCTGTCGTTGATGAAAACTTTCCTCTTTACAAATACGAACCATAGCACGCGCATAAGGTCCAAAAGAAGTAGTACACAATGCAACTTGATTTATAATAGCCGCTCCATCTACCAACCAACCAATAGCCCCCATATCTGCCCATGTTATAGCGGGATAATTAAATATGGAAGAATATTTTGCTTTTCCACTATGAAGTTGTTCATATAATTCTTCACGGGTAATCCCTAAAGTCTCGGTTGCTGAATACAAATAAAGTCCGTGTCCTGCTTCATCTTGCACTTTAGCTAATAATGCGACTTTTCGGCGCAGGGTTGGAGCCCGGGTAATCCAATTTCCTTCAGGAAGCATTCCAACTATTTCGGAGTGTGCATGTTGTGAAATTTGACGAATGTGTGTTTGTCTATATTTCTCAGGCATCCAATCTTTCGGTTCAATCTTTTCATCTCGTGCTATGCGTTGCTCAAATATTTCTTCTAAATTCTTAATGTCTTTTTCATTCATAGTTTCTATAGTTTATAACAACTATACATCATAGTCTACTTTTATATTGTCTGAAAGAGGTACGGCCTGACAACTTAAAATAAAGTTTTGAGTTAATTCCTCCTCTTCCAGTGAATAATTTACTTTCATTTCAACTTCTCCTTCCAACAGTTTACATTTACAAGAACTACAAACCCCACTTTTACAGGCAAAAGGTAAATCGGCGCCGGCTCCCAGGGCCGCATCGAGAATATTATTATAATCGTTGGTCATTGTAAAATGGAATTCTTTTCCTCCATCAACAATGGTAATTTCCACTCCTTCTATTTTTTGATGTGAAAGGCGTTCTGTTCTTCTTTTATCTTCTTCGGAAAGTCCTGTAACAAATAATTCGTAATGAATTTTTTCTTTAGACATCCCTGCTTTTATCAATTCTTCCTGAATCAAGAAAATCATTTCTTCCGGGCCGCAGATAAAGCATTCATCCATTTCAGAAACAGTTACAAGTTTATCAAAGATCATGTGTAACTTTTGCTTTGTAAATCTTCCATTAAATAATTCTATATCGCGACGTTCTTTGGTTAATAAGTAGAAAATCTCCAGCCTTCCAAAATACTGATTTCTAAGTTGTTCTATCTCCTCTTTAAAGATAATAGATTTTACAGTGCGATTCAAATAAAAAAGTTTGAACGCAGATTGAGGTTCTAAGGCAAGATGGGTCTTTACCATTGAAAAAATTGGTGTGATCCCACTACCAGCTACAAAAACAAGGTAATTTTTAACCTCTTTTGAAACATCAACCCCAAACGTGCCACTTGGGGGCATAACTTCTAATAAATCCCCTTTCTTCAAGGTATTGTTAACGTATGTGGAAAATATACCTTCGGGGATTTGTTTTACCGCTACTTTCCATTCTTTATCTACAGGACTAGAACACAAGCTGTACGAACGACGAATATCTTCATCATTAATGTCGATTTTCAGGGTAAGATGCTGTCCTTGTCTAAAGCTGAATTCCTCGGAAAGATTTTTGGGTATATCAAAAGTTATTACAGAACAATTATCAGTTTCCTTATAAATATCTTTTACCTCTATGGTATGAAATTTAGTCACTAATTTTTCATTTAAATAAACTAACACTTGTTAGTTAACTCTACAAAGATAGCAAATATTTAGAATTTAACGGTTTATTCCATGTAGCAAGACATTACTTAAACTTGTAGCCAATTCATTTGGATCTAAATCTTCTTTCTTTGGTATCCAAAGATATAAGGAACGCAAAGTTGATAATATTGAAAATAACATTATGTCCGGATTTAAATTTATTATTTCTTTTTTCTTTATTCCTTTATTAATTATATCTCTATAACTGTTTTCATAATTAACCCTTAAAGTTAAATAATAATCTTTCTGGTCTTTTAAGTGCATCCAATCGTTGTTTAAAGATGCCATCCCATTTGTGTTATTGATTGTAATGTTTACATGTAGGGAAACAATTTGCTTAAGTTTTTCGATACTATTTTTATTAGATAATTTAATTGAATTCATTCCTTGAGTGAATTCTTCAGCTAAAGAAATTATAATATAAGTAAGGATTTCCTGCTTTGAATTGATATGATTATAAAGGCTTGCAGCTTTAATCCCCATAGCCTTAGCAATATCCCGCATGGTTACAGCACTATAGCCTTTTTCTTTAAAAAGTTTAGAAGCCACAGTAATAATTTCTTGTTTACGGGATAATTTTTTCATAGAAGCAGCAAGATAGTAATTTACCTGATTCACTTTTTAGAAGTATTCATTAGAAATAAGTAGATTCTTTATATTTTTGATACCCTATGGAAAACAAGATTGAATCCAATCTATATATTATATTGTTTACCGCCTCATCTTAAACGGTATATAAAACCTCAGAACTATGCTGAATATACCCCCATTAACCAAGCTGTGTGGCGATATGTAATGCTTAAGAATGTAGATTTTCTTAGCAAAATAGCATGAAAATTATTTAAGGAGATCGTCTCAGCTTTTTCTGGTGCCGTCCACTACAACTCATTTGAAATTACAAATCAAGTTAGCAAAACTAAAACGATATGCGTTGAGTTTTCAGAAAAGGATAAGGAACTAAATGAATTGTATAATCTTGTCAGAAAAATTAGGAAAGAAAACTTTTTCTACAAATCATACTTCACAATAAACATTACTATTCGGGGTAGAACAAAATATCGTGTAGTGGTGCTAAATTCATCGTTAAAGCTATCACTATTTGTAAACTCTGTATCTAATATATTGGTTGCTTGCACTATAAATTCCCAGGAACTTTCTTTTTCTTTGTAATAAAGGTTAGCATTGAAAAAAGAATATTGATTTTCGATTGTATTAGCATCATCTTTATAGTTATAGTAGTCCCACTCAGCATGTAATGTAAAATGCTTTAAGAAGTTAATATCCACATTTGCAAAAGGACGATCTGTATAGAAAATCTGATTGAGGCCTCCGTTATCGTAATCGTTGATTATTCGGTTATAACCCACCTCAAAATTGGGCCAATCCTTAAAATTAGAACGTAAACTAGCTCTGTAATTTTGAGTGAAACTTGTACTTTCGGTAATATTGGTATTAATGATATTGTTGGACTTACTATAGCTTACATTAACATTAAGTCTAAATTGAATTTTCTTTACAGTCTTACTAAATCGTCCAAAAGCCGAAAAGGTCTCATCGGGAAAATTACTATCAATATTTATTGGTGTACTTACTTGATTTATCGTTACAATAACAGAATTGGTTTTCACAGCTTCTATTTTTTTTGAATAATTTATTGACCCACTAATATTTGTATAATTAAACATATTAAAGCTGAAATAATTTAAATTATAAGAATGAGACAATGAATTTTCCAGGTTTCGATTACCACGAAACATTCTGTTATAATTATTAAAAACAAAAGCTTCGGCATAATTATTTATATCTGTATATTCTGAAGATATAGAATAGTTAAATCGAAGACTTTCACTTTTCTTTAGTTGTAGAATAATATTAAGATCGGGTAGTACTTTCCAATCGTTTTGTGTAATTGTACTTCCTAGTTGTTCATTTTTTACATTGTAATTGTGTAATGTGGCACCCGGTGTAATCGTAAATTTTCCTGTTTTAAATTTATAATGAAACCCAATAAATGCATCTGTAAAATTAAAGTTTACATCATTCACTAACGGAAGGTTTTCATCGTTAATTTCGGGGGTTTCTGTAAAATCCACCCGTGTCGAATTATCTAATAATTGAAAAATATTAGAATTAAATTGTTGGCTACTTAATGTACTTCCTATGGTAAAATTGATATTGCTTTTGTTATTAATAACATAGTAGTAATCTATTTTTGCATCAAGTTTATTTGTTTTAATATTCTTTTCCTGATTGATGTTAAAACGGTTTTGAAGGGTATCTACCGGCAAAATTCCTCCAAAAGGTAAAAGATCTACAATCGCATTATAAAAAGGATCTTCATCTTGCCATAAGTGCTGAATTTGTCCCGCAAATATATTTTTATCATTTGCTGTATAATACACGTTTAAGTTTTGATTTACTGAAAAAGGGTTATTTTCTTTTTCTTCTAAAATGTTATTTGTTTCCTCATTAAACAAAGAAAGCGTTTGGTCATTTTCGGTTTGTTTTGAAGTTTTGAAAAGCACATCGTAATCTAACTGAAAGTTACTATTGGGTTTAAATACACTGCTTAATTTAAGCATGCCTAATTGGGTGCGTAAATCGTTAATACTGCTCGTTGTTTCTGTAGTATTAGATACAATATAATTACGTATGGAATTAGTAACCATATTGGTTTTATTATCTGAAAGGATTGCAAAGCCACTTAAATCCCATTTATTTGACACATCCAGGCTAAAATTCCCTGCTAAAAATTTGGTTTCAATCTCATTAGCACGATTATTTTGTGTTAAAGCAAATCCTAAATCACTCTGACTTATAGAAAAGTTAGTACCCCCTCCTCTATTGAAGTTTCTAAAACCTCCAGTAAATTTAAAATAGTCCCGCCAAGTAAAAGGAACTTCTCCTATATCGTTAAAATCCGTAATAAAATTAATACTGTATTTTGGACTGTAATAAAACAATTTAGGATGTACCAGATACTTTCCTTCGCCTTCAGCGATACCTCCTCCTGCAGTAATTTCTCCAAACCAGAAGTTCTTTTTTCCTTCCTTTAGTTTTATATTAATAGCAATATTATCCTGATCATTTCCAAGACCACGCATTTGGTCTACTTCGTTGTAGTTTCTCAATACTTCTATTTTATCTACAGCGTCTGCAGGAATGTTTTTTGTTGCCAATTTAGAATCCCCGTCAAAGAAATCCTTGCCTTCTACCATTACTTTACTAACTGTTTTTCCTTCAACCTCTATTTCGCCGTCATCATTTACCTCAATTCCTGGCAATTTATTTAAAATATCCCCTAATTTGCGTTCATCACCTGTAGTAAAGGAATCAGCGTTATATACTATGGTATCACCTCTGACGGTTACCGGCATTTCATAAATAATTTCAACACCTTCAAGTTCAGAGGCTTTGGAATTCAATGTAAAATCTTGTTGGAGATCCACACCATCCTGAGGAATAGAAACCGTTTTTTCTAATGTTTCATAACCTAAAAAACTGGCCCTTAAAATATAGGTATTATTTACCGGAAGATCTAACTTATATCGTCCCTGGTAATTTGTAATTCCATAGGATTCAACAGCACCCGTTTCTTTAACTATTGCAATTACATTGGCTAATTCCAATGGATTACCAATGCTATCTTTAATCACTCCTCTAACTTTAATATTTTGTGCTGTAAGCGATATTGAAAAAAGTAGCACGGCTACCAAAATAAGTTTATTCATTTTTTTGATTGATTTTTTATGGAGCTATCCTCTAAAATTTCCACGATTTCTTCTGTTCCCTCCTCTGAAATTATCACGCATCTCGTCCATTTTTTCTTTTACAATTTTATTGTATTCAACCCTGGAAACTATTTTTCCTTTTTTAGGAGCTTTTATAGCTGTGGATTCTTTTGGATTCATCACAATTTTTGAACAAAGAATGGTAGTCCTGTAATAACTTAATTCCAGTATCAAACCCGGTAAGCCGGCATACTCTCCCGGACCATTGCTAACAGGGATTTGGGGTGTGTACCAAGCTGTTACTAAAACTTCTTCAGGTACTTCAAAGTCATCGAAGGGATCATTATTATCTGAACTTATACTATCTTTTTTGACTTCAGTTTCCTTTTTTTCATTCTCATTTTTATCTTCATCATCATTATCATTACGTCTTCGTACCATACCAAGATCGTTTTCATCGATCTTTTTTAAAGCTGTTGCCTTAAAAGCCACATATTGTCCAATTTGTTTCGATTCCTTTTCAAGTTTCCAATCTAAATTGGTAATCGTGTCATTAATTAAAAATTGTTTTCCAAAGAATTCTCGCTCTTCAAGAATTTGATTCGTATCTAAATTTTTATATTGAATCCCTGCAACAAAACTGCTCATCATCATACTAAATCTACCACTCCCACTGGATCCT
>Ga0114950_10001126_pt1 | contig 19852 bp, 19 predicted proteins | sample N075metaG_FD_83503 | JGI IMG/M metagenome (GOLD analysis project Ga0114950, IMG submission 83503) | Deep subsurface microbial communities from Kermadec Trench to uncover new lineages of life (NeLLi) - N075 metaG | ecosystem: Environmental > Aquatic > Marine > Ocean trench > Sediment | place... | reverse complement strand
CCGGAACCCCCATCGGAGGCGGCACCGGAAGTGCCTCTCCCTGCCCCCAAACCCAGACCCAAACGCAAGCCCGAACCGAAGGTCGCACGCCCGGCGCCCGAACCGAAGGTCGCACGCCCGGCGCCCGCGCCGAAAGCGGAGGCTCCAACGCTCGCCGATATCTTCGACGAAGCCCGGATGGCCCTCGAGCGCGGCGATCTGGAAGAGAGCCAAGCACGGCTCGACGAGCTCTTGCTCAAAGACCCTGGTTTCGAAGGCGCCAGCGATCTACACATCGAGCTCACCGATCAAATCTGGGGACGGAAGCTACCTCTGTCCTACGCCGTCCGCCACAAGCATCGCCTCGGAGGATGCGACGGCGAGCTCACGATAACGAGGCTCGGTATCCAATACAAGTCGGACGCGCACGATTGGGCTTTCAGCCACGAAGATATTCAAAAACTCAAGCGCATCGACCAGAGCACGGTCTACTTCGAAACGTCCGAGAAGAACGTGCTCGCTCTCGGCAAGAACAAGCGCTATCGGTTCGAGGTTGGCGAAGAGCTCACCGATGAGGACTGGACGCGCTACGTGCGAATCACGCGATAGCGAAAAACACTCCTACCTGAATCGTGTCGCGTGTCCCGTTGCGCGGGCGCCGTGACCTCTGTGGATTACAACGGATGTCGCCTAACGCGGCGCTAGGCTGGCCTCGTTCTTGCAACTCTTGCATTTGACGACCTAGTCGTATGAGATACTCACTAATGGCCGGCTCGAGAAACCACGTCCTCCGGGCGGTGGTCTGCGCATCGTCGTCCGTCTTCTTGTGCGCTTCGATGGCTCTCGGTGCCAAAAAGCCCGTCCAACTGATTCGAGCGAGCGTCCCACCGCCTGAGGCGAGCTTGCTCGACGTTCAAATCTCGGTCTTCGGTGCCGAGGAGACGGGCCCCTTCCCGGAAATCCAAGCCGCAGAGGCGCGTTACATGCCCGTGCGTTTGAAAGATGGGCTGCAGTCATCGAGATTCTGGGGGGTCGTCCACGTCGTCCCGAAATCCTCCATCCCCGAGCTTTCGATTTCCGGCGTCATTATCTCTTCGACCAGCCGCGAATTGAAGTTACGGCTCCGAGCTGTCGACGCCACTGGCAAAGTCTGGCTCAACAAGAACTACAAACAAAAAGCCGACGCTACGTCCTATCTGGGGAAGGACCCGAACGACGAACCGTTTCAGGATCTTTACCACCGCATCGCCAACGAGCTCGCGAAGAAGTACCGCAAGCTCGATCACGAGGATCTCGCACGCATTCGCACCGTGTCCCGCCTTCGCTTCGCCGCCTACCTGGCGCCGGAAACATTCGACGGCTATGTCACGTCGAAGAAGAAATCCCGTTACGAAGTCGCGCGGTTGCCATCGCACGAGGATCCCATGCTGCTACGGGTGGACCGGATCCGCCAGCGGGACGGCATGTTCCTCGACGCGGTAGATACCCATTATGCGGATTTTCACGCGCGGATGATCGACGCGTACCATGGTTGGCGCTCCACCGATTACTGGGAGCGGGAAGCCATGAAGAGCCGTTCCTCGCGCACTGTCGGCGGCGCCGGCTGGACGCTTGGCGGCGTGACTCGAGGCCCGCTATGTGGCACGCCGGGCATTTTCGGCAGCCCGACCGTCGACGACCAGAGGCGCTACGCGGCGTCTCAAGAGAGGGACCACGTCCATATTCTCAGCGAGCTCGGCGCTTCCCTCGCCTCGGATGTCGCCCCCCTCGTCCTCGAAGTGGACGGCAAGGTACTGAGGCTCGAAGGATCGGTCGCGACCCAATATGCTCGCTGGCGTGAGCTACTTCGCGAAATCTTCGCCGCTGAAACGGGCACGACCTCACGAGATTAGCTTCCAGATTTTCTCTGGCGTGAGGGGCGTGTCTACGTGCTTTACGCCGAGATGGGAGAGCGCGTCCACGACCGCATTCACGACCGCGGGCGTCGAGCCGATGGTCGCCGCTTCGCCAATGCCCTTCACGCCGAGGGCGTTCAGCGGCGTGGGGGTCTCGGTTCGGTAGCTCTCGTAAGACGGCAATAGATCCGCTCGTGGCACCGCATATTCCATCAAATTGCCGGTCACGAGATTCCCGCCATCGTCATAGACAGCACCTTCCCAAAGCGCTTGACCGATGCCCTGGGCGAGACCACCATGTATCTGCCCGGTGACGAGAAGCGGATTGATCACCTTCCCGCAATCGTCCACGGAGATGAAACGGAGGATGGCGATCTCTCCCGTACCGGGATCGATCTCGACAATGCATGCATGCGCTCCGAACGGAAACGTATCGCCTCTCGGCGTGAACTGCGTGCTCGCGCTCAACTTTCCGCTCAGCTCCTCGGGAAGATCCTCCGCGTAAGCCGCCGCTCTGACGTCACTCCAACCCACGCGGCGTCCGGGTGAGCCGACGACGTGAAAGGTACCGTTTTTGAGCCGGATGTCAGCTGGCGCCGCCTCGAGCAAGTGAGCCGCGATGGCCGCAGCCCCTTCACGCACCGTCTCGGAGCTCTCGTGCACCGCGGCCCCGCCGACCGGCGCGCTGCGGCTTCCGAAAGTGCCGATCCCCTTGGGAACGATCTTGGTGTCACCATGGATGACTTCGATGTCTTCGAGTGGAACTTGAAGCGTATCGGCCGTGATTTGAGCCCAGCTCGTCGCGTGGCCTTGCCCGTGCGGAGATGTGCCGGAGAGCACGGTGACTTTCCCGTCCGCGGCGACCCGCACGCTTCCGAGCTCCCATGGCCCGAAACCGCAAATCTCCACGTAGCACGCGATCCCGACCCCGAGGAGCTTCGCTGAAGGATCCTGGCGGCGCTGCGCCTGCTCCTTGCGAACCTGGTCCAAGTCGACATGCTTCAAGAGCTCGTCGAGCGCGCCGTCGTAATCGCCGCTGTCATAAGTGAGCCCTGTCGCGGTCTCGTAGGGAAAGCGATCGGGAGCGATGAAGTTGCGACGGCGAAGCTCGACCGGATCGAGCTCGAGCTCGTCCGCAAGCAGATCCATCGCTCGTTCGAGAAAATAGGCGGCCTCCGGACGGCCTGCGCCACGATAAGGCTCGCTCATGACTTTGTTGGTGAACACACCGGTGGCGCGGGCGCGCACGTTCGGGATGTCATAAACACCCGTCATCATCACGCCCGTGAGCGCGGGAATGATTGGCGTGACGCGGCTGAAATAGGCGCCGCAATCCATCGTGAGCGTGAGATCGGCCCCGAGGACGCGCCCGTTCTCATCGGCCGCCAGTCGCAAGACGCCCTCCTGGTCACGTCCGTGGCTCGTGACGAGATAGTCCTCGGTTCTCGAAGCGGTCCAGCGGACCGCCCGCCGCAGGCGGTGTGCAAGTAAGACGGCAAGCACCTCTTCGCCGTAGACGTTGCATTTTGCGCCGAAGCCACCGCCGACTTCCGGCGCGATAACGCGGAAACGCTTCGGGTCGATCTCGAGCATGCCCGCGAGGAAATCTCGAATTTGATGCGGAATTTGCGTGGTCGTCCAGAGCGTGTAGCCACCTTCGTCATCGAAGCTCGCGGCCACGGCTCGAGGCTCCATCGCGTTCGGCACGAGCCTTTGGATGTCCGCTCGAAGCTCCACACTCGTATGCGCTTTCGCGAAAGCCCCCTCAATATCGCCGCCGTCGAGACTCCAATCGAAAGCGCGGTTGCCCGAGCAATCTTCGTGAATCAGGGGAGCGCCTTCGGACAACGCCTGGTCGGTCTCGGTCACCACAGCGAGTGGCTCGTAGTCGACCGAGACCGCTTCGACCGCATCGACCGCGATGTACGGATCGTCGGCAATCACGACAGCCACTGGATCTCCGACGTGGCGCACTTTGTCGGAGGCCAGCGGAAAGCGCTTTTGCTCGTAGACGTTCGTGAGGTGGCCGCCATCGCCGATCGTGAGAAATGGGAACGGCTTCGAGACGAGCGGATTCAGATCCGCCGCGGTGTAAACGGTCAAAACGCCCGGTATGGCGAGTGCTTCGGACGCATCGATTTTCTTTACCTTCGCATGAGCGTAGGGGCTTCGGACGAAGGCCATCGTCGCTGCGGCAGCGAGCTCGATATCCGCGACGAACTTTCCTTCTCCGGTAATCAGCGCTGGGTCTTCGCGACGCTTGACTGGAGCGCCGATGAACTGCGGGACGGTCTTGCGCATGGGTGCTCTATTTCTCCAAGAGGTCGTTACAATAGGGATAAGGCCCGACGACCGCCTCCGCTTCGGCAAGAAGCCCAGGCGTCGAGAGCGCAGGTATCAGTTTTCGGTCGTCTTGGCGTAGCCGCGCGCCAATATTGGACGATGTTGAAGCGCACATCCGCGCCGACGCTTCGAAGATGGGGGATGCGAAGGCCGTGCGCGTCGGCCTCGAGCTCATAATCCGGCTTGAGACCGTCGATCGAGAGAAGCATAACGGTCGCGGCGAGAAGCGCAAGCATCTTTCCTCCTGATCCGGCACGATTATGTCAGATCTATCCGACGGGAGGCGCATCCAAAGAGTGTAAGTGGCGTCGCGCTTGCGCGTCCAACGTCGGAGCTGCAATACTCCGCCCCCGTGCACATCGGGCTCGTCGTTTACGGCCAATTAGACCGGGTTTCCGGCGGCAATCTCTACGATCAAAAACTGGTGGAGTACTTGCGCGGCCGCGGACACGACGTCGATATCCTCTCGCTCCCACATGGAAGCTACGCTCGGCATCTGGCGCAGAACTTTTCACCGTCGCTGAAAGAGCGATTGCAAGAACGATACGACGTTTTACTACAAGACGAGCTCACGCACCCGTCACTACTTCGTTCGAATCACGCTGCGACCGCTCCTATCGTCAGCATCGTGCACCACTTGCTCTCGAGTGAAACGCACGCGGCCTGGCGGACCCACCTCTATCGGCGCATCGAGAAGCGCTACCTACAGACGGTCGGCGCGTTCGTTTTCAACAGCCACACGACACGCGAGTCGGTCGAAGAGCTTCTGAGCAAGAAGACGCACAACGTGGTCGCGACGCCGGGCGGCGATCGACTAGGGGCCAAGCTGACCGGTCCGGAAGTCTATCAACGCGCATTCGCCGAGGGCCCCCTGCGCCTGCTCTTCGTGGGAAACCTGATCGAGAGAAAGGGCCTTCACATTCTGCTCGAAGCACTCGCCGAGCTCCGCGATCAGGCGTGGCATCTCGACATCGTGGGTAGTGAGGAGATGGACCCGAGCTACGCAGGCCGCATGCAGCAACAAATCGACACGCTCGATCTACGCTCGCGTCTCACGCTGCACGGCGTGCTCGACGGCGAGCGCCTCGCTGCCTGCTACCAGACGAGCCAGCTTCTCGTAGTGCCTTCGAGCTACGAGGGGTTTGGCATCGTCTATTTGGAAGCGCTCAGCTTCGGCGTCCCGGTCATCGCAAGCGCGGCCGGCGCCACCGACGAGATCGTGCATCACGAGTCCAACGGCTTTCTCATCCAGCCGGGGGATACGCTCAGCTTGAGCCGTCAGCTCGAGCGCCTCCTCGAGGATCGCGGGTTACTCGGTCGGCTGAGCCTCGCCGCACTCGAAAGCTTTTACGCGCATCCTACGTGGGAGCAGTCGATGGTCAGAATCGAGGACTTTCTCGAGACGATCGCTCGAGACTCGCCGTAACGGCGCGCATCCCCCACCACAACCCGACCGCGGCGACGAGAACGTCACGAAACCGGATCACGAGACTCAAGCTGACGCCGAGCGCCACGGGAAGCCCCAGCGAACGGACCGCCATCACTTGGCCGGCTTCCAGAACGCCAAGGGCCGCGGGCAGAAACAGAAAATAAGCGATGCGGACCGCGGCGAGGCCAATGACGAGCTGCCGGAAGCTTAGCGGCGTCCCGAGATAGAAGCTCATGAGCCAATATTCAGCGAGCATCATCGAGAGGCTGGCCAAACCCGCGAGAACCGCGAGCATCAAGTGGCCGGTGCGCTCGCGGCAAAAGCGCCCGGCCTGATCCTCGCTCGAGCGAACGACTTCGCGGGGGACGACTGCCGCGAGCGGGCGATAGCCGCGCGCGAGCGCGAGCATATATCCGAGTGGAACGGCGAGCAGGATGCCTACAAAAAGAGCCCCTCCCCCTTCGAGCAGATAAAGAGCCGCTGCCAAAAGAAAGCCGAGATTCATGGACGCGTCGAGCATGCGGTCGAGCGCCACCGAGGCAATGGCCGCATCGCGGGGGACGCCCGAGCGGCGCTCCACCAGGATCACTTGAATCGGCTCGCCGCCGACTCGCGGGCCCGGAGTGAAGTAGGCGAATCCGAAGCCCGCGATCCGGTAGAGCGACGTTTCGAACAACCCAACCTTCTGTCCGAGTCCGCGCAGCACGATCCACCACTTCAAGCCGAAGACGAGGAGCGCCAGCGCGTTCAAAGAGACGAGCACGACGAGCGCTGTCCCATCGAGCCCCCGGATCGTACTCCAGGCGTCCGCGAGCGGAACGCGGCTGAGCGTCCATGCGAACAGCCCCGCCGCGAAGAGCCAGAGAGCGGCCCCCAAGGTGCGAGCCCGGCTCATGCCGCTCTATGGAGTCGCCCGGAGACCCACCACCAGTCTCGAGCAAACATCGCGAGCGAGGCGCCCGCGAAGAAAGGTGCCGCGAATAGCGACGCTTCCGAAGGCAGAGGTGGCCACAAAGACACCGCGAGAAAGCCCATCTGCACGCCGGCCAACACGCGACGTAACGCGTTGGGCGCGAGCTCGAGCACAACTCGCCCCTGACGGCGACGCCACTCGATCCCGAGCACGAACAGGTAGCGCGCAAGGCCGATCACGACATACCAGAGTGGGAGCTTGCCGTATTGGACCGCGAGGAGACTCGCAATCAAGATCCCTGCCGCGTCAACCTCCATGTCGAGTCGCTCACCGAGGCGCGTCGCGCGCCCCATCGCCCGCGCGAGACGCCCGTCGACGTGATCCAGCAAAACAGCGAGCGTATAAGCGCCCGCGGGAAAGTAAGCGCGAACCCCGAGCGGCATCGGGGTGAAGAGAAAGCCCGCGACGACGGCAAGAAGCATTCCTCGCGCCAATGTTACGAGCGTCGGCCATCCCAAGCTCGCGAGAGGCGCCGACTCACCGTCGCGGACGTTCTCTTCGAGACCCCCAAACAAAAGGTAGAGACAATAGGCCCAGATCACCAACGAGCCCACCAGCCAAATAGGCTGCGAGAGGGCCAAAAGCGCGATACCGGCGAATCCCAGCAGGGCTACCGCGCTTCCTTGACGGCGCAACGAAGTAACGGCCGGCGACATGGCTTACTCGCCGGTAGCCTCGTTTGCCGGGGCCGGCTCGTCGTAAATCTCGAGAAAGCTCGACAGAAACCCTGCCATCGTCAAAGAAGTCGGGTGCAGCGGCACCAGCCCCTCTCGAAATCCGAGAGCGTCGAAAGCACGGACGAGCTCCGGCCTTTTGCTGAAGACATGCATCGGGACCGCCCAGCTATCGTTATTGTGCGTGACGAGCTTGGGCGGCTGATGGTCCCCGACAACAATCACGAGGGAGTTTTCGGGCACATAGTCGAGGAGAAACCCCTCCAAGATATCGAGCTCGTAGCGGAAGGCCTCGACATACCAGGTCGAGAGCTCTCTCAGATCTCGGTAAGCATCGTGTGCGACGGAGTCGAGGCTTCCTTGAAACGCGGTGCCGTCGTCGAAGCGCGACCAGTCCTCCACATATTCCGGGATGGGAAAGTACGGGATGTGGCTCATGATGAGCGAGACCTTGGCGAAGAGCGGCTTTCTCGCGCCGCGGATCTCGTCCTGGTAGAGACGGTACATCGTGAACTGATCGGGGATCTTCCACCAGCCCATGGGCGGGCCTTTATAGCCGAGGTCGTCGAACGTATAGATGCGGTCGAAACCATAGAACTTACCGTCGGGCCAGTACCATTTGATCCCGGGCTCGGCGGCCACCGTACGGTACCCGTGCCCGGAGAGCACCGAGACGAGCGTTTCCCGGTCCGAGGCGAGCAGAGCGTTGTAGAGATGTTCGCTATCGACGTGAAAGCCGCTCAGAAAAGTCGCGTGAGCCCGCCAAGAGCCACCGCCGAAGGTGGGAGAGTAGATCTGACTCGAAGCAAAATAGTACTTGGCTTGTCTGAGGTTTTCTTCGAGCGCGCGGAATCGCGGGCCGATCGCATCGAAATGATGCGCATCTTCGATCAACGTGACCCCGTAGGACTCGAGGAAGATGAGAAACACGTTCGCGCCGCCGAGCCGGTGGAGATTCGATTCGAGGTTCTGTGGCGGCCACTCGATCTCGGCGGCGGCGCGCTGGTCGGCCTCTCCCGCCCGAAGGTTCTGTATTTGCCTCCGGACGATCGACGTCGTCGGAACGGAGAACGCCCGGCCTGCCGCGAGAAAAAAACCCAAAGTCAACACCGGAGCGGCGTAGAGCACGATCTGACGCAGGGTCTTCCTACCGAGCGCCCGCTCCCACACTGTGAGGCCCGCCCAATTGAGAGCGAACGCGCTGCCCACAATGGTCGCCGCCATCGCGAGCACTATAAGCCCGCTTCCGAGCGACATGGCTTCCCAGAACATCGCGAAGACACGATGGACGTGGGGGAAGTCGCCATGCAGATTGAACTCTCTACCTAAAACGCCGAGCGCCGTAATGTCGACATAGCGGACGAGCACGAGGGCCAGGATCAAGAAGGATAGGCACGCCTTCGCGAAGCGGGAGAGCTTCCATCCGAAACTGCGGACCGCGGCAAGGATTGCGAGAAGAAGCACGACTTCGATTGAGAGCAGGAAGACGAGACGCATCGCAGGCGTCGAAGGAATGTTCTCGAACGTAAAGAGGGCGTTGAAATAGAGAAAGAAGACAAGAGGCGGGAGCGCGCGCATGAGTCCCTACTGCCGCTGCGCCTCGAGCTCGAGAATAAGCTCTACCTCGTTCCCGACGAGCCCATCGAGCACGCCGTAGCTCATGCCGTAGGCGCTTCGCTCGAAGCGGCCGCGCGCAGAGAAGCCGGCGACATAAGGATTGCCAGGCAGTGGAGACTCCCCGCTCTTGTTCCACGTTATAGAAAGAGTCAAGGACTTCGTCACCCCGCGGATGGTCAGACGGCCCGCGAGCTCACCACCGCGGTCTTCGAGCACCATCCGGTCCGCCTCGAAGACCATCTCGGGGAACTCCTCTACCGCGAGAAAGTCCCCGCTCCGCAGATGTCGGTCCCGGGCCTCGACACCGGTAAAGACACTCTTCGTTTGCACGACCACGCGAACGTCCGAGAGCTCGCCGGTCTCCTCTTCGAACCTGAACGACCCAACGGCCTCGCGGAACATCCCGAAGACCTTGGCGAAGCCGACATGCTCCACGAGAAAGCCCACCGTGAGATGCTCCGGGTCGATCTCATAGCGATCGGACGGGGACTCCGCATGGCTCGCGCAGCTGAGGGCGAGCGTGGCAAGAAGAGCAGCGTATCTCATGGCCGCATGATATCGCAGCCGGTTCGGTTCAGCCTCCGTTGCCTCTATAAACCGTCTTCGAAAGGCGTGACGACTCGAAACCGCGTCCTAGCAATCAAGGACGTTACGCGTCTCTACTGCAAATCTTAGATTCAATTAGGGCGAACCACGTGCGTGCAGTGAGGATTGTCAGGAATTCTTGGCTCCGCACTCCACTCTCCAGCTGAATAGTAATCGATCAACCGCTGATACAACACTCCCAGCTCGTGCTCCCGGCCCGCCAGCTGCTGTGAGCAAGGGGAATTCGCCACTTCTTCAGACGAATGCGGTACGAAGCACTTTGTGTGACCCTCAGCAAGCAGTTGCATCATAAGAGCTTGATTGTAGAACCGGCTGAACTGCGTCCGGACCAGTTCTGAAGCCCAGCCGTCTGGAAAAACGCGATCGCTGACACGATGAATCGACTCTTGACGCGGAATGTAACGTTCCGTTCTGCGAACCGCTTCTGATACATCTATCTCCCGTGAGACTAGTATTTCCAGGATTTGGCGGAATCTGGCAAGTCTTTCAGGCTCTTCGAGCACCTTACTTGGGATGGGTTGCTCGCCGACGAGCTCATATATCACGTCTCGGAGATCTGTGTTCTCAGCTATTGCATCGGGAATATCTCGAAATTCCGATGCAAATATTCTCGAGCGGAACGCCTCGATACTCACAAAGAACTCCTCCAGACCATTGGCTGCCTGGTGAACATCTGTGACCGCCAATCGCGCGTCAGTCGACATCGTCCGGTAGGGTTCGCCCCACGAGTCATAGACGGTCACCTTCGGCGGCCATGTGTGGGTCTTTCTCAGTCTAAAGATCTGTTTGCACTCGGCGCGCAATTCCGGGTCCGCGCGGACCCGATCTTTCAACTGCCAGAGATCAAAGAGATCTCGAAATCGCGGATTATCGCGACCCTCCTCGGGTGGCTGGGTCAAGGCATGTATTTTTTTTGCAATCTGACGGCGGATGGGGATGCAAGGCAGTGCCGCAGGACCCACAAGCCCAAAGTCTGCCAAATCGGTAGGGCGGACGGACTCGTGTGGAACGCTGGTTCCTTCAGGAGTAGAGACTTCCAGTGGCACCGTACCCCAACTCCTCTCATGGAATTGAATCTTTATGGGCACCCTTAGCGCTTTGCCGATATCTTCCAGCTCAGCATCACGTCGCAGAACGAAGCCTTCGTACGGATTCTTGAATGCTTCATCAAGAGCGTCAACGAGCTCGCTCGAGCTACTTTTGAAGATGGCGTCGAAGTCTTTCGTCGCACGGCTCTGGCGGAGGCGCCATTCGATCGCCACACCTCCTTTTATAACAAAGGCGGGATTGTCGTCGTAGGTTCGGACGCGGTCCAAGGTGGCACCGAGCACGCAGAAGGAGATCGAACGGCGTATTCGGCCAGGGGCGATCCCGTGATGTTTTGCGTATCGTCCGACGACTTGCTCGAGAGCGCGAACACTGGAAGGGGTTCTCTTCGGGCGAACGAATATCACGCTATCTCTCCGGGGAGAAACGTTGTCGAAGGTTATTGGCTTGGGTTTGAGTTAGGAGGCCTCGCTCAAACCCATCCTTTATTGCTTGCCCAATTAGCGCGGGGCCGAGGTGTGCCTGGTGGCAATCTTCGACAGCTCTTACGGCCGTTGTTGTTGGAATGCCCTCGACGGAACTCACTTCATGATCGTCGAGGTCAGCATGATGGAGGACGTACAGTGAAGGGACTGTGCGGTGAGTCCGGAATCGTCTCGGCACGGTCAAGTGGATCTTGTCGGGGTTCACGTCCGAAATGGCGTAAAGTTCTAACGCGGTTTCATGCGAGAGAACACCACGTTCTCGTACTGGCCAGAGACTGGCCTCCATGTACGCGTCAAATCTTGTGGCGGGGATCGCGTTGACCCGATAAACGCCGTGGCTTACCCAGTCGACGTTGCCGCGATTGGTCATCCTCTCGAGTGACTGTCTCGTTGCTCCAACGATGAGTGCTTGCGCCGCCGTGAAATAGCCGAACTGATCGACGGCGATGTCGTAAACGCGATCGTACGTCTTTCCAGGCATAACTCCTCCGTACGAAAATACACTTTGTGTGTATAATTGTACGCGAGAATATGTACAATAGTACATGTTTTATGTATAATTGTACGCGTAGAAAAAGAGACACCCTCAGTCGCTCGAGCCAGAGTCTAGATGCTTTTGCTTTCTAGATTCGCGCTAGAATCCTACGGGCCGCCAAAGACACTCGCGGCTAGAAAAGGACGGAAAGTTGGCGAAAGAGACTTCGGAACACGCTCGACCCACTCAGACGGACCCGAGTACGCAGGTTCCTGAGCCGACCCATGCGGAGCGGGCACGCACACTCATCCATCTCGGCCGCGTCGGCACGCTGACGACGCAGTCGAGAAAACACGAAGGCTGGCCTTTTGGGTCCGTCGCCCCGTACGGGCTCGATGAGAGTGGCGCCCCGACTTTTCTCATCAGCACGATGGCGATGCACACGCAGAACATCCTCGCCGACGGCCGAGCGAGCCTCCTCGTAACGGAGCCCGAGGCCACCGAAGATCCGCTCGGCGCCGGCCGCGTGACGCTGATGGGACGTGTCGCGCGCACCCCGGACGAGGCGCTCGCCTCCGTGCGCGAGCGCTACCTCGAACGCTACGAGAACGCCTCCTACTGGGTGGATTTCAAGGATTTTGCCTTTTTCCAGATGGAGCTCATCGATCTCTATTTCGTCGGTGGTTTTGGCGTCATGGGCTGGGTCACGGCCGAGGACTACCTCGCCGCTCCTCCGGACCCGCTCGCGGACGCGAAGGCCGGCATTCTTTATCACATGAACGCCGATCACGAAGAGGCACTCGTCCTGCTCGCGCGCGCCGCCTCCGGGCTCGAAGGCAACGAAGCAAAAATGACGGCGGTGGACCGGCTCGGCTTTCACGTGCGCCTCACGACCTCGGAGGGGTTTCGCGGCGTCCGCGTGCCGTTCCTACGAGAAGTTCACTCCTCGGAAGAGACGCGGGCCGTTCTCGTCGAGATGGTGAAGGCCGAGCGGGAGAAGACTAAATCATGAGATGCGCCGCCCTGTTACTTGGCCTGAGCTTGGCGCTCGCGAGCCTCACCGTCGCTCAACCTTCGAAAGAAGACTTCGGAGCGCCCGCGGTCGATGCTCCTCCCGAGGTAAAGCGCATCGACTTTTTCATCACGATTGCGGATGGCGGCTACAGTGGCGAGACTTGGGAGGAGCAGCCACTGTTCTTCGAAGTACGGCGACTACAATAATGCCAGACGACAAACAGATCATCTTTTCTCTCGTCGGCGTGGGACGCATCCACCCGCCGAAACGCCAAGTACTGAAGGACATCTATCTTTCCTTCTTTTACGGCGCAAAGATTGGCGTCCTCGGCCTGAACGGCTCGGGCAAGAGCACGCTTTTGCGCATCATCGCCGGAGTCGACAAAGATTATGTCGGCGAGGTGAGCTTCTCCAAAGGCTATACAGTCGGTTATCTCGAGCAAGAGCCGCAATTCACGGCCGGCAAGACCGTCAAAGAAATCGTTCAGGAAGGGCGAAAGGAAATCCTCGGCCTTCTCGACGAGTACGAGAAGGTCAACGAGCGATTTGCAGAGGAAATGTCCTCCGAAGAGATGGACGAGCTCCTCGAGCGCCAAGGCGAGCTCCAGGAGAAGATCGAGGCCAAAAACGGCTGGGAGGTCGAGACCGAGCTCGAGATCGCGATGGACGCGCTCAGGTGCCCTCCTCCCGATACCAAGGTCGACCTGCTCTCTGGAGGCGAGCGCCGCCGTGTCGCGCTCTGCCGCCTTCTCATACAAGAGCCCGATATCCTGCTGCTCGACGAGCCCACGAACCATCTCGATGCCGAGACCGTGCAGTGGCTCGAGCAGCACTTGAAGCGCTACGAGGGAACGGTCATCGCCGTCACCCACGACCGCTACTTTCTCGACAACGTCGCCGGCTGGATCCTGGAGCTCGACCGTGGTCAGGGCATCCCCTTCAAAGGCAACTACTCGTCTTGGCTAGAGCAGAAGCAAGCGCGCCTGGCCAAGGAAGAAAAGACCGCGTCGAAGCGGCGCAAGACGCTCGAGAACGAGCTCGAGTGGATCCGCATGGCGCCGCGCGCGCGCCACGCCAAGAGCAAAGCGCGCATCGCGCGCTACGAGGAGCTCGTCTCCCAAGAGCACGACAAAGTTGCGGACGATCTCGAGATTTTCATCCCGTCCGGCCCCCGCCTCGGCGATATCGTGCTCGAGGCCGATCATCTGTGCAAGGGTTATGACGACCGAGTCCTCATCGAAGATCTGAGCTTCCTTTTACCTCCAGGAGGGATCGTCGGCGTGATCGGCGCGAACGGCACCGGAAAAACAACGCTTCTCCGGATGATCGTCAACAGAGAGTCTGCCGACAAAGGGACGCTTCGTATCGGTGACACGGTCAAGCTAGGCTATGTCGATCAAGAGCGCGAGCTCCCCGCCGACAAGAACGTCTGGGAGGTGATCTCGGACGAGCACGAGTTCATCAAGCTCGGGGATCGCGAGGTGCCGTCGCGAGCTTACGTGAGCCGGTTCAATTTCAACGGTTCCGACCAGCAGAAGCGTGTCGGCGATCTCTCGGGCGGCGAGCGCAACCGCGTCCATCTCGCGCGGGTGTTGAAAGAAGGCGCGAACTTCCTGCTTCTCGACGAGCCAACGAACGATCTCGACGTCAACACCCTCCGCGCCCTCGAAGAGGCGCTTTACGAGTTCGGCGGTACGGCGCTCGTCGTCAGCCACGACCGCTGGTTCCTCGATCGGGTCGCCACTCATATCCTCGCTTTCGAAGGCGATAGCCAAGTCGTGTGGTTCGACGGGAATTACACCGACTACGAGGCTGACCGAAAGCGGCGTTTGGGGAAGGAAGCCGACCGCCCTCACAAGATCCGCTACAAAAAACTTTCCAAGGGCTAAGGAACCGCTTCAAAGACACGGATAGCGATAAGTCACGAGCCCACGCTTCAAGCACTGACGGAGCGCGTGCCTCCCAAGTGGCTCCCGAGCCTGGCGCTCATCGAGACGGAGGGTCGTGTGAGGGCGATGAGTAGGCCGAGCGCCCTATCGCGAGGCCGGTCGAGCTCGAGACACGGCGTCAGGTCTCGATCCTCGACGAGCTCGAGCCCGTGCTCCGCAGCAAGAGCATCCACCGCCTCGGTTTGAAGGAGCGAGCTCGCTTGCCACCCGCGACGGAGCTCGCGCACAAAGCGATCATCATCGCCGGCGTCACCGGCGAGAAAGTCGTCGCAAAGCACAAGGTATCCACCCGCCGCAAGCGCCTTCGATACGTTCTCGAAGAACGCTGCGGCATCCGGAGCCTGGACGAAGGACTCGATGCCAAAGGCGAGGTCGATAGGTGCCGGAAGCGGCGCTGAACAGAAATCGAGCTCGCTTATGCTTGCGCGATCGCCGAGCCGAGCGCGCGCGAGCTGTGCCTGGATGGGGCTGTTGGTGACGCCGAAGCCAGATGCACTTGTCCCGCGGAGGATATATTCCAGACTCGCGCCCACGCCGCAACCGAGATCGAGTATGCGCTGAGCGCCGCCATCCGCAATTCGGGCCCGCAGAAGATCGTGCACGAAGTGAAAGGCCTGCTCGCGGCGCAAAACGCCCTCGCCCCAAACGGCTCGATGAATGATGCCGTGCGCACCGCCTTGTCCGTGCTCGAGAAAGCTCGCCGTGTTCTGGTCGTAGTAGCGCGCGACATCAGCGCTTTGAAACTTCACGAGGTGGACGTCACAGCCTGAAGTCCGAGCAGAAGCTCCGCTGCGACGTAGAGCCACGCGTCTTTCGGGATCCGCCACTGACGTCCGGCATTGCTCACGAGAAACGGGTAGAACGTCGCAAGCGCCTCGTCATCGTCGAGAGCGACCGCGAGTCGAACGAGAGACGCCCAAGCCTCGATGCCGGGCCGCTTGTCGCGCGCCACTTCTCCCGTACGGCCGTAATACGTGCCCCGGAGACCGGGCATGCGCTCGTGGGAGAAATCGACGACCGCACGGGCGATCTCGGGAAGCCCGACCACGGCGCAGGCCGCGACCGTGGCCGTGTTCGACAATTGGATCGCGTCATTGGGCGAAAAGATCACCATGCTCTCATCGTCGAAGAGCGTGGCCACTTCGGGCTGGATCATGTCATACAGCAGACCGATCGGTGCCTGGGCCTTTTCGATCAGCGCGTAGGATTGCCTAGCGACCTCGGCCAAGTCTTCCCTACCCGTCGCCGCGGCGACCTCGGCGACGAAGTCGGGCGCGTAATCGACGAGGAACGAATTCGTCGCGAATGAGCGGGTGCCGAGATTGAAGTAGTTCCGAATCATCCAGACGCCTTGCTCCACGGCGGCGTGACGCGCATAGCCGTCGAGAATGGTCACGGCCCACTCCCGATCCTCGCTCTCGCCGAAAGCCTCGGCCCCGCGCCAGAGTCCCTCGGCGAGACGCAGCGCTTCTGTCGTTCCGGATGCGTCCGGCTGCTGGTCTTTGCTGTAGCGCCACAACACGAACCCACGCGTATAGGGGTCGTCGGGATCGTTCAAAACGTAGCGCTCGATAGCGAAATCGCGAAGCGACTCGTACATTTCGCGATCGCCCTCTTGAGCCGCAAAGATCATGAGAAGCGACACATCGACGGCGTAGGCGTATCCGTCGGTCCGGGCGAGCATGCCCCGAATCACGCGCGCCTTGGCGAGCTCGTGGAGCTCCTGCTTCGTCGCACGCGCACCTTCCGGCTCGGATGGCGAATCGTTCGAGCATGCGGCCGCGACCGTGAGCATGAGCATGAGCATGAGAACGAGGGAATGTTTCATCGCCCGAGTCTATAGCACGCGACAACCTCGCCGCTCAGCGCCACTCCGTCGGGAATCCCGCTTTCAGCCGGTCCTTGGGATCTAGAACGAACGGATGGAATCCCGCAATATGCGCCGACCCGGTGAGCTCGAGACCATAGCCGGTCGTCACGGGTCAGGTTCTGAATAACGCACGCGCGACGGTGGTTCGGTCTCTGCCAACTCCGACGTTGTCAGTGCCACTTACTCGCGCGGATCGCGGCCATGCTCCTCCAAGCGAATCACGGCGCTTCGCTCCAAAAAACCCTGCACGGGCTCGCCAGCAGTTAAACTCTGAAAGAACGCATCCAAGCTTAGGACCGTTGTGAATCAGGAGACGGTAACGATGACGGAGCGAGAAGCGAGATCGGCGCCGAGCGACACGAGACATGTGTGGTCCAAAGCGCTCGCGGCGGCAGCATTATTCGCGTTTTTGTGCCTACCTATCGGCGCTCTCGGCACCCGTTTTGGCCTGTGGCCCTTCCAGGTCGGGGGCGCAATCACCCTACTGGCCACGGCGCTCGCGGCGTTGCTTCTTCTGACCAGCTTATTGCTTCTATCGATGGCTTACGTGCGCGGCCTGAACGCCGACAAGGCGAATCTTTGGCGAAGCGTGCTCGTAGCCGGTGCGACCGTCGGGATGGTAGGCGTTCAGATCGCGCCGGCGGCGTCCTATCCACGCATCCACAACATCACCACCGACGTCGACGATCCACCACAGTTCGACAAAGTCGTCGCGCTACGCGCAGGGAGCAATCCCCACACCTACGACCAGGCACTCGCCGAGATACAGCGTGCCGCCTACCCCGACATCGAGCCTCTCGTTTTGGACTCAGGACCGACCGAGGTCTTCGAGCGAGCACTTGGAGTGGTCCATGATCTCGGTCTCGACCTCGTGGATGCGAACCCGGGCGCCGGGACGATCGAAGCCACGGACACTTCTTTCTGGTTCGGCTTCAAAGACGACGTCGTGATCCGCGTGCGCGCCGCGGATGGCGGCACGGTTGTCGATGTGCGTAGCGTGTCGCGTGTGGGCCAAAGTGATCTGGGGGCGAACGCCGCGCGCATCGCCGATATCCTCGACCGCATTCAACGAAGAAACTGAACCCGCACGGCTCCTCGGTGACCATCCGGTCGAGCCGGAGCTCAGTGCGGGTGCGCTTCGAGGTGCTGCCGAAGAAGATCCTTACCGTAATCGTTGCCGTTCGGCGTTCTCACGACTACGTGGATATGCTGGCGCGTCGGAACGTCCTTTTGGCGCAGATGCGCGGTTCCCACCGGGCGCTGATGGTCGAACTCGATGAGAACCACCGGACTATGAATGCGGTAGTAAAAGACCGCGTCGTCGCTCGTTCCCCCGATCCAAGCGAAGGTGGTCTCGTCCAGGTGCTGCTCGACCTCGTCCATGCGAACCCGCGCATGTCCCTCGCGAAGATTGCCCACGTAGAGGCCGACGAGCTCCAGAAGCTGCTGCTTCTGCGAGTCCGTGAGCGTCGAGACGCGGAGGCCGGCATAGTCTACGGTAACGTTGTCGGAGCTCGCTGCCGCGAGAATGTTGTTGATGGTCTTGTCGGGATAGAGAATCGCCTCGCGTCGCTGATCTTCACTCAAGGATCGTAGGAAGGCGAGCCCCTGATCCTGCTCGTGCTGCAGGATTGCGTTTCCGGCATACTTGCCCGACTCGGCGACGGCCGGCTCACCGCCGAGGAAGACCGGCGACATCACGACCTGATCTCCGAGGACGAAGTAGTTGATCACCAGATGATGGCCGTCGAGCTGCCAACCCCAGGGCTCCTCAGGTGACGGAAGGCCCATCATCGTGAAGAAGTACTTCTCTTCGCCGAAGCGGAGCGTGTTCTCGTTGAGCTCCAGCAGTGTCTGATCCGTCTTCATGATGTTCCGACTCAACGCGAGCCCTTTGGGACTGAGCGAGCTCTGCAGCAAACCCCACGCGGCGTCCTTCTGATCGTCGGTCATCTCTTCGAGGCTCACGCCCTGGCGGACGTAGATGCCGTTGTCCACGTTGGACCACCGACGCCACTCGGGGGCTTCGACCGAAAAGATTGTTCGAATCTGCTGCTCTTCCGTCAGGGTCGACAGAAAGCTGGTCGCGTCTTCGCGGATCGGATCCGTCGACACGCCGGTAGGAGTGATCGAAAACAGTCCCTGCTCGATCCCTGACGACGTCGCGACGCCGCGAAACGGCTCCGCGATGGCCGCGATCTCGTTCTCGGCAAAGCGCCGCTTGGCCGCGAGCCACCTTTCGTCATACGAGGTTTGGGAGAAGGCCAGCGCCGCCAGGAGAGCGCCGCCGAGAACGCAAAAGACCAGGAGTGCTCGTCGTGTCATCGCGCCTCTTTATACACCATCCGCACGGACGGTCTCGCCTGCCCGCCCTGCACGGAAGGCGAAGAAACGTAAAGGCAGCCCCGCGGGGGTTCTTCGCTGGATCGTTCGCGATTCTCGCCCGGATCGGCCGTCAGATTGTATAGACGCCAGACGTTGTCCTCCCACGGCGGCCGCAACCGCACGGCCTTCCACGGACCCATGAAGACGACCCCGTGCCCGAAGATCTCGAAGGCAACGGCTTCCTCGTCGCCGTAGGGTACGTTGCCGCTATCGCGCATGGACGGGAGCAGCGAGCGGCCTTGCATGGGGATGGATGTCGCGTCCTTGGTACTCGGTCCCCCGGAGGCTCGACGCTGGCAACGTCGAGGAAGGTCGGGGCGACGTCGAGGGCGCTCGAGAACGCGTCGCGGTCGTCTCCCGGACTCAAGACACCTGGGAAGCGCCACGATCATCGCGTGCATACCGCTCTCCGACGGCAGAAACTTGTAGTGGCGATGATGGACCGAGCCCACTTGGGCCCATCCGAGGCCGGCGAAGATGTAGGAGTTGGCCGTTCCCATGTTGGCGAGGCTGTTTTCGTAACCCTGAAGACACTGTGCCTCTCACGGCACGCCAGAGATATTGCCGCTGTCCCTGGATGGTGACGAAGACCTCGTCCAGGTGCCATGTGTCTCCCAAGCGACCCAAAGCCTGCTTCGCTGTCGCCCAATGACACTTCGTGAACCACGGAGTGCAGAGCACCGTGGTTCGATGGCTGGGCCACGGCATTCGGTTCATTGCCTCTCGCTTCCCTACTTCGTCGTCTGTTCTGCCATAACGGCACAGGCAATCGCCCAAACAAAACCGCTCAGTTCTCTTGCGATCGCCGTCGCGACCTTTCGCCCCACGTACTCTTCCAACACCCAGGGGTACTACCGCTGGTTGGTTGCGATCGTAGGGGTCGGTGCCATTGTCGGACAGGAACATGACGAGCGTGTTGTCGGACGGGTGGAGCTGCAGCTGAAACAGCGCGTGAGTGAGCAGATCTTCCACATCTCGAAAGCCCATACTTCAAGGCGTCCACGTCTTGAAGCAGCCAACTCTCGTCAACAGCTTCCGGCCGCATATGCACATGCGCGGTAAGGAAATGTCGTTCGAGGCGATCTACCCGGACGGTCGTCGAGAAGTACTG
>Ga0114950_10001125_pt1 | contig 19882 bp, 16 predicted proteins | sample N075metaG_FD_83503 | JGI IMG/M metagenome (GOLD analysis project Ga0114950, IMG submission 83503) | Deep subsurface microbial communities from Kermadec Trench to uncover new lineages of life (NeLLi) - N075 metaG | ecosystem: Environmental > Aquatic > Marine > Ocean trench > Sediment | place... | reverse complement strand
AAGAAATCCATGTCGCCGTCGTTGTCGATGTCACCGACGCAAGCGCCGTTCGCGTTGCCCGGGTTCAGGAACGCCAAGCCCTGCGGCGGCTTGCGATTCCCGGTGATGTCCTCGAACCGGCCGTCGCCCCGGTTCAGAAACACAATGTTGCGCTCACCCTCGTTCGTGACCAGCAGATCCATCAGACCGTCCTGATTGAAGTCGGTCCAGTTAGGAGAACCCTGTGCGTTGGCCCTCTGGACGAGATCGATCGTGCCGGTCCCGGACTCGGCCGTGACGTCGGAAAACGTACCGTCGCCGTTGTTACGAAACAGAACATTGGCGACCGTGTAGTCCGGGATCTTGACGTACAGGTCGAGATATCCATCGTTGTTATAGTCACCCCAGGCTACGCCTGCGCCGGTAGCGCTCACGCCACCATTACGCAGGTCCCTGTCGTTGCCCTCGCGCAGGAACCCCGCTGCCACCGTAATATTCTCGAAGTTCGGCTGGCCGGTCTCGACCAGCAGATTCTTGTAAACCACCATCGGCTCGGATCTGGAGTCGCGACTGCTCGACTGCATGTTGTGTACCACAAGATCCATGTCGCCATCATTGTCGATATCGCCCCAGGACGCGCCGCGCGCGAGCCCACGCCCGTTCGCGACGCCACGCTCGACGGCCACGTTGGTAAACTTCCCGTTGCCGTCGTTCCGGAACAGGCGGTTGCCCTGCCCTGCCTGATGCGCCTCGGTCGGCACGTAAATATCGATGTCACCATCATTGTCGTAATCGACGAAAGTCGGGCCCGTGCTGTTGACGGCCAGATCGGTCACGCCGGCCGAATCGGCCCGGTCCGTGAAGCGGATGGCTGGCTCGCCGGCCGCAGCCTGCGCGACGCTGATGGCGAGATAAGCAGAGATGAGCCAGATGGTAATTCGCATTCCAGGATTCCTTTGATCGACAGCTATTGTGGGAGCGGCTTTAGCCGCGATTCATCGCCGGCGGAATCGCGGCTAAAGCCGCTCCCGCAATAGCCCCACAAGGGGTCTTCAGAATTACTCCCATCGAGCAAGCTACCGGCCGAGATTCTCGTCGAGGAAGTCACGAAACATTTGTGCCCAGCGCTCGGCGGCGGCCTCGGTGCGCGACCAGTCACGCTCGCTGGTTGCCACGGCAATCTGCGCGGGGGCTTGCTCGCGATCGCCGGCGCGCGCAAGCACCTCGCCGGACAATGAGTCCGCCAGCTCCATGAAGAATGTCAGCTGACCGGCCGCGACCAGCGAGGCGGCGCGACCCCTGACGGGCAGATCGCCGGGCACCGGCGACTGTTCGAGATCGACGAGCGACGCACGCACGTGCAGAACGTCCGGACCGGGCTGATCGACGAGCGCATAGTCCGCGCCAAGCTTGCTGAGAAAAGCAGTGCGAAAAATCGACCGGATGCGTGCGAGATCGGCGGGATCGGGTTCGGCCTCGCCTTCATAAAAGTATATTTCCAGCGGCGCGGGCTGCAGTCGCCGATAGCGCGAGAAGTCGACCCCGGGTTTGACGAATGCCGAGTCGACACGTGACTCGGGCACTTTGCGATACGTGTCGACCGTCGTCGTCACGCAGCCCGCCGGCAGCAGGGTAGCCGCAGCCAAGGCAACCGTGGATGCGATCGCGGCGGCTATGGAAGCTATGCTTTGCTGCATGCGGTGCGCTGCCCGATCCGGGCGCCGGCTCAACCGAGCAGGACGTTATCGAGAATGGCGCCGGTCAGCAGCAGGCCCAGCTGAACGATGGAAGCCGCAAAAGTTTTCCACGCCTGCGACACGCTCGGCGCGAGAAATAACTTCGTGCTCGCCCAGATGAATACCAGGCCACCCGACAACGCACTCGCGAAGTAGATCCACCCCATGCCGTAGATGACCGGCAGCAGCGACAGCAGCACCAGCACGACCGTATGCGCGAGGATCGTACCGGTCGACAGCGATTCGCTGACGATGACCGGCAGCATCGGTACGCCAGCCGCCGCGTAATCCTCCCTGCAGGCAAACGCCAGTGCCCAGAAATGCGGCGGCGTCCACAGGAACAATACAATTGCGAGTATCAGCGGGGCCGGGGCCAGCGTCGCGCCGGTCGCCGCCGCGCCTGCCATGACAGCGAAGCTGCCGGCCAGGCCGCCGACGACGATATTCAGCCACGTGCGCGTCTTCAGCCAGACGGTGTAAACAATGCCGTAGGTGAAAGCGCCGAGAAAAATGAAAAAGGCAGCCTCTACATTCGTCGCGTACGCAGCAACGACGAGCGACACCAGCAGCAGCAACGCAAGCGCGACCAGCCAGTAGGCATTGGCGTTCAGTCTGCCGGTGACAAAAGCGCGATTGCGGGTACGCTGCATGCGGCTGTCGATGTCACGCTCGTACAATTGGTTGAATGCGCCCGACACGGACGATGCGACGAGCACGGCGAGCCCGAGCAGGAAGACCTGCATCGGGGCCAGTTGCGCGCCGGGGCTGACGGCAACGCCGGCCAGCGCGCACGCCATGATCAGGAATCCCAGCCGGACTTTCGCGGCTTGATAAATCAGCTTGATGGTCGCGGTCATAATACTCTTGCTTTGATACGGGGCATTGTCTCCGGAGAGCCTTCCCCCGGATGAACGATCCGTGACTCAGCCAGACGGCTGCTAGTTTAACGCATCCTGCGGCAGATTCAGATAGCCGTGATTTATTGCCGCGCAGGCTCGGCCCGCTCGTCCTCGGCGACCACGCCCAGCGCCTCCTGCAGCGGGAAACCGGTCGGATCGGCCTCACTGACGGCTGCAACCCGCGTCTCGCGGTACAGGATGAACAGACCGGCGCCGGTGATGATTACGGCCCCCAGCCAGGTGATCGCATCCGGTACCTCGCCCCAGAACAGGTAGCCGGCCAGCCCCGCCCAGATCAGCGCCGTGTACTCGAACGGCACGACGATCGCGACCGCCGCGCGCTGGTAAGCCGCGTTGATGAAAACGAACGCGATGCCCCCGAATGCGCCGCACAGGACGAACACGACCCAGTCAACCGCATCGGGGGCGCGCCAGGTGGCCGGAACGCCGACCGCAGCGATCAACCACGGCACGACGAAGACATACAGGCTCAACGACAGCGAGTTTTCGGTAGGCGCAAGCTTCCGTGCGGTCAGCGACAAGCCCGCATACATGACGGCACCGAACACCGCGACAAATGCAGCCGGGTGCACGGTTCCGGTTCCGGGGCGCAGCACGATCAGCACGCCGAGGAATCCGGCCAGCACCGCGCCCCAGCGCCACGGCCCGACCACCTCACCGAGAAACGGCCGCGACAACGCAGTTACGATCAACGGCGCCGCGAACGCAAAGATGATGATGTCGGCCAGCGGCAGGTAGCGCAGCGCGTAAAAGAACGACAGCACCGAGCCGGCCATCAGCACCGAACGCGCCGCGTGCCAGCCGGGTCGCCTGGTACCCAGTTTGCCGAGTTCGCCGCGCGCGGCCGCGATCACGAGTATCAGCACGGCCGAAAACGTACAGCGCAACAGGACGACCTGCAACAGCGAATATCTCTCGAGCAGGAAGCGCACGCTGACATCGAGTGCAACCATGCAAAAGCAGCCGAGGCACATGAAAGCAATGCCCGCGGCAACCGGGTTGCCTGATGCTGAAGCCTGCGCTGCTTTAGTCATCCTGATTATTTATATATGCCTGCAGATGAATTCATATAATCGATGGTTATACGCGGATAACAACAACTACGTTCCCCTGCCCCGCCGATGCGATTAACGTGATACGTCATCGGATCGTCCAAAATGATAACGAATACCGCAAAACTCATCGATATCACCTCGCTTGTCGACGTCAGCACATTGGACGAGACGAAGTCGCGACGCCGCGCACTGGACCATTGCAACGAGATTTTCGCATCGCTGCCGGCCGAAGGCCGCATCGAATGGGCACTGGAGCACCTGCCCTCGCAGCATGTCCTGACATCCAGCTTCGGCGCACAGGCGGCCGTCTCACTGCATATGGTCACACGTCAGGCACCCGAAATTCCGGTGGTCTTCATCGACACCGGTTACCTGTTCCCGGAGACCTACCGGTTCGTCGACGAACTGACCGGGAAGCTGGACCTGAACCTGCAGGTCTATCGCAGCAAGGCGAGCCCGGCGTGGCAGGAAGCCTGCCACGGAAAACGCTGGGAACAGGGTCTCGAGGGCCTCAATGCATACAACTACGAGAACAAGGTCGAACCGATGGAACGTGCGCTGCGCGAGGCCCGGGTCGGCACGTGGTTCGCCGGCCTGCGCCGTGACCAGTCAGCCAGCCGGGCCAACGTCCCCTACCTCGCATGGTCCGGCAACCGCTGGAAAGTGCACCCGATCGCCGACTGGACTGACCGCGACATCTATCTCTATCTGAAGCAGCACGATCTGCCCTACCACCCGCTCTGGGAACAGGGATATGTATCGATCGGCGATGTCCACACCACGCGTTCATTGCAAGATGTCGACCACATCGACCAGACCCGCTTCTTCGGCCTGAAACGCGAGTGCGGTCTGCACGACATCGACCTGTCGTCCGTCTAGCCTCAGGCTGCGTCGGCAATCTCATTGCCACAGCCGCCACGCACCGGCAAACTGATCTCGGCGAACAAGGCATCGACAGCGGCCTGGTTGTCGAGTTCGGCCGCCTCGCGGGTCAGCTCCGGCGTCACATGCGGCGCAAATAATGTAATAAAATCAATCATATAACCCCGAAGAACGGAATCACGCCGGAATCCCAGCCAGGTCGTGCAGCGCGGGAACAGGTTCTCCGCCGAGAGCGCAACCAGATCGTCTTCGTCGGCGCATTCGTACGCCATTCCGGCCACCACGCCGACGCCCATACCCATGCGCACATAAGTCTTGATGATGTCGGCATCGCGGGCCGTAAACACGACGTCCGGCTCGAGCCCGTGTTCGGAGAACGCATGCTTGAACGACGACTCGCCCGTCAGGCTGAAGACATACGTCACCAGCGGATGCTGCGCGAGCATCGGCAGATCGAGTCCGTCCTGGTGCTCGGCCAGCGGGTGATTCTTCGGCACCAGCACGATCCGGTCCCAGTGGTAACACGGCAACAACACGAGACCCGGGAACAGCTGCCGCGACCCGGTCGCAATCGCGAAATCGACGGCGTTGTTCGCGACCAGTTCCGCGATCTGCTCGGACGTGCCCTGATGCATTTCGAGATTGACCTTCGGATAGCGCGTGCGGAACTCGCGGATAATTTCCGGCAACACGTAACGGGCCTGCGTATGAGTCGTGGCCAGCGATAAGGTACCTTCCTGCTCGCCCGACAAGTCGCTCGCGAGGCTGCGGATATTTTCGACCTCGCGCATGATCTTGCGGGCTCTGGCGATGACGTCTTGCCCTGCCGGTGTGATCTCCGCCAGGCTCTTGCCTTTGCGCGTGAATAGCTGCACCTTCAGTTCCTGCTCGAGCAGCTTGAGTTGCTTGGAGATGCCGGGCTGACTGGTATACAGGCGTTCGGCCGCGGCGGTGATGTTCAGGCCGCTGTCGGCGATGGCGAGGAGATATCGGAGTTGCTGCAAAGTCATGACGGTAACGCCCGCTCGGGTCGTTTGGGCCGGGAGCCGGTAGCTCCCATGATGCGCCCCGACCATATAACCATTAGTTACATGAACCTGTCAATCGCCGACCGCACAGCTCCGACAGATTATAGCCAACCGGAATAAGGGCAGAAAAAGATATTATTTTTTAACCGCTTGTAGCAAGGGTATCGTACGCTCTCAGCGCCCCGGAGCCTGCCAATGAACCACCTCCCCCTGTTCGCAAACCTCGCACAGCAACCCTGCCTCGTCGTCGGCGGGGGCGAGGTGGCCGCGCGGAAGGTCGACCGGCTGCTCAAAGCCGGGGCCCGGGTGACGATCAACGCGCCCGAACTCGGCGCAAAGCTTCAGGCGCGGGTCGCCGCAGGCTCGGTTCGTTACCAGGCGGGCGAATTTGACCCGGCGTTGCTCGCCGGCCAACTGCTGGTCATCGCCGCCACCTCGGAGCGGGAGACGAACCGGAGCGTCGCCGCGGCGGCCGCCGCACGGCGTTGCCTTTGTAACGTCGTCGATGACGGTGAGCTATCGAGCTTTATCATGCCGTCGGTCATCGACCGGTCGCCGGTGCTGATCGCGATCAGCAGTAACGGCACCGCGCCGGTGCTCTCCCGGCTGCTGCGCCAACGCATCGAGGACTGGCTGCCGTCGCGCATCGGCGCGCTGGCGAGTTGGGCCGGGTCGTGGCGCGAACGTGTGCGCACGCGTTTGCGCACCCACACCGAACGCGCGCACTTCTGGCAAGACGCCCTCGACGGCCAGCCTGCCGAGCTGTTGCTCGGCGGTAACCCGACGGCCGCGGATGCTGCGATGGCCACCGCGCTCGACACATCAGCCGCTGCAACCGCCGGCCCGAACACGCGCGGTATCGCGTGGCTGGTCGGTGCCGGGCCGGGCGACCCGGGCCTGATCACGCGGCGTGGCCTGCAACTCCTGCAACGCGCCGACGTCGTCATGCATGACCGGCTCGTGCCAGACGACATTCTCGAATTTGCGCGTCGCGATGCCCGGCTCGTCCCGGTTGGCAAACACCCGCACGGGCCGTCGACAAGTCAGGATGAAATCAATGCACAACTGGTCGAACGGGTACGACGGGGTGAACGCGTCTGCCGACTCAAAGGCGGTGACCCGTATATTTTCGGCCGAGGGGCGGAGGAAGTCGCCGCGCTGGTTGCGGCCGGACTGCCGTACCAGGTCATCCCGGGCGTCACGGCCGCCAACGGTTGCGCCGCAGCGGCGGGCATCCCGCTGACGCACCGCAAGATTTCCGGCGCCGTGACGATCGTCACCGGCCACTCGGCTGACGGCCAGCAAGACGATACGAACTGGGCGGCGCTGGCGCGCTGCCGACACACCCTGGTGGTCTATATGAGTGTGTATCGACTCGTCGAAGTCAGCGCGCGGCTGATCGAACTGGGCCGCGCTCCGGATACGCCGGCGGCGATTATCGAGAATGGAACGACCGGGCGACAACGGATTGTCGGCGGACGCCTTGACGAGATGGGTCGTCTGGCGGCCGCAGCCGGCATCCAGCCACCCGCGCTGCTGATAATCGGCAATGTCATCGATGTGGCTGATAAACTCGACTGGTTCACCAGTACCAATTTACCCGCCCCGTCGGGGTATTCCCAACCCGTTGAACAACTCGAAGAACCGGACAACGGCAAGAATTCAAGGAGCATCCCATGATTTACGACAATATCCTCGATACGATCGGCAACACCCCGGTCGTTCGACTCAATCGGATCGCGCCGGATCACGTCGACCTGTTCGTCAAGATCGAAGCGTTCAACCCGATGGCATCGGTCAAGGATCGCCTCGCGCTCGCCATCATCAACGACGCGGAACGCCGCGGCGTCCTCAAGCCCGGCCAGACCGTCGTCGAAGCCACCTCCGGGAACACCGGCATCGCTCTGGCGATGGTCTGCGCGGCCAAGGGTTACCCGTTCGTCGCGACGATGGCCGACTCGTTCTCGGTCGAGCGGCGCCAGATCATGCGCGCGATGGGCGCCAAGGTTATCCTGACGCCGGCTGCCGAACGCGGCACGGGCATGGTGAAACTCGCCGCTGAGCTGGCCGAGAAACACGGCTGGTTCCTGGCCCAGCAGTTCGACAACCCGGCCAACCCCGAGTATCACCGTCAAACGACCGGCCCGGAAATCCTGCGCGACTTCGCGAATCGGCGGCTGGACTTCTGGGTCACAGGCTGGGGCACCGGCGGCACACTGACCGGCGCCGGCGAAATCATCAAGGCCGCGCGGCCGGACGTGAAAATCATCGCCACGGAGCCGGCCGGCGCATCACTGCTGGGGGGCGCAGACTGGCAACCGCACAAGATCCAGGGCTGGACACCGGATTTCATCCCCGGGGTGCTGAACCGGGAGATATACGACCGGCTCATTCCGGTCGAGGACGCAGACGGCAAGGCGAACGCACGGCGTCTGGCCCGGGAAGAAGGGATCTTCGTCGGCCTGTCCGCCGGCGCCACGCTGACCGCCGCCCTGAAGGTTGCCGAAGATGCGCAGCCCGGCTCAACCCTGCTCGTCATGCTGCCGGACACCGGCGAGCGCTATCTCACCACCTACCTCTTCGACGACCTCAACCAGGGTTCGGACGATGAGTGGCTGGCTGAGCAGGCCTGAGGCACGGTCGTGTTGAGCGGCATCGAGCGACTGCGGATCACTCACCGCCGGAAACTGCCGGGCGATGACGGGATCGTGCGCGACGCACGGCACGGCATATTACGGCTCGATACCTGCCAGCGCATCATGACCATCGACCTCGAACCCGACGCGCAGCTGCCACCCCCGGACGCACGCATCAGGGTACGCAAGGGCCGGGCGGCGTATCAGTTTTTGCTCGAAGTCACGACCGGACTGCGCAGCGCCATACCGGGCGAGACCAATGTTTTCGGTCAGTTCAAGCAGGCCTGGGCACAGTTCCGGACGGATGGCCCGGTCGAGCGCGTCGCGCGCCTCGCGCCGCTGATCCGGCGCATCATCGACGACACCAAGCGGGTCCGATCGGCCCACCTCGAGGGCATCGGCGGCTCATCATACGGCAGGCTCGTCCGGCGCCTGATCGGGCCACGCATGCACGATCGGGTCCTGTTCGTCGGCGCCGGCGACCTGACGCAATCGATGCTGCCGTTCTTCCGCAATTGCCAGGTCGGCGTCTGGAACCGACGCCCAGTCACGCTCGCAGACGGACTTGTCGACTACTACGTTCGTCCGGAGGACGGCAAGCGTGCGGACAGGTGGGCGGAAGATGTGATCCTGAAGACGCCACGCGACGCAGGCAACGACGACGACTGGCAGCGCTGGCTCCGGGACTCGGGAGCCCGCAACGTCATCCACCTCGGGCATCGAGGTCATCCGCGGTTGCACTGGGGTACGTTGGTCGCGGGCTACGATCTCGATGACGTCTTCGCGCTGCGCAGCAAACAGGCCGACGCCCGCTCGAGCCGGCTCGCAACCGCCCGCGCCGCATGCCGTGAACTCGCGCTGAATTACGTCGCCGATGAGCGCGGCGAGCTGCGCTTTGCCGGTTACGCGGTGGCGTGAAACCGCGTCAATTACGCATGGGCACGCGCGGCTCGCGACTGGCCATCGCACAGAGCCGGCTGATCGCAGCGGCGCTGACCGAACGTCATCCGGGGCTGGCCATCGAACTCGTCGCGGTCGAGACCCGTGGCGACCGCGATCGCCGGACCGCACTGGATACGGTTAACGATCCGGACTTCTTCAACGCCGAACTCGACGCAGCACTGCTGTGCGGCGATGTCGACTTCTGCGTGCACTCGCTGAAGGATCTCGGCGGCAACCGACCGACCGGAATCGTGCGTGCCGCAATTCCGCGACGCGAAGACCCGCGCGACGTCATCGTTTATCGCCCGGGCATAGTCGAGCGACTGCGTCAGGGCCGACCCATCCGTATCGGCTCATCCTCGCGACGTCGCCAGCGCAATGTGGCTGATTTCCTGCGCGAAGGCCTGCCGCGTTTTTCCACGCGGCCACAACTGAAGTTCACCGCCCTGCGCGGGCCCGTCGATCAACGGCTTGCGCGCATCCATATCGATACCGACGACGACGATGCGCTTGACGGCGTCGTGCTCGCACTGGCCGGCCTCGCACGCCTGTGGCGCGACCCCGATGGTTACGCCGCAATCGAACCACAGCTCGGGCACGTGCGCTGGATGGTGCTGCCACTGTCCGCGTGCCCGGCAGCCGCCGGCCAGGGCGCGCTTGCAATCGAATGTCGCGACGCCGACAGGCAGACCCGTGCGCTGCTCGCAAGCCTGCACGATGAGCCGGTCGCCGAGCTCGTCGGCCGGGAATTTACCGCACTCGAACAGGCGCCCCGGAAGTTGCGTGACACGATCGGCGCCACGGCACTGGCACACTCGATGCTGGGCTCGCTGCTGTTCGTCCGCGGTCACGGTGTCGAGCAAATTATCTGGACAGCGCCGGCCACTCCGGCGCATGCACACCCTTGGGACGGCGCGGCACTGCAGCTCGCGGAAGGCCGTCGCTCGCTGGCTGCGGATGCTACGATCGGCGCACACGAACCGGTGTTCGCGGCGCACTGGCGCGCGGTACCGGAACCCCATGCGCTGCACCCGGACGCACGTATCTGGGTCAGCGGGATAGCCAGCTGGCGACAGCTGGCCGATCGCGGCATCTGGGTCGAAGGCTGCGCCGACAACCTGGGCTTCGCGGCGCTGACGGCAACCCTGCAATGCCCGGTGCTGCGGCTGCCGACGTTCGACGCCTGGACTGCGTTGACTCACGCCCGGGCGACCGAAAGTTGGACCGACAGCGGCATCGGGCGCGTGATCGCAACCTACGAACTGATCGACCGCACGGCCAACCCCGACCGCAGTCAACTGTACGCAGCCGTCGAAACTGCAACGCATTTTTTCTGGGGCAGCGTCGAGCAATACCGCACTGTCGAGTCGTGGCTGCCGCGCAATGCGCAACATGCCTGCGGCGCCGGCAAAACGGCCATCGCTTTGCGTGCGCACGGCATTACCTCACTGCAAGTATTCCCGTCCCGCCGCGAGTGGCAAGCATGGTTGAGCTGAACCTGCGCCGCGTACGGCTGAACCGCCATCTGCGCACGGCGATGCGCGAATGCCGCGTGCATCGCAACCAGCTGATTCAACCCGTGTTCGCCGTCGACGGCATCGACGGACGCGAAACAATTGCCGGCCTCGATGAGGTATATCGCGACACGCCCGACTCGCTGCTGGCACAAATCGAGGCAGATCTCGCAGCCGGCATCGACAAATTCCTGTTGTTCGGCGTACCGCGTGACAAGCATCTGACCGGGTTCGATCACGGATTTGCGAGCGAACGGATCGCTGCAATCAAGAATCGCTTCGGCACGGACCTGTGGCTGGCCGTGGATGTCTGCTTGTGCTCATACACGACGCATGGTCATTGCGGCGTGTTGAACGAGGCCGGTGATTACGTCGTCAACGACGCGACCGTAGCGGAACTTGCGGCAGCCGCCACGCAATATGCCGACGCCGGGGCCGACTGTGTCGCGCCGAGTGACATGATGGACGGGCGCGTCGGCGCGATCCGCGCAGCACTGGATGCCCGGGGCCACGAACGCGTGACCGTCATGAGTTACGCGGCGAAGTTTCACTCGAGTTTTTACGGGCCGTTCCGCGCGGCCGCTAACTCCGCGCCGGCCGCGGACAATCCGCTGAGCGACCGCTCGACCTATCAACTCGACCCCGCGCGGCCGAGCGATGCGTTGCTCAGTGCGGCACGCGACGATGCTGAGGGCGCAGACATTCTTATGGTCAAACCTGGCCTGCCCTACCTCGACGTGCTGGCCGACCTGTCGGCTGCAATCCCGAAACCCTGGGCCGTCTACCAGACCAGCGGCGAACAGGCAGCGATTGACGTGCTCGCGAAACACCAGCTGATCGGGCGTGACGCGGCCCAGGCCGAGACCTGGACAGCGTTCGTCCGGGCCGGCGCGCAGATGATCATCAGCTATGCGGCACGGCGTGCGCAGGCTATATTAAAAGACTAGGTTCAGACAGGAAGCCGGCGCATCGCCGCGTCGCAATCGCATCGCCATGAATCGCTCAGAGGAATTGTTTACACGCGCGCAACGCGTGACGCCCGGCGGCGTACATTCACCCGTGCGGGCATTCGGCATGGTCGGCGGCACGCCGCTGTTCATCGAGTCGGCCCATGCGGCGCGCCTGACCTGTGCAGACGGTCGTGAGTACCTCGACTTTTGCATGGCATTCGGGCCGCTGATTCTCGGCCACACCGACCCGGATGTCAGCACGGCGGTAATCGCCGCCGTGCACCGCGGCTGGAGTTACGGCGCAGCCGATGCCATCTCGCTCGAACTGGCCGAATTGATTGTCCGGCACATCGACTGGGTCGACCGGGTACGCTTCGTGAATTCGGGCACCGAGGCAGTCATGACGGCGCTGCGGCTCGCCCGTGCGGTCACCGGCCGTGACAAGGTGCTGAAGTTCGACGGCTGCTATCACGGCCACACGGACGCGATGCTGATTCGTGCGGGGTCCGGGCTGGCCGGTGCGACGTCGCCGGACAGTGCCGGCGTCACGACCGGCGTCAGCGGGGATACGCTGATCGCACCACTCGACGACGAGATGCAACTGGCACGAATTCTCGAACAGCATCGCGGCGAGATCGCCGCGGTCATCATCGAACCGCTACCGGCCAATCACGGCCTGCTGCCACAACGCGATGCGTTCCTGCAGTCGGTAGCTGAACTGTGCCGTGCGCACGCAGCGTTGCTGATTTTCGATGAAGTCATAACCGGCTTTCGGCTCGGCTTCGGCGGCTACGCGCAGCAGTCAGGCATCACCCCGGACATCGTCACCTGGGGCAAAATCATCGGCGGCGGTTTTCCGGTTGGCGCGATCGCCGCACGCGCTGACATCATGGACCACCTGGCGCCGGTCGGGCGGGTCTACCAGGCCGGCACGCTCAGCGCGAACCCGGTCGCCATGACTGCCGGTCTCGCGACGCTGCGCAAATTGCTCGCCGGCGATACTTACGCTGAACTCGAATCCCTGGGCCAACAGCTGGAAACTCATTTTGAGGAGCAGCGTGCGGGCCAGGCCGAAGGCGCGCGCCTGCAGCGCGCAGGTTCATTATTCTGGTTCGTACCCGGAAGCGACGATGGGGTCATCCGCTCGACTCACCAGATACCCGAAAGCGCGGGTCGTCTGTATCCCGACATCTTTCATGCGCTGCTCGAACGGGGCATTTATCTGCCACCGAGCCCATACGAAGTCGGCTTCCTGTCGATAGCGCATACGGCAGAAGACGTCGAGCGACTGGCCGCGGCAATGAGCGCCGTCCTGTAAAATTAATGAATGAGTTACCCAACACCCCGGGTACCTATGCACTCGTATTCCGTAATCACACGCAACGCCGGATACCCGTCGGTGCGCTCGGCGAGGTCGTCCTTATGCGCGGCTATTACATCTACGTGGGCAGTGCATTCGGCCCTGGCGGCCTGCGGGCGCGCGTCGGACGCCATGCGAGAATCGAGAAGACGAAACACTGGCACATCGACTACCTCCGCCCGCACCTGAGTCTCATCGAAGCCTGGTACACAAGCGACCCGGAAAAACTCGAGCACCGCTGGGCCGGGTTGCTCGAACGTGAACTGTCCGTCGCGTGGCCGCGCTTCGGCGCATCGGACTGCCGCTGCCCGGCACATCTGTTTTACGCGAGTACCCTGCCGACCGGCCTTCTGCCCGACGGACACCGATGTAACCCCGAAGTTGATCCGGGAATTAGCGTGGTCATCACCAGTCTGGTGAACCTTCGCCCCGTCATTACCTGACCACCCGTCCCGCCCGAATAACGTGCCGAATGCGGCGGATGTTCTCGATATTCCGCCGCGGGTCCGCATTGAGAATCAGCAGGTCTGCCTGTGCCCCGGGCGCGAGCGTTCCGAACTGGCCTGCGCGGCCGAACATGAGCGCGGGGTTGCTGGTCGCAGCTTTCAGTACATCTTCCGGCGTCAGACCGGCCTCGACGTGCATGACCATCTCCAGCTGTGCGGCGATGCCGGGCAGCACGCCCGGAATACCGGTGTCGGTCCCGATTACCACCGGGATGCCGGCACTATTGGCCGTGAACAGGTTCAGACGCAGTACCGGCAGACGTTCGACGGTCCAGTCCGTATTATCGAGCCGAGCCGTGCCGTTCGGCGCCTTGTGGAATATCGCCAGCGCGTTCGAGTCGAGGCGTTTCTCGAAATCAAAGGCTTTCAGGCGATCTGCCCACTCGGCGTAACCCGCATTCGTCTGGAACATTGTCAGTGTCGAGATGTAACAGGCGTTGTTGCGCTTCATCAGTTCGATGAACTCCGCGTCGATCGGCTCGCTGATAATGCCGTGCAGGAGGCAATCGATGCCGTCTTCGAGCACTTGCTTCGCGAGTTCCTGAATCGGCGCATGTGCAAATGCCAGCATGCCCTGCTTGTGCGCTTCATCAATAATCGCAGCGGCGACCGCCCTGTCCATAACCGGAAACGGTCGCGTCGTCGCCCAGCGCATATCGTCATACATCAATTTGACGCCGTCGGAGCCAGCGGCCTTGAGTTGCAGAACAATTGCGCGCGCCTCGGCCGGCGTCTCCGGCGTGAAGCCGTTACCCCAACCGCCCTTAGTTGTGAACACGCCGCGAATCAGAAACGTCTGCGGATACGCCGCCGGATCGGCGGCTATTGCGGAACGCAGCGCGGCGTACTCCTCGACCGGCACCCCCGGGTTGAACGTCGTCGTGATGCCCCAGGACAGCAAGTTGCGCAGCACACCGGCCTGATCGCCGCCTTGCCGAAACAAGCCGTCGCGCAGATGATTGTGCATATCGGCGATGCCGGGCATGACATAGCTGCCGCGCGCATCGATAATCCGGGCGCCGGCAGGCCATTCGAGTTCGCCCGCTGGACCCACGGCGCGAATCCGACCTTGCTCGATAATGATCGTCGCCGGACCGGTCAGTTCGGGACGTCCGACATCGATCAACGTGCCGCCATCGATGACGATCGCCTCGTCCGCAGCAGCCACATTGACGGCCACAACCGCGACGGCTGCCGCAGTCATGAGCAACAGTACGCGAATCATCGCAACCCGCATCAAACCCCTCTCCCCATAGCGCAGCACAAAATAGTACGCATGGATCGTCCGGGCCGACAACCACGGGGCCGCAACGAGCCATGAGGACACATTGTGCCGCAGCGCCGGCCCCGTCGGCCAGCCTTTCGCTCAGGAGCGCCGCATGACGAAGCGGACCGGGCGCGATGGTGACTCGAATGGTGCATGCGTCGGCATATTATTTATTGATAAATCAATATCTTAATACCATGCGGAGGCGCTGCCGGCGGGGTGACGACGCATACCGGCACGATTCCCAGTAAAACGCGGCGTGAGACCGTGCTGCACCTGAGCGGAATACGCCAGCGCCATTTTTACGGCAAGGGTTATCGCGCCAAGGCGAACATCACCATCGACAACCTGTTGCATCGGCTGCACGCGACGATCAACCAGCAGATCGAAGTCATCCAGGACCAGTTGACCCGCACCAGGGTCACGCTGATCGACGGCCGGCCGACGATCCTCGATTTCATCGACACTGACATCATCGATGAATTCCGCCACGACATACAGGAACACGGCATCCGGCTCCGGCTGTCAGAAGAGGTCGTGAAAATCGAGAAGACCGATACGGGCAAGGTCATAACCTACCTGAAAAGCGGCAAGCGCGTCGCCAGCGAGATGATCATGGTCGCCGCCGGGCGCAAGGGTGCTACAGATGCACTGGTACTCGAAAATGCCGGGTTGGAGGCCGATAGCCAGGGTCGACTGAACGTCGACGAGCACTACCTGACCGCGGTACCGAATATCTACGCGGTCGGCGACGTCATCGGCTTCCCGGCGCTGGCCTCGACATCCGCCGAGCAGGGGCGACTGGCGGCCTACCACGCGTTCGATGTCGTAACGACCAGCCGACCCGAACACTTTCCGTTCGGCATCTACGCCATTCCGGAAATCAGTACTTGCGGCAAAACGGAACAGGAATTACACGCCGACGGCATTGCTTATGAGACCGGGATCGCCCGGCTGAAAGAAACCGCGCGCGGCCAGATCCAGGGGACGAATGAGGGCATACTGAAACTGATTTTTGCGCTCGATGGCCAGCGCCTGCTCGGCGCCCACATCGTCGGCGAAGGGGCGACCGAGCTCATTCATATCGGTCAGGCAGTCATGGCACACGAAGGCACTCTCGATTATTTCATCGGTGCGGTCTTCAACTATCCGACTCTGGCCGAGGCGTACAAAATCGCGGCACTGGATGCCTGGAATCGCATCAACTGCTGAAGCATGCCCTGCGGCCTGTGTATACTCGCCGTCATGAGAATCTTGTTCGCTCTGCTCAAGTACCTGATGCTCGGCCTGATACTCATTATCGCAGGCTCGCTGGGCACGATGTATTACCTGGATCCGGTCGTCACCCAGCGACTGATCAGCGTGCCGCTGCTCGGCGGGAAATCCGGTCCGCTGGAGCTCGTGCCCGGTGGCCCGCTGATCGACACACCGATGGCCACCGAACACGCTCTCAGCGACGCCGCCCTGCGCCAGACCGTGGTCTACGCCGAGTCAAGCGGCACACATGCGCTGATCGTCTACCACGACGATGCCATCGAACTCGAACACTATTACCCGGGGTATAGCGCAAGCTACATCTCATCGACGCAGTCGATGCACAAATCAGTCCTGGCTATCCTCGTGGGGATCGCGATCGAAGCAGGCCATATCGACTCGGTAGATGACCCGGCCGCAAAATATCTGCCCGAATGGGCCGACGACGGACGCGCGCAGATCACGATCAGGCAAATGCTGCGCCAGACCAGCGGAATTGATTTTGCGACCTTCGGCATCAACCCGCTCGGCGGATTCTTCCAGCTGATGCTCGGCGCGGACGTGACGCCCACGGCGTTGAATTTGCCGCTCGAGACGGAGCCTGGCACACGCTTCGACTACACCAGCGCGATCGCGCAGAATATGGGCCTGATCATTCAGCGCGCGACGGGCATGCGCTATGCCGAATACCTGTCGCAGGCGCTGTGGACGCAGCTCGGCGCAGGCGACGCCTGGGTCACCCTGGATTCAGAGGAACACGGCATGGCCCGCACGTCGTGCTGCCTCGAGGCCACGCCGCGCGCGTGGCTGCACCTCGGATTGCTGCACCTGAACCAGGGTCGAATCGGCGACAAGCAGGTGGTTCCCGCACAGTGGATGCAAGATATCGCGGTCCCCGGCCAACATAATCCGAATTACGGTTACTTCACCTGGCTCGGCACCCAATATGAGCTGTACCGTACCTACAACCGCAAGACTTCGACGCGCGTATTGCACTCGGAACCCTTCGTCGCCAACGACGTGCGTTTCTTCGACGGGTTCGGCGGCCAGCGCGTATACATCATCCCGTCGAGACGCCTCGTGCTCGTGCGCATCGGCGACCTGGCAACGAGTTGGGACGATTCTTACCTGGTCAATCTGCTCGTCCGTGACCTCGACAAGTCCGCCGCCGCAGATGCGACCGCAATGGCCCCGGAATCAGATCAGCCGTAAAAATTCTTCGCGGGTCTGTGGCTGCGAGCGGAACGTTCCCAGCATGCAGGATGTCGTCATGATCGAGTTCTGTTTCTGCACGCCACGCATCATCATGCACATGTGTTGAGCCTCGATGACGACACCCACGCCCTGCGCTTCGATGGCCTCGTTCACACAGTTGGCAACCTGCTTCGTCAGCACTTCCTGAATCTGCAGGCGGCGCGCGTAATAGTCGATGATGCGCGCAATCTTGGACAGGCCCAGCACTTTGCCCTGCGGAATGTACGCGACATGCGCTTTGCCGATGAACGGCATCATGTGATGCTCGCATAGCGAATACAGTTCGATGTTGTGAACGATCACCATCTCGTCGGTGTCGCTCGTAAACACGGCGCGGTTGATCAGTTCATCGATATCCTGGCGATAACCCTGGGTGATGAAATGCATCGCCTTGGCAGCGCGCTTCGGGGTATCGATCAGGCCCTCGCGTTCGATGTCCTCACCGAGCGAGGCCAATATCTTGCGGTAGCCGGCTTCCATTGCCGCAATTTCGTCTTCTTCTGACACGTAATCTCCCTTCGCCTGGTTCATCAGGCCTGACTGTTTAGATTAAATCATCATGCGGTCGAATGTCTCATTCCGCGCCGGCCGCACCCAGTCTCGATGCGCGGCCCGGCCGCGCGGCGGCCGACAGCATGACACCCGGGTCGGCAGCCTCTGCCCCGCTCTCGAGCGTGTCCGCCAAGCCCGCCACCGTCGGGTATTCGAACAGGTTGACGAGGGGCACCTCAACGCCGAGCCGGTCGCGGAGTCGGGAGATCAGGCGGGTGGCCAGCAGGGAATGTCCGCCGAGCGCAAAAAAGTCATCGTGCACGCCGAGGGTCTCGACGCCCAGCACGTCGCACCACAACTCGCTCAGCACCGCTTCGAGTTCCGTACGCGGCGGCACGCTGGCCCGCGCCGCATCGCGCACCCGGCCCGGCACCGGCAACTCGTCCTTGGCCAGCTTGCCGTTCGCGTGTCGCGGCAACCGCTCCAGGACCTCGATTACCTGCGGCACCATGTACGCCGGCAAACGCTCGGCCAGCGCGCGACGCCAGGTATCGCCCTGCGGAGCGTTCGACTCCGACCCCGCCGCGTCCGCGGCCACGACATACGCCACCAGCAACGCGTCACCCGGGCGCTCGACCAGCCGCACCGCGCACTCACCAATGCCCGCCAAACCACCCAGCACCGCCTCGATCTCGCCGAGTTCAACCCGCTGGCCACGAATCTTGACCTGCTCGTCCCGCCTCCCCAAATACACGACCTGCCCGTCCGGCTGGCGACGACCCCAATCCCCGGTCCGGTACCAACCGTCCGCAGTCACCGGCGCCTGCCCGTCGCCCCAGTAGCCCGGCGTGATGCCCGCACCCCGCAGACAGATCTCCCCCGCCCAGCCCGGCACACCCTGCGCGTCCACCAGCAGAACCTCCAGGCCCGCAACCGCGTCACCCACCGGTACCAACTGGCCCAGCAGCCGCGTGTCGTGGTCCGCCACAAACTGCAGGCCCATCGTCGACTCCGTCAGCCCCAATCCGTTCACAAACCGCGCGCTGCGGGCAAACCGCGAGCGGTATAACTCAAAGTCCGAACGCCGCACCCGCTCGCCGCCCAGCACCACCCGCCGCACCGCCGTCAGGTCCTGACTGCAGTTCAGCTCCACGCCAAACAGGTGGCGATACACCGTCGGCGTCGCATGCACGATCGTGATCCGCGCCGCCGACAGCGCATCGACCAGCGCGCCCGGCGACACCGCTGCGCGCACATCGAACGGGTACAACGATGCACCGCTCAATAACGCGCCGAAAATATCCTGCACGGCCGCATCAAAACCGTAACCCGACAGCAGGCTCAAGCGGTCATCCGCCGTGATGCCCAGGCTCGCGGCATAACGCGCCACCTGCGTCACCGCCCCGCCGTGTGTCTGCATGACGCCCTTCGGCTGCCCGGTGGTCCCGGAGGTGTAAATAATGTAGGCCAGTGCATCCGCGCCGGGCGTCACGTCCGGGTCCGTGTCGGCATAAGCTGCCACCGCCGCGCCTTCGCAATCGATGACCGGCAGCGTGAACCCGCCCGTCGCGAACAGCTCCTGCGCCAGCTCGACCTGTGCGCCATCCGTCACCACCGCCACCAGCCCCGCCGCGCCTGCCATCGTGCGCAGCCGCGCGGCCGGCAGCGCCGGATCCAGCGGCACGTACGCCGCGCCGGACTTCAGGATCCCGAGCAGCCCGAACACCAGCGGGACATCCTGCCCCACCATCAGCCCCACGCGCGGCGCATAACCTCCGCTGGCCGGCAACCCCCCGGCTGACAACACCTCGGCCCGCAGCGCATGCGCAACCCGATTCGCCCGCGCGTTCAACGCGCCGTAACTCACACTGCACGCTGGCGTCCGTACCGCCAGCCGCTTCGGCGCCGCCGCAACCTGCGCCGCAAAACCGGACACCAGGTCCGGACCCGACACCCGTGTCTCCGCCTGTACTGCAATCACCGACACCGCCCGCCGCACCGGCAACTCGCTCAAACGCAAACCCGAATCAGCCACCACCGCACTCAATACCGCCTCGTAACAGGCTCCCAGACCCACCATCGTCTCAGCATCAAATAAATCGGCGTT
>Ga0114950_10001124_pt1 | contig 19900 bp, 17 predicted proteins | sample N075metaG_FD_83503 | JGI IMG/M metagenome (GOLD analysis project Ga0114950, IMG submission 83503) | Deep subsurface microbial communities from Kermadec Trench to uncover new lineages of life (NeLLi) - N075 metaG | ecosystem: Environmental > Aquatic > Marine > Ocean trench > Sediment | place... | reverse complement strand
GGACCTGGTTGATCGTCGGCATCTCGTACTCGATCGGATCTTCGATCGTGATGATGTTCTGGGTCTTGGAGTCGAGGCGTTGCAGCACCGAATACAGGGTCGTCGTCTTGCCGGAACCGGTCGGGCCGACGACCAACAGCATTCCCTGTGGGCGCTTGAGGAAGTCGAGCAAGGTCTCGAGATCGCTTCCCGCCAGGCCGAGATCTTCCAACTCCAGAAGCTGATCGCTACGGTCGAGAATCCGTAGCACCATCTTTTCGCCGTGCCGGGTCGGTAGGGTCGAAACGCGCAGGTCGATCTGTTTGTCGCCGACCTGGATGCGGCAGCGCCCGTCCTGGGGCATTCGCCGCTCCGCGATGTCCATGTTGGCGAGCACCTTGAACCGTGAGATCAAACCGCCGTGCATCCACTTGGGAACCACCTGGCTCTCGACCAAGCGACCGTCGACACGGTTGCGGACCTGCAAGTGGTCGGCTCGCGGCTCGATATGGATATCAGAAGCACGCTCGCGCAAGGCCTCGTGAAGCAGGAGGTTCTGCAAATGCACCGAGGCCGGTAGGTCACCGCCCTCCTCGGCGAGATCTTCTGGGGCGCTGACCGAAATGGAATCGCTGGCGGTCGCCGAGCTCACCAGCCCGAAGCTCTCGTCGTCGGCGCTGCCGGATTCCCACTTCTGCGGCGCCAGGACGCCGTTTTCGTGCGCCTCGATCACCGATTCGGAGCTTCGCACCAGCAGCCCTTGCTCGACCTCGGCAGGGTAGTGGAGGCGGATTGCCAGCTCGACGTCGCTTGCTCCAGCGAGCAGAGGTTCGACGCGTGCTCCGGTAATCGCGCTGATCTGCTCGATGGCCGAGAAATCGAGGGGATTCGCCATCGACACCGACAGACGGTCGCCGTCGAGGGCTACCGCGATACAGGTGAGCCGTTCGGCGACGCGGCGCGGTATCAGCTGTGCGACCGCGGGTTTGACCTGGGCGAGTGTGACGGAGTCAATCAGGAAGCCCGGCTGGGTGGCCAGCGAGCTGAGGATGTCGCGCTTGGAGACCAGCCCGAGCCGGACCAGCATCTCACCGAGGCGCGCTCCCTCGCCCTTTTGCCGGGCGAGCACAGCGCGCAATTGATCTTCATCGATAATGCGCTTCTTGACCAGAAGCTGGCCTAACTTCACGTCGAACCCTCGGGCTGCGGACCTCGACCGTTCCACCTGTGGTCGATAGGAATTCAGACGGCAGACTGCGGTAAAAGTCTATCCGCGCCGCTCATGATCTGTCAATGGACTTCTTGGTAACTTCTCGCAGAGAACGGCCACCAAAAGTCAGTTGTACGCAAACATTCACAGTTTGAGGCATTCCGGCGGCGCGACGGTCGAGCGCCGATGCGTCGTGTCAAGGCGCGATGGTTACGCGTGCAAGAAGTTGGAGCCGCGCACGGTCGGAGCCGCACGCAAGGTCCCTCAGGTTGGCATGGATCTTGATAGGCGTGCTTGCTACGATGGAACCATGCTCGAGCGTTCCACTGCGGTCACTGAAGTCGAAGTTGGCGGGGAGCTCCGGCCTGCTGCCGCCACTTCCGCCACTCGATTAGCCGTCGATTCCCTGGTAAAGGCATACGGTGGCCGTCGCGTCGTCGATGGCGTGAGCTTTGACATCGCCGAGGGTGAGGTCGTCGGGCTGCTCGGCCCTAACGGCGCCGGCAAGACGACTTCGTTTCACATGGTGGTCGGGTTGACGCGTCCCGACGCCGGCAGCGTGAGCGTCGGCGACGCCGACGTGACCCACGAGCCGATGTTCGTGCGGGCGCGCCGATACGGGATTTCGTACCTGCCGCAGGAGCCCTCGGTGTTCCGCAAGCTCACGGTGTCGCAAAATCTCATGGCCATTCTCGAGGGCCTCGACATCGATCGCGCCGAACGCGCCGCGCGCTGCGAAAGGCTGCTCAACGAGCTCGGCTTGGAGCATCTGGCCGGCAACGTTGCCTACACGCTCTCCGGTGGCGAGCGCCGGCGCGTCGAGATTGCCCGCGCGCTGACCACCGAGCCGCGTTTTGTCCTGCTCGATGAGCCGTTCACCGGCATCGATCCGATCGCCATCGCCGACATCCAGAGGATTGTCGGCACACTCAAGGAGCGCGGTATCGGCGTCCTGATCACCGATCACAACGTGCGTGAAACGCTGCAGATTACCGACCGGGCCTACATCATCCGGAACGGCAAGATTTTCCGTTCGGGCACACCCGAGGCTCTCGGGCGGGACCAGGAGACGCGCGAAATCTACCTGGGCAAAAACTTCCGGCTGGATTGACCGATGGCCCTCGAGCAAAAACTCGTTCCGCGGCTGCAGCAACGGCTGGTCATGACGCCGGCGCTGCAGATGGCGATCCGACTCCTGCAGCTCAACAAGCTCGAGCTCGAAGACGTTCTGGAGCAGGAAATGGTCGAGAACCCGATGCTCGAGGAGCGCGACGAGCCCGAAGAGCGCGCCGTCACCGAAGAGCCGCTTGCAGTCGACGGCGAGGGCGACGAGCAGGACGAAACCGAGGAGGTCGTGCCGGAGGAGGTCAACTCGTTCGACGAGATCAACATCGAGTCGTACTTCCAGGAGTACTACGACGCCCAGCCCGGCACGGCTCCCATGCGGGAGGTGCGCGACCAGATCCATCTCGAGAACACGCTCGCCGCGCGCCCGACGATGGAAGAGCAACTGGCCTGGCAGCTCGAGATGAACGACACGTCGCCGCTGGAAACGGAAATCGGGCGGGCGATCATCGGCAACCTCGACGAAGAAGGGTATCTGACCGCTGACATCGAGGAGTTGATGGCAATGGGAGACTGGCCGGCCACCGCGGTGGAGTCGGCGCTGGCACGGGTCCAGCAGCTCGATCCGCCCGGGGTCGCGGCGCGCGACCTGCGCGAGTGCCTTCTTCTGCAGCTCGATCATCTCGACGCCGCGCAGACGCTTGCCTACAGGATCATCGCCGAGCATCTCGACCTGCTGATCGCGCGGGCACACAGCGAGATCGGCCGACGCTGCGGCGCTCGGCCGGCGGATGTCCAGTCGGCTGTTGAGCTCATCCAGAGCCTCAACCCGAAACCCGGGGCGATCTACGTCACCGAGCCCTCGAGGTACATCGTTCCCGACGTGACCGTCATCAAGGACGCGGGTGAGTACCGCGTCATTCTCAACGAAGACGGTCTCCCGAAGCTGCGCATTTCGCGCTTGTACCGCCAGATGCTGCGATCGCGCGACGAACTGTCTAAGGATGCCGCGGAGTACCTGCAGACGAAGCTGAAATCGGCTCTCTGGCTGATCAAGTCGTACGGCCAGCGCCAGCGGACCATCCAGCGGGTCGCTGAGAGTATCGTCAAGCATCAGGTGGCGTTCCTCGAAGGGGGCTTGGCGGAGCTTCGCCCGTTGGTCCTTCGCGACGTTGCCGACGATATCGAGATGCACGAGTCGACGGTCTCCAGGGTGGTCAACGGCAAGTTCATGGATACGCCGCAGGGCATTCTGGAGATGAGGTTCTTTTTCCATAGCGCCCTGGGACACAGCAGCGGGTCCGAGGTCTCCTCGGTTTCGGTCAAGGAGACCATCCGTAAGCTCATCGCCGCCGAGGACGACAAAAAGCCCCTTTCCGATGCCCGCATCGCTGCGGCGCTGAAGGACAGCGGCCTGCGCATCGCGCGGCGCACGGTCGCCAAGTACCGCGAAGAAATGGGGATCGTCGCCTCGAAGTTCCGGCGGGCGCCGCGGTGACCGATTCGGACGGCAGGCGTGCCAAGGTCGCGGGCCTCAGCGTCCGCGAGTTGCTCACCGACGATGGGCGCCATCTCGAGCTCGAGCTCATCACCGGCGGCGCCGGACTCGACCGCGAGATCGTCTTTCACCGGATCCAGAAACCCGGCCTGGCGATGACCGGCTACGTCGAATTCGTCCGCGGCGGCCGCGTGCAGGTTCTCGGCGAGTCAGAGATCGGATTCCTCGACAGTCGTTCGAGCGACGAGCGCCGCGAGCTGTTGGCTCGTCTCTGTTCCTTGCCGATTCCCTGCGTGGCTGTCACCAAGGCGCTCACGATTCCGGCGGAGCTGGTCGAAGCGTGCGAAGAGAACGATCTACCGTTGCTGCGCAGCTCGCTGCTTTCGTCGGCCTTTATCGATCGTCTGACCCTCTATCTTGATAGGCACCTGGCACCGTATACGACGGTGCACGGCGTCCTTGTCGATGTCTACGGCGTCGGCGTTCTGATCACCGGGGTGTCCGGCGTCGGCAAGAGCGAGTGTGCCCTCGATTTGATTGTCCGCGGTCATCGCCTGGTCGCCGACGACGTTGTCGAGATCCGGCGCCGCGCCGGTGACATCCTGATGGGCAGCGGCCCGGACTTGATTCGCCATCACATGGAGCTGCGCGGGCTCGGTATCCTCAACATCGAGCATCTCTTCGGGGCGGCGTCGATCCGCGACCGCAAGCGCGTCGAGTTGGTCGTCAAGCTCGAGGAGTGGAAGGAGGATGTCGAGTACGATCGTCTCGGGCTCGACCAGCAGACGTTCGAGATCCTCGACATCGAGCTGCCGTTCATCTGCCTGCCGGTGGCGCTGGCGCGCAACCTGTCGACACTCGTGGAGGTAGCGGTGCGCAACCTGATCCTCAAGCTGACCGGCTACCACCCAGCGCGGGAGCTGACACGGCGCTTGCAGGAGGCCATGGAGAAGCCGAGATTGGTGCACGAGGTGGCCGAAGCCAACGAAGGCGACCTCGAATAGTGGGCCGATCAGCGTCTCTCGTCGTAGTTTCCGGACTCGCCGGCGCGGGCAAGAGTGCGGCGCTCAACAGCCTCGAAGATCTCGGCTACTACTGCGTCGACAACCTTCCGCTGGCGTTGATGGCGAAGTTCGCCGATCTGTTCGAGAAGGCCGACGGCACGGTCAACCGGGCCGCATTCGTCGTCGACTCGCGAACCCACGGCTTGCTCGATGACTTCGCCAAGGTCTACGAAGAGCTCCAGGCGGGCGCCGAATCCGTCGAGCTCGTCTTTCTCGATGCCGATGACGCCGTGTTGCAGCAAAGATACTCGGAGACCCGGCGGCCGCACCCGTTGGCGGGCGACGGCGACGTGTTGGACGGAATCCGCGTGGAGCGCGAGCTTCTCGAGCCGATCCGCGGCCTCGCCACCCGGGTCATCGACACGAGTCTCTTCACCCCCCACGATCTGCGCGAGTTCCTCTTCGAGCTCTATGGCTCCGGCGGTGACGATCGCGCTACGATTCGCGTTGTGAGCTTTGCTTTTCGTTCCGGGCTGCCCAAGAACGCCGACCTCGTGTTTGACGTTCGATTCTTGCCGAATCCCAACTACGTGCCGGAGCTCAAGCGGTTGAGCGGCATCGACAAGCCGGTTTCGGACTATGTAGAATCGCGCCCGGAGACGCGAGAATTCCTCGAACATGTCGAGGGTTTATTGCGCTTCGTCGTGCCCCGTCTGGGGGGTGAAGGGCGCGCATACTTGACGCTCGCGTTCGGGTGCACCGGGGGTCGGCACCGGTCGGTCGTGATCGCGGCGCGCGTCGCCCGGGATCTCGACGGCATGGGCTACGCGGTCACGCTGTCGCACCGGGAGCTGGCACAAGAGGCCGAAAAAAAGGCAACAGCGGAGGAGGCGCGATGATCGGAGCGGTAATCGTCACCCACGGATTGCTGGCCAGGGATTTGCTCGACGCCGCGGAGCGCATCGTCGGGCGCACGGAGCGAATCCGCGCCGTTTCGATGGGTTGGGACGACGAAGTTGCCGATGCTCGCCAGGAGATCCAAGGCGCGATCGAGGCCGTCGACTCTGGCGATGGCGTGCTGATCTTCACCGACATGTTCGGCGGCACGCCGACCAACGTCAGTCTGGCGTTTCTGGAGCAGGACAAGGTCGAAATCATCACCGGGGTCAACCTGCCGATGATCATCAAGCTGACCAGCGTTCAGGGCGGCGGGGGCTCCTTGTTGCAGGTCGCCCAGGAGCTTCGCGAGCGCGGCCAGAACAGTGTCTACGTCGCCAGCGAGATTCTCTCCTCGCGCGAAGAGGCCTGAGCCGGTCGCCATGGTTTGCCGAGAGCTGGAGATCAAGAACAAGCTCGGGCTCCACGCGCGCGCGGCGGCTAAGTTCGTGCGTTGTGCCGGCCGGTTTTCCTGTCAGATCACGATCCGGCGTGGCGACATGTCCGTGGACGGCAAGAGCATCATGGGTGTTCTCCTGTTGGCCGCGCCCAAGGGGTCGGCCTTGGAGGTCGTCGCCGACGGCGACGACGACGAGGCCGCCATCACGGCGCTCGCCGAGCTGGTCGACGCCAAGTTCGACGAGGATTGATGGGGGCCACAGACAACACCAGGCGCGGCATCGGTGTGTCCCCGGGGGTCGCCATCGGCCCGTCGTTGGTGTTGGAGCGCCGTCGCGCCGCGGTCAGCGCCAAGACCCTGGATGTCGCCGCGGCGGCGAGCGAGCTGGCGCGCCTCGCCGAAGCTGTTCGCCGGGCCCGCGCCGAGCTCGAGGATCTGAAGGTCCGGTCCGACGCCGCCCTTGGCCACGGCGTGGCCCAGATCTTTGAGGCCCAGATGCTGCTGCTCGAAGACGCGATGTTTCTCGGTGAAGTGGAGCATCGGGTCACCGCAAGGCAGCAGAACGCCGAATGGGCGGTACGCGAGGTCGGCCGTGACCTCAGCAGCCGCCTGTCGAGTATTTCCGACGTCTATCTGCGGGAGCGCGGCACCGACATCGACGATCTCACCGAACGGTTGCTGCGCGCCCTGCTCGGCGAAAAAGGTCACCGCCTCGATCAACTCGTCGAGCCGGTCGTGCTCTTCGCCCACGACTTGACACCCTCCGAAACGGCGCAACTCGATCCCGACATGATCCTCGGGTTCGCTACCGACATCGGCAGCCGTACCAGCCACACGGCGATTGTCGCGCGGTCATTGGAAATTCCCGCCGTCGTGGGGCTGCACGACATCACTTCGACACTGCAATCGGGCCAGGATGTCGTGATCGACGGCGACGCCGGCGTCGTGATCGTCGGCCCCGACCATGATCAGCTCGAGGAGTACCGTGCCCGCGACACGCTTCGCGTCAGTCAAGCCGAGGCTTGCCTCGCCGACCGAGATCTCCCAGCCGAGACATCAGACGGCTTTCGCGTCACCGTCCTCGCCAACATCGCCGCTGCAGCCGATGCTCAGTCCGTGCTCGATTACGGCGGCGAAGGCGTCGGGCTTTTCCGTTCCGAGTATCTATATCTGCGCAGCCCGGGGGTGTTGCCGAGCGAGGAGGACCACTACCTCGAGTACCGTGCCGTGCTCGAGGCGATGGCGCCGCGGCCGGTCAGCATCCGGACGATGGACATCGGCGGCGAGAAACTGCTGCCCGGTGATCCCGCCGCCTCGGATACGGGCCCGGAGTCCCTGCTCGGACTGCGGGGGCTGCGGTTGGCGCTGCGCGAGCGCGAGATTTTCAGCACCCAGTTACGGGGCCTGCTGCGCGCCAGTGTCCATGGCCGGCTGCAAATCATGTTGCCGTTCGTATCGGGGGTCGAGGAGCTGCGGGAGACCCGTAGCCTGATCGACGAGGCGCGCCGGCAGCTCGTCGATCGGGGGCACGAGGTCGCCGACGTCGTGCCCGTCGGCGTGATGCTCGAGGTTCCGGCGGCGGCGATGATCGTCGACCTGCTGGCCGACGAGGCTGATTTCTTTGCCATCGGCAGCAATGACTTGATCCAATACATGCTGGCTGTCGATCGCTCCAACGACGCGGTGGCACATCTATACGAACCACTGCACCCCGCCGTGATCCGAATTCTGCGGCACATCGTCGAGGCCGCGCGTCAGAAGGGGATCCCGGTTAGCATGTGCGGGGAGATGGCGGCAGAGCCGCTGACGGTGTTGATTCTGCTCGGCCTCGGCATCTCCGAGCTCAGCATGAACCCGAGCGCCATACCGGTGATCAAGAACGTCCTCCGGCGGCTGAGCCGCGACAAGGCGAAAGAGGTGCTGGAAAGCGCACTGGAGCTCGAAACGGCATCCGCCATCGAGGATCTGGCGCTGCCTGAGCTGGTGGCCGCGCTCCGGGACTCTACAACCGATTAAGCACTAGCCGGCCCGACGGGAGGTTACATGCACCGCGTTGAAAAGCCTTGGGGCTACGAACTGATCTTCGCCGACACCGACCAGTACGTCGGCAAGATCCTCCACGTCGACGAAGGCGAGCAGCTCAGCCTGCAATACCACGAGGTCAAGGACGAGACGATCTACTTGTCTTCCGGGCAGCTCGAGCTCGAGTTGCAGGAGGGCGACGAGCTCGTCGCCCACGTGATGAACCCCGGAGACTCGCGCCACATCCCACCCGGTACGGTGCACCGGATGCGCGCCATCGCTACCTGCGACATCTTCGAAGTTTCCACTCCCCACCTCGACGACGTCGTTCGTATGGAGGATCGCTACGGGCGCGTCGAGTAAACCCGCGCCAGGAGGCCGAACATGGGTTTTCGCTGGAGTCGCAGAGGTATTCTCCAAGCCGGGGCGGCCGCTGGCCTCGGCATTTTCGGCGGTAAGCGTGCGCTCGCGGCCCCTGCTGTCCATGTGCGCAGTTTCCAGGGCACCCGCCCGCTGGTGATCTCGAGCGGCAACGGGTTGGCGGCGTGCGCTCGGGCGATGGACATGCTGCAGGCCGGGGAAGACACCCTGGACGCCGTGATCGCCGGCGTCAACATCGTCGAAGAAGATCCCGACGACATGAGCGTCGGTTACGGCGGGCTGCCGAACGAAGCCGGCGTCGTGCAGCTCGACTCGTCCGTGATGCACGGCCCGAGCCGTAACGGCGGCGCGGTGGCGGCGATCGAGGGGATCAAGACTCCCTCCAAGGTCGCCAAGTTGGTGATGGATCGCACCGACCACGTGCTGCTCGTCGGCTCGGGGGCGCAGGCCTTTGCCAAGGCGCACGGATTCCCGGTCGAGGATCTCCTGACCGCCCGGGCGCGCGAGCGCTGGCTGCAGTGGAAGGAATCGATGTCCGATCGCGACGACTGGCTGCCGGCGCCGCGGGCGGGTGGCCGCGGCGGCCGCGGCGGCGACGATGGGCAAGACCCGGCGGCTGACCTCGACGCGGTGGACGAGTTCGATCCTTTCTTCCGTTACCACGGGACGATCAACTGCAACTGTGTCAACGCCGCCGGTGACATCTCCGGAGTTACGACAACCAGCGGCCTGAGTTGGAAGATCCCGGGGCGGGTGGGTGACTCACCGATTCTCGGTGCCGGCCTGTACGTCGACAACGACGTCGGCGCCGCCGGCTCGACGGGTCGCGGCGAGGCGAACTTGTTGGACTGCTGCTCGTTTCTCGCGGTTGAGTTCATGCGCCAGGGCATGCACCCGAAGGACGCGTGCCTCGAGGTGATGCGACGGGTTGCCGCCAAGACCGTAGATCCACGCTTGTTGCGCGACGACGGAACGCCCAACTTCTCGCTCAACTTCTACGCCCTGAACAAGGCCGGCGAATACGGTGGTGCCAACTTTCGCCCGTCGCGGTTCGTGGTCAACGAGGGCGGCGAGAGCCGCTACGAGGACTCGGCCTATCTCTGGGAGCGCGAGCAGTAACTCGCACATTCGACGGCGTTCTCACATCGGCGTGGGCGCTCCGTGATGACGCGCCACGGCATCAGTCGCCGTCGCGGTGTCTTCGCATATGGCCTCTCGTCGTCGCAACCAGACCCATCACGCGTTCACCACGGCCTGCTGGCGGCGGCGCCCAGCTATCACACGGTCACCATCGCCTGGTAGGATGCCGGGGAACGGCATCCGTTCGATGGGCAATACGGCGCTGTCCAGCCCCGGCGCTACAGGTTACGTGCGTGCGACCGTTCGGTCGCAGCCACGAAACGAGGGGTTGAGTCGATGAGCGACGACCAGAGCTTCTACGAGATTCAGTTGAACACGCCGCACCTCGTGCTGGCGTTTCTGGGCGCCGCCGTTGTCGGCGTAACGGTCTTCTGGTTGGGGGTCGTGATCGGCCGTGGCCAGTCTGAGACCGGCCCGGCGGACCAATGGCAAGCTGCGGTACCCGCTGACAGTACGGCAGAAGAACCGTACGACCTCCACGAAGCCGTCAGCGAGCCGGCGCTACAGCCCGCGGCGCAGCCCGAGACACCGGCGGCAGGGACAGATCCGCCGGCACAGCCGGAGGCCGAGCAGCCGAAACCCGCCGCACCGCGATTCGAGGCCGCCGACCCAGTCGATGAGCAAAGCGCGCCGGTCGTGGCCGAGAGCTCCGTCGGATTGCCACGGCCCGACGCGTCGCTGCCGAGCGGTTGGATCGTGCAGGTGCGCTCGACGCCCGACAAGCCGGATGCCGATGCGCTGCAGTCGGCGCTGGTAGCGGCGGGTTTTCCCGCGTTCGTCGTCTCTGCCGAGGTTTCCGGCGTGACCTACTATCGCGTGCGGGTCGGCCGTTATCGCTCCAAGGGGGACGCCGACATCATCGAGGTCGAGCTGCTGACCCGTTCCGACGTCGACACCACATGGGTGACGGAAGGCTGAGCGAAGGCGCGGTCCGCGCTTCTGATCTCGCCGCGCCGGTGCCGCGCGCCGCCTGGTTGCCGGCGGCGATCTCCGGTGTGCTTCTGGCGTTGGCGTTTCCGTATCCCGATCTCCACGCGTTGGTCTGGGTGGCCCTCGTGCCCGTGATCGTCGCTGCGGGCGGCGGCGGCGCCTGGCGTCGTTGGTCGGCGGGCTTCGTCACCGGCTTTCTGTGGCGCCTCGGCTCGCTGTACTGGATCGCCCACGTGATGATCAATTACGCCGGCATGTCGGCGCCGGTCGGCGCGGCCGTCGCCGGCTTGCTCGCCGCTTGGCTGGCGCTGAGCACAGGAGTGGTCCTGTTGCTGGCGCCGATCGCGTTGCGCCGCGGCATCGGCGGAGCGGCGGTATTCGCCGCCGCCTGGGTGTCGCTGGAGTACCTGCAGACGATCCTGCCGTTCGGCTTCCCTTGGTCGCTCTTGGGATACGCGTCCGGCAGGTCACCGCTGATGATGCAGGCCGCCGACCTGGCCGGCGTGTGGGGGCTGAGCTTCGCTGCCGTCTTCGTGAACGTGGCGATCGCCCAGCGCATCGTCGTCGGCCGCCGCGCACTGTCCTCGGCCGTCGCCGCGGCTGCCTTGGTCGTCGCCATTGCCGGCTACGGCGCGGTGCGCTTGGCGGCGGCCCCGGTCGTCGGTAACGCGCCGAGCCCGGCTGCGGCCGCCGTGCGGGTGGCCACCGTCCAAGGCAACGTCGAGCAGGGTCGGATATGGGACCCCGACGAGCTCGATGCCATCCTCGCGAACCACGTGGACATGTCGCTCGAAGCGATTGCCGCAGGTGCCGACCTGATCATGTGGCCGGAATCTTCCGTCCCCGTCCGCGGCGGCCTCGAGGCCGACCCTTCGACGCGCGCCATGCTCGCCGAACTTGCGCGCCGGCATGATACGACGTTGGTGGTCGGCAGCCCGCACTACGAAACCGGCCCCGCGGGGGAGTGGGAGGTGACCAACGCTTCGTTCCTGGTAGCGGCGGACGGCGAGTGGACGTTGCGTTACGACAAGGTTCACCTCGTTCCCTGGGGTGAGTACGTCCCCGTGAGCTGGCTTTTTCGTTTTGTCGCGCCGCTGGTCGAAGCCGTCGGCAGCTTTCGCCGCGGCGCCGTCGACCAGGAATTATTCGCGGACCCTGACGCCGGTATCCCGCCGTTCGCCATGGCGATCTGTTACGAGATCGTGTTTCCAGACCACGTCCGACGCCAGGTAGCGCGGGGCGCCACGTTCCTGGTGACGATCACCAACGACGCCTGGTTCGGTGCCACGAGCGCGCCGTACCAGCACTTTTCGATGGCCCAGATGCGTGCCGTCGAAACCCGCCGCTATCTGGTTCGGGTCGCCAACACCGGGATCTCCGGATTTGTCGATCCCTGGGGGCGGGTGATCGAATCGACGGCGCTCAACGAGCCGGCGCTGCTGCTGGGCGAGATCTGGCCGTCGGAGGAAATCACGCTGTACGTAGCGGTCGGCGACGTGCTGCCGCGGTTTTGTGTAGTCTTGGCGTTGGGGGGCGTCGTTTTTTACCGTCGACGCTCGTCCGTATTATCGCAGCCGCCAACCGCACGATCCGTCGAGGACGTGAGAGAGACATGATCGACGACCTGAGAAGGCAAATCGAAGAACTTCGCTCCCGCTACGCCAGCTTGGGAGGTCATCTTTGACCCCTCCGGCGGGGCGGAGAGGCTCGCCGAGATCGAGGCGAAGATGGCAGAGCCCGGTTTCTGGGACGACGGCGGTGACACCGCGTTGCAGAGGGAGCGCACCGGCATCGAGGACCGGCTGAGCGCCGGCACCCGCTTCGAAGCTGCGCTCGGCGACGCCTTGGCGATGCTCGAGCTTGCCGAAGAGGGGGAGGACGAAGCGATCGCTCTGGTGCAGGAGTCCATTGCCGAGATCGACGGCGATCTCGGCATCCGGGAGGTCGAACACCTTCTGGGAGACGCCGACGACCGGCGTCCGGCGATTGTCGAGGTGCATTCCGGCGCCGGCGGAACCGAATCGCAGGACTGGGTCGCCATGCTGGTTCGCATGTACACGCGCTGGGCCGAGGCGCGTGGTTACCAGGTCGAGGTTCTCGATGAGTCACCCGGCGAGGAGGCGGGCCTCAAGAGCGCCACGCTCCGGGTCGAAGGTGAGTTTGCGTTCGGGTACATGAAGGGAGAGACGGGTGTGCATCGCCTGGTGAGAATCTCGCCCTTCGATGCCAGCCGCCGCCGCCATACCTCGTTCGCGTCGGTGATGGTCTCGCCGGAGATCGACGACGAGATCGAGATCGACATCGACGAGAAAGACCTCCGCATCGATACATATCGCTCCAGCGGTGCCGGTGGCCAGCACGTCAACGTCACCGACTCGGCGGTTCGAATTACGCACTTGCCGACCAAAATCGTCGTCCAGTGCCAGGCGGAGCGCTCCCAACATCGTAACCGTGCCATGGCCATGAAGGTGCTGCAGAGTCGGCTGTACGAGCGCGAGCGCCAGCTTCAGGCCGAGCGCATCGCCGAGCGCCGGGGCGAGAAGAAGGAAATCGGCTGGGGCTCGCAGATCCGCTCGTACGTGTTGCAGCCCTACCAGATGGCCAAGGATCACCGCACCGGCATGGAGATCGGCGATGTCACCGCTGTTCTCGACGGCCGGCTCGACCCCTTCGCCGACGCCTATCTCAGGTGGGCCGCCGACGGCGCCCCCGCCGCATCAGGGGGCGAATGAGTGACGGTGTGCCCGGCGCGACGGCGGCGGCCGGGTCGCCGTCAGATCGGCAACAGGGGTGCCGTCCGCTACCGTCGCCCGTCCCTGATGTCGTTGATGAAATACGCCTGCTGGTAGGGGTTCATCGCCAGAATGCGCGCCTCCTCGACGCCGCAGGCGCGCGTCGGGGCGGTGCCTTCCATGAAGGCGACCACCACGGACGCGCCGCACGCTGCGCTCGACAGTAGGCCGGTGCGGGCGTCGATGGTACGAAGAATGACGCCGGCGGGCAGCTCGAAGTCCTTGGGCTCGAGTCCTTCGCTCGCCGCCCGCATCACGTCCATCCAGATCGGCAGGGCGGTGTTGGCTCCCTCGCGCCCGGGGCCGATCGGCCGCTTCGTGTCGTTGCCGACCCAGACGCCGATGGTGTGATACGGCGAGAAGCCGATGAACCAGGCGTCGGAGTAGTTGTCGGTCGTACCCGTCTTGCCGGCTATCTGCATGCCGAGCTCGTCGCGCAGGAAACGTGCTCGCCGTCCACTGCCGCCCTGCAAGCCGCGGTCGAAGGTGTACTCGATCACGTTGGTGAGCATCTGGCTCATCAGGAACGCGACGTCCGCGTCCATCACCTGCAGCGACTGCCTGTCGGCCCGGAACCGCGGTCGCCCCTCGCGATCCACGACCAGGACGATGCGGTGCGGCTCGACCCGCACGCCGCCGTTGACGAACACGGCGTACGCCCGGGTCATCTCTAGCAACGACACGTCGACGACGCCGAGCGCCAGGGACAAGTAAGGCTGCAGGTTGGCGGTGATGCCGAGCTGGCGCGCCAGCTCGATGACGTTGCCGGCGCCGACCTGCTGCTGGACGGCAACCGCGACGACGTTGCGCGATGACGCCAACGCTTCGGTGATGGTCGTGATCCCGACGTACTCGTCGTTATGGTTATGGGGCTGATAGGGTTGCCTGCTGCCGTCCTCGAAGGCCTGCGGCATGTCGACCACCAGGTCGCCCGCCGTCCAGCCGTGGAACAGCGCCGCCGCATAGACGAACGGTTTGAACGCCGATCCGGATTGGCGTACCGCCTGGCGGGCCCGATTGAACTCGCTTACGGAGAAGCGGCGACCGCCGACCTCCGCCTTGATCTCGCCCGAGAAGTTCTCGATGACGAGCACGGCGCCCTCCAACTCGGGTTCCTGGTCGAGCTCGACGCCAAGGGTACCGTCATCGCGCACCTCGGCGACGCGCACGGAGATCAGATCGCCGGGCCCGACGAGGCGCTCGAGGCGTACATTTTCGACCCGGTGGAACGCGGTCCACGCCGCGCCTGCCGGCGTGATTTCGCCGCGGTAGGGGCCGATCCGCAGCAACACGCGCTCCCGGCTCGAGTCCAGGACGATCGCCGGGACGTAGTCGCCAGTCTCGATGGATTGCTCCCAGCGCTGCTCGGCATACTCCATCAAGTCGACCTGCTCGTCGAGCAGGTTGCGCTGTGCGCCGCGCCACCCTTGAAGCTTGTCTACCGCGCGCAACCCGGCGTCGAGGGACCGCTCCGCCGCCGCCTGGATGCGCGTGTTCAGCGTCGTATAGACGCGCAGGCCCGACTCGTACAGCTCGGTGCCGTGTTCGTCGATCAGAATGCGGCGGATTTCCTCGGTGAAGTAAGCGCCCAGCTCCTCGCTGCGATCGTCACGCTCGGCGAGATCGAGCGGCTCATTGCGGGCTTGCTCGCGTTCCTCCCCGGTGATGAATCCCTCGGCCAGCATGCGACCGAGCACCAGATCTCGGCGGCGGAAGGCTCGATCCTGGTTCTTGTCGAGCGGATAGTAGGCGTTGGGCCGCTGCAGCATGCCGGCGAGCAGCGCCGACTCGGCCAACGTCAGCTCGTCGAGGTTTTTGTCAAAATAAAACTCGGCGGCGGCGCCAAAGCCGTAGACGTTGTGGCCGAGGAACTGCTGGTTCATGTAGAGCTCGAGGATGCGCTCCTTCGAAAAGTAGCGCTCGGTTTGGAGAGCGTAGTAGAAGGCCTCGACGAGCTTGCGGCTCGGGGTCTTCTCGGGGCTCGACCAGCCGAGGCCGCGGGCAAGCTGCATCGTGATCGTGCTGGCGCCACGCGCCCCGAATCCCCGCGTCAGGTTGTCGCGGACCGCGCCCAGCACGCCGATCGGGTCGATGCCCACGTGCCAGAAAAAACGACTGTCTTCGACGGCGAGCAGGGCGTTGCGGAGCTGCACGGGAATTTCCTGATAAGGCACCAGCTTGCGGCGTTCCGCCGCCTCGAGCTCGGCGTAGGGTTGTCCTTCGTCGTCGTACAGGATCACCTGCATGCTTGGCTCGTACTCCTCGAGCACACGTACCTGCGAGGCGTCGGGGAGGTAGACCATCGCCATGCCCATTCCGGCCCCGGAGACGGCGACCAGCACGGCCGCCAGGATGGCGTTACGCGGCCGGAAGAGGAACTTCGCGGTGCCGTGGACGAAACGTACGACTCCCGCAGGCCGAGCTTTTTCGGTGGTTTCCCGTGCTGGACCCTTGGCGGATGGATGCTGCGGCGAAGACGACATCAGAACCCCATGTTAGCATTCGCCCGGATGTGGCTGTCGGCCGTGGAGGCCCGCCCCGATGCCGACTTGACAGCCCTCCGGCACCATTGTTCCATCAACTTTTAGCACTCAATACGTGAGAGTGCTAACGAGACTGAGCTCAACTCGAGATGACCACGGACCTTACCTCACGTGGCGCCGCCGTACTGGACGTCGTGGTGCGCCAGTTCATCGCCACCGGGCGGCCGGCAGGGTCGGCCACCGTGGCCGGGCTGCTCGCCGAGAAGGTGAGCTCGGCGACGGTGCGCAATGCGATGGCGGAGCTCGCCCGGAACGGTTACCTCACCCAGCCGCACACATCCGCCGGTCGGACGCCGACAGCGCGTGGGTACGTCGCCTACGTTCAGCACTTGATGCGCCATGGCGACCTGCAGCCGGTCGACGACCGCCGCATGCGGGAGCGCTTGGACGAAGCGCAGCCGGAGCTCGACGCGTTGCTGCAGCGCGCCTGCTCGGTGCTCTCGGAGATGACCCAGCATGTCGGCGTCGTTCTTGTCCCGCCACCGGCGGAGGCGGACATCCGTCGGGTCGAGCTGGTGCGCCTCGGGCGCGACCGGGTGTCGATCGTATTCGTGACCTCCGTCGGCATGGTGCACACCCGTACGATCATGTTCGAAGAAGAGCTCGCCGATCAGGTCCTCGACGCGGCAGCCGACTATCTGCGGCGGCGCTTCACCGGCCAGACGTTGCGGCAGCTCCGTGAGCGTGTCCGCATGTCGCCCCCGACCACGGCGTCGCATCCCGAGGCGGTCGCGCTGCGCCTGGTGAGGCGGTCGCTCGGCGACGCGATCGACCAGTCGGCGATGTACGTTGAGGGGGCGTTTCACTTGCTCGACAGTCCCGAGCTTGCCGCGCGCGCAACGCTGCCGGAGATCTTCGCCGCGTTCGAGGAGCGCAGCGAGCTGAGCCGGGTGCTCGCCGAGTGCGGCACGGAGACGGGGGCCCGGGTGTTGATCGGCCGTGTTGGTCTGCCGGCGTCCCTGGGGGGGTGTGCGCTGGTTGCCGCCGGCTACCGCGCCGGTCCCAAGCCGGTCGGTGCGCTCGGCGTACTGGGGCCGGCTCGCATGCACTACGAACGCACTATTCCCATGGTCACAACGATGGCGCGCGTGACCAGCGATATGGTCACGCGGTTGTGCGCCTAGCGTTACGGGAACCGACCGTGACCGACAACGACCAAGACAACGACCAGCACGCCGATCCGGACGCCGCGATCGCGCCGGGTGGGGCCATTGCGCCCGTCGAGGAGTTGTCGCGCGCCGAGCTCGACGAGCAACTCGAGCTCGCCAAGGCCGAGATCGAGCGCCTGGCGGACCAGTCACTGCGGCGGCAGGCGGAGTTGATCAACTACCGTCGCCGCGTCCAGAAGGAGCAAGCCGAGACGGTCATCGTCGCGCAGGTGGCGTTGCTGGAAGGGCTCGTCCCGGTCATCGACGACTTCGAGCGCGCCGTCGGAACCGACGTGACGGACGCCGGCGCCTACCACGAGGGGATGCAAATCATCCTGCGAAGCGTGAAGAAGGTCCTTGAGAGGCTCGGCGTCGAACGTTTCGAGCCGCTCGGGGAGGCCTTCGATCCGCGCTTTCACGAAGCCATCGGCCGTCACCAGACCGACGAGGTGCCTGACGGGCACGTTCTCGAGGTCTGTCAGGCCGGCTACAGGCTGAACGACCGTTTGATTCGCCCAGCCTCCGTCGTCGTCGCGTTCGGCGGTGCCGCCGCCGCCGACGATGCGGCCGCGGAGCGGCCGCAGCCGGTCACCGAGTTTGATGATCAGCCGACCGGCGACGGCGAACCCGACGATGCCTGAACGCGACTTTTACCAGATTCTGGGGATCGCCCGGGCGGCGTCGAAAGACGAGATCAAGCGCGCCTATCGCGTGGCGGCGTTGAAGTACCATCCCGACCGTAATCCCGGCGACGCCGACTCGGAGGAGCGCTTCAAAGAGGCGGCCGAGGCGTATTCGGTGCTCGGCGACGATGAGAAGCGCTCGATGTACGACCGTTTCGGCGAGGCGGGGCTGCGCGGCGGCCAGCCGCTCAACGCCGACGTTTTTGCTGATTTCTCCGATATTCTCGGCGACATGTTCGGTTTCGGCGGGGGCGGTCGATCGCAGCGAGCGCGCTCCGGGCGCGGTGCCAGCCTGCGGGTCGAGCTCCACATCGACCTTGTCGAGGCGGTCGCCGGAGTGGCGAGGGAGATCATCGTCCGGCGTCACGTCGCCTGCGACATCTGTGATGCGAGCGGCTCGCAAAACGGCGGCCCACCGGCTGTGTGCGAGCGTTGTGGCGGTAGCGGCGCGGTGCAACAGCGATACGGTTTCCTCGCCATCGCCCGCCCCTGTGGTGCCTGCAGCGGCAGCGGACGTACCGTTACCGATCCGTGCCCGACCTGCCGTGGAGAGGGCCGAGTGTCTGAGAACAGCAAGCTCTCGGTCCGTGTTCCGGCGGGCGTCGACACGGGTTCGAGACTCTTGTTGCGCGGCGAGGGCGCGGCCGGTCTGCGGGGGGCTGCGGCTGGTGATCTCGAGGTGCTGATCGGTGTGCGTGAGCATCCGATGTTTGTGCGCCGCGGCGTGGATCTCTTCACCCGGGTGGCGGTGTCATTTCCCCAGGCGGCGCTTGGTGGCACGGTCGACGTTCCGACCCTTGATGACCACGCCGCGACGCTCGAGATCCCGGCCGGCGTTCAAGGCGGCGAGGTGTTCGAAATTCGCGGCAGGGGAATGCCGTCGCTCAATGGTGGTCGGCGCGGCGCCCTCAGAGTAGCGGTGCAAGTGGTTACGCCATCGCGCCTCAGCTCCGAGCAGCGGGCCCTCCTGGAGCAGCTCCGTGAGGTCACCGAGGAACCCGCGCTCGACGGCGGGATCGAAAGTTGGTGGGATCGGCTTCGCAACCTCGTCGGTTGAGCGGCACCGGCGTGCACCGGCGATTCCGCGTCGACTCCGTCGAGCCCGACGCCGCCGGCCGCATCGATCTCGGCGCCGTTCGTCGTCACCTCGCAGTTCTGCGCGCCGGGGTCGGCGATGTCATCTATCTGTTCGACGGTCGTGGGGCCGAAGTCGAAGCCGAGATCAGTGTGCTCGACGGCAACGACGCGGTGGCGGCAGTGCGCACGCGGGTCATCAACGAATCAGAGTCGAATCTCGAATGCTGGCTCGTGCAGGCGCTGCCGGCGCGCACCGCGCGAATGGACTCCATCGTCCGCCAGGTCACCGAGCTTGGCGTCGACCGTATCGTGCCGGTGGTCGCGGAGCGCAGCCAGCAGGCGAAGGCGAGGCCCGCCGCCATGCAGCATCGCGCCGAACGCTGGGCCCGCATCGCGGCGGCTGCAGCGGCGCAATGCCACAGGGCGCGGGTTCCGGAGATCGAGGTACCGTGCGATTTCGGCGAACTGGATTGGGATCGCTTGCCTCGTCCGATGTTCATCGCCGACCCGGGAGCGGGCTCGGTGCCGCAGGCTCCGGCGCCGGGTGCCGTCAGCGTGTTGGTCGGTCCCGAAGGGGGATGGACGGGGCCCGAGGTCGACACTGCGATCGCCGCCGGGGCGCGAGCGTTCGGTCTCGGCCCGCGCGTCTTGCGTGCCGACACTGCAGGCGTGGTCGCGGTCACCTTGTTTCAGTCGTTGTGGGGGGACCTGCGCTGAGAACCGCGGGCGGCGGAAACAGCACGTTCGCGGCGTTGCGCTCGCGCCGTTTCCCCCGCCCGCGGGAGTGAATGCTTCTGGGGGAACGTGGGCTGCTACGACGCGCGGGCCCGATCCGGGGCGTGGGAGGCGGCTGGCCGGTCGCTGGCGCCGCGGACGTTGCCGCTGCCGGTAATCTCGCGAAAATCCTGCCCCCGCATCGATACCTTGCGACACATCTCGTAGAGGCGGCTACGGGCATAGAGGCCGATTCGCTCGGCGAGCGTCGGCACCGAGGGGTCCGCATCGTCGTCCCCGTAGTTGGTCGTGATCAAGGTGATGCGCTCGTGCTTGTAGCGATCGTTGAGAATTTGCGTGACGGTGTCACGAACCCAG
>Ga0114950_10001122_pt1 | contig 19919 bp, 19 predicted proteins | sample N075metaG_FD_83503 | JGI IMG/M metagenome (GOLD analysis project Ga0114950, IMG submission 83503) | Deep subsurface microbial communities from Kermadec Trench to uncover new lineages of life (NeLLi) - N075 metaG | ecosystem: Environmental > Aquatic > Marine > Ocean trench > Sediment | place... | reverse complement strand
TCAAAATGTCATCATCAGTTCGGTGTCCGCCGGGCAAAAACAGCAAATTGAACGCCTGCTTGAATACTACGGCGTCAATTCTCTGCAGAACATATCGCCTCTCCGGGGACAGGCTCTGGCTTGCGTTGCGTTCCCGACCTGCGGCTTGGCCATGGCCGAGGCAGAACGGTACTTGCCCGCATTTACGTCGAAAGTAGAGTCGCTTCTCGATAGTCATGGACTCATTGACGAACCCATTTCCCTGCGAATCACAGGTTGCCCAAACGGCTGCGCGAGACCGTATCTGGCTGAGATCGCACTGGTCGGGAAAGCACCTGGCCAATACAACTTGTTCCTGGGTGGCAGCGCGGACGGTGCGCGACTCAATCAATTGGCGAATGAGAATATTGGTGAGGAAGCCATACTTTCCGTTCTGGGCAGGTGGTTGGCGCAGTTCGCCGCACGCAGGCATGCAGGTGAGTCATTCGGCGATTTTGTTGATCGTCACGACCTGCGGCTCGCTGAGGCGGTTTGATGTCGGCCTGCGCACAATTGGTGTCGGCTGACGTGGATGCTTCGATCAAAATCACTCACGGTGAAGAGGCAACCAGACGACTTGCGGTTGATCACTGCAGCAAAATGTTTGGCAAACTGAGCGTCGAGGAACGAATTCAATGGTGCCTGGAGAACTTGCCTGACCAGCACATTGTCACCTCAAGTTTTGGCGCGCAGGCGGCCGTTTCCCTGCACCTGCTCACGCAGCAGAAAGCGGACATCCCGGTCATCCTGATTGATACCGGATATCTGTTTCCCGAAACGTATCGATTCATTGATCAGCTGACCGAGCAACTGGGCTTGAATCTGCACGTATTCAGGCCCGAAACGTCTGCCGCCTGGCAGGAGGCGCGCTATGGCAAACGATGGGAACAGGGCGCCGATGGTTTGCTCGCGTACAACGAGGAGGCCAAGGTTGAGCCAATGAAACGGGCCATACGTGAACTTGATGTCGGCACCTGGTTTGCGGGACTAAGGCGGACTCAGACCAGCGGCAGGGAAAACACGCCGTTTCTCGAGTGGTCGAATGATCGCTGGAAGGTGCATCCGATCGCGGACTGGACGGATCGGGATGTGCATTTCTACCTGAAAAAGCACAACCTCCCATACCATCCGCTACGGGAAAAAGGTTACCTGAGTATCGGCGATCACCACACAACACGCTCGATACATGAAGTGAGTGACGAGGAGCAGCTCAGGTTCTTCGGACTGCAACGCGAGTGTGGTCTGCACGAGTTCGACTTGTCGTCGGCCTGACAATGCGACTATGCGGCGACCGGCAGGCCCTTGCTGCAGCCGCTTCGAGTCGGCAGATCGATGTCCTTTGCGAGTTCGTCTACGATTTCCTGTGACTCCGCCGTCGTTGCGAGCTGAATCGACTCTTTCGGCCAGTGCGGTGCGAACAGGGAAATAAAATCGAGCATGTATCGGCGTAGTGCCCTGTCTCTCGGCACACCCAGCCAGGTCGTTACCGTCGGGAACAGACCCTTGGCATTGGCGCCATACAAATCTTCAAGGTCCTCACATTGCAGCGCCATCGGCGCAATGATGCCGACTCCCATACCCATGCGGACATAGGTCTTGATGACGTCGGCATCTCGTGCGGTGAACACGACATTGGGTTCCAGCGATTCAGCCGCGAAAGCACGCAGGAACGACGATTCCTTCTTTGAGCGAAATACATAAGTGATCAGTGGATACTTCGCGAGTTCCTGCAAGGTAAGGGGGCTTTCCTCGCTAGCCAAAGGGTGATCTTTCTTTGTCAGAACGATGCGGTCCCAATGGAAGCACGGCAACAAGTTCAATTCGGGAAACAACCGGCGCGAGTCCGTAGCGATAGCGAAGTCGACTCGGTTCTCGGCGACCAGCGCTTGAATCTGCTCGGATGTACCCTGATGCAGTTCGAGATTGACCTTGGGATAGCGTTCGTGGAACTGGCTGATGATGTCTGGCAGTACGTAGCGAGCCTGGGTGCTGGTGGTTGCGATCGACAAAGTACCTTCCTGCTCCGTCATTATGTCCTTGCCGACGCTTCTGATGTTGTCCACGTCGCGCATAATCTTGCGGGCGTATTCGATCACCGCAGCACCAGCCGGTGTAACCCCGATAAGACTCTTGCTCTTGCGCGAAAAAATTTGAATGCCAAGCTCCTGCTCCAGCAAGCGAAGCTGCTTGCTGATGCCTGGCCGGCTTGTATAAAGGCGCTCCGCCGCAGCCGTTATGTTGAGCCCGTTGTCGACAACGCCGAGCAGGTATTTCAGTTGTTTCAGGGTCATTCGTCGGTCCTCAGCCGCTTGCATTGATATAAACACTGACCTGTTGAGCAGTCAATTTGTTTCAGGTTCATCCACCGCATTCGTATGTCATGCTATTGCCGGGAACGTGGATATGCGTAAAATAGCCACGCACCAGTCTCAAAATCACCCTAACTAAAGACGAGGATTCCAGTGAGTATCTACGACCAACAATTGCACAAGATGAAAACTCAGAATGGCTTTATCGCGGCGCTGGATCAAAGCGGCGGCAGCACACCGAAAGCGCTCGGTTTATATGGTGTTACTGAAGATGCCTGGTCAAATGACGAGGAAATGTTCTCCGTCGTTCACGAGATGCGAACACGGATAATGACCAGTCCGAGTTTTACCGGCGAAAGAATTCTTGCGGCGATTTTGTTCAAGAATACGATGGATAAAGAAGTTGAGGGACAGCCGACTGCAGATTATCTTTGGGACGTGAAAAATATTGTTCCAATCCTGAAAGTCGACAAAGGACTTGCGGCTGAAGAGGGCGGCGTGCAGCTGATGAACCCTAATCCGGATTTGGCGGCATTGCTGGAAAAGGCCAAATCAAAAGGCATTTTTGGCACCAAGATGCGTTCCGCAATTAATCAGGCAGAGGCGGCTGGTATCAAAGCGATTGTCGCGCAGCAGTTCGAAGTGGGGAGGCAGATATGTGATGCGGGGCTCGTACCGATTATCGAACCCGAGGTCGATATTCATTGCCCGGACAAAGCCGCCGCCGAAGCGCTGTTACAAAGTGCGATTATGGATGAGCTGAATCAGCTTGGTGAAAATCAACTGGTTATGCTGAAACTTACGCTTCCCGAGGAAGACAATCTTTATAAAGACGCCATCGCGCATCCGAATGTTGTCCGGGTTGTGGCATTGTCCGGTGGTTACTCGCGCGAAGAAGCGAACGATCGCCTGGGCCGCAACAACAGCATGGTCGCGAGTTTTTCTCGTGCGTTGTCGGAAGGGCTCAAGGCGCAACAGAGCAAAGAGGACTTCGATGTGATGCTCGATACATCGATTGATGAGATTTGTGAGGCGTCGAAGACTTAAGATCGTGATGGGTTCAATCGCGCCTGTAGAGGCGCTCCAACAGTTTTTCCGCCAAGCTGTTGGAGCGCCTCTACAGGCGCGATTGGACTCAAATACGCCATGAACATCAGCCGCTTTTTCCTGATCCTTGGCCCCGGCTTGCTGGTTGCCGCAACCGGTGTCGGCACTGGCGACCTTGCCACTGGCAGTTTCGCCGGCAGCATGCTGGGCACTGCCATTCTCTGGGCTGTCTTAATCGGCGCGTTACTCAAGTTCATCGTCACCGAAGGACTTGCTCGCTGGCAGCTTGCAACAGGCACCTCGATTCTCGAGGGTGTCGCCCGCAATCTCGGCAGGCTGCCAATGCTGATTTTCGTTCCTTACCTCGTGCTTTGGTCGTTCTTCACAGCCTCGGCAATGATGAGTGGTTGTGGCGTAACGTTGCACGCATTGATTCCGATTTTTGAGCAAGCTGAAACCGGCAAAATCTTTTTCGGTACATTGTGCAGCATTGTCGGTATCGGCCTTGTCTATGCCGGTGGCTATCGCCTGTTCGAAAAGATCATGACAGTAAGCATCGTGCTGATGTTCGTAACAGTAGTCTTAACCGCAGCCTTGCTCTGGCCTGGCACGAGCGCCGTTTTGCAGGGAATATTTCTGCCGTCGATTCCCGACTTCTCAGGCTCTGGCCTGACCTGGACCGTGGCGTTGATCGGCGGTGTTGGTGGCACCGTCACTATACTCAGCTACGGTTACTGGATTCGCGAAGAAGGGCGAACGAGTCGCGACGATCTTGCCATCTGCAGAATCGACCTTGGCAGTGCCTACCTGATGACGGCGATTTTCGGCATGTCTGTTGTCATCATCGGCAGCCAGATAGAAGTTTCCGGTTCGGGCGCCATGCTAATCGTTGCGATGGCAGACCAGCTTGGCGTCGCGCTTGGCAGCTTTGGTCGATGGATGTTTTTGATCGGCGCCGTGGGCGCTGTATTTAGCAGCTTGCTTGGCGTCTGGCAGGCGACACCGTATATATTCGCCGATAGCTGGCGCTTGTTTCGACACCCGCCGGACAAGCACAGCGAAATAGTGCCGTCGAAAAACCCGGACACATCCGCGCCAATTTATCGCTACTACTTACTGGCACTCGGATTGATTCCGATGCTGGGTTTGTTCTTCAGTTTTCGTGAAGTACAAAAACTGTATGCGATAACGGGAGCCTTTTTCGTGCCACTGCTGGCGCTTGCACTACTATTGCTGAACAGTCGCAAGAAATGGGTAGGCGCGGGTTACCGTAACCACGCGGTGACCGTCATGGCGCTCGTTGCTACAGTCGCATTTTTTCTGTGGATTGCCGTGACCAAACTGATCGCCTGAATCAATCGCGATTCAGATGATCCTCCAGCACTTGCGCAACGCAGCAGGTCAGTCGCTTGCCTGTGTCTATATGTAAGAACTCGTTCGGACCGTGTGCATTGGACTTCGGCCCAAGCAATCCAGTGACGAGAAACTGTGCGTCAGGAAACTTTTCGCCAAGCATGCCCATGAAAGGAATGGTTCCGCCGGTGCCCATGTACAAGGACTCTTTATCGAAGAAGCTCTGCGAGGCCCTTTCCATTGATGCCTCTAGCCATTCCGCCACAGGCGGCGCACCCCAGCCGGCCATAGTGGACTCGACTTCGAAATGCACTTTCGAAAATGGCGGCGGATCCGCTTCCAACGCTGTCTTGACTGCAACGGCGGCCTGATCGGCATCGCAACTTGGCGGCAGCCTGAACGAAAGTTTCAACGTGGTTCCAGGCAACATGACGTTGCCGGCATTAACGAGTTCCGGCATTCGATCGGCGCCGGTAACGGTGACGTTAGGCCGCCAGGTGTTATTCAGCAGCAATTCGACTGCGGACTCGGATGGTTTGCCTTCGGCCAGCACCCATGGGTATTTCTGGTGGACAGAATCGCCGAGCGTGGCAGCAGCTAGCTCGGCCTGTTGCAAACGCTGATCGGGAATGTCCACGTGCAGCTCGTCAACCAGGATGGTGCCGTCGTTTTCGTCCTCGATGCGACTCAATAGTTGGCGCAAAATACGAAAACTGGATGGAACAATTCCGCCAGCGCCACCGGAGTGAACGCCCTCGGTCAAAACGTCAACGCTCAGCGTGCCGGTGAGGTTGCCACGCAGCGATGTTGTGCACCACAGTTGATCGTAGTTGCCGCACTCGGCATCCAGGCACACCACAAGGCTGGGTGAACCAATGCGATCTTCGAGTTGTTCAATGTAGAAGGGCAAGTCGAAACTGCCGCTTTCCTCACAGCCTTCAATAAGAATGACGCAGCGCGCGTGTGGTATGCCTTGCTCGTGCAAAGCGCGAATCGCGGTCAGTGAGCCGAAGACAGCATAACCATCGTCGGCGCCGCCGCGCCCATACAATTTTCCGTCGCGAATGACGGGCGTCCATGGATCGAGGTCTTCTTCCCAACCGGTGAACTCAGGTTGCTTGTCGTAGTGACCGTAGAGCAACACAACGTCATCCGACGCGCCGGGAATTTCGATAAACAACAGTGGCGTGCGACCCGGGATCCTGACGACTTCGATTTGCATGCCATCAATTGGCTGCTTATCGCACCAGGCCCGAAGCATCTCGACGGCCTTGTCCATATAACCGTGCTCTTCCCAATCAGGATCGAACATCGGCGACTTGTTGGGTACTTTAATATAGTCACACAGTTCCGGGATGATCGAGTTATCCCAAGCGTCGTTTATGAATGTTGAAGTCGCTTTGCTATCCATTATGAATTCTTCTTTTTTGCGGGGCGCCCAGTTTACAACCATTCCTGCGGTATGCACTCACATTTCACGCGCGTGCCGGTAAGCGGGTCGGTGAAAGTCAGCCGACTGGCGATCAAACAAAGGTCCTGCGTATCTCCTTCCTGGCCGTACAATCGATCGCCGACAATGGGAAAACCAGCGTCCGCAAGATGTCGCCGAATCTGGTGTTTGCGACCGGTCTTGATCGAGACCAGTAATGTCGAACGCTTGGTGTCAGGGTCGAAACGGATTCTCGAGGCTTCCGTTTCCGCGGTCTTCCCATTGATTTCACCCAGGTATCGTTGCGTATCCGGTTGAGTCGGAAATTTTCCATGCACGATAGCGTGATAACGTTTGCCCACCGTTCTGTCGGCAAACTGGCCGGAAAGATTTGCAGAGGTCTTCTTGTCGTGGGCAAGCAGCATGAGGCCACGCGCGGCCCGGTCCAGACGGTGCACGGTAAACGACTCGCGCTGCAGCTCAAGATGCAGCTCGGCATATCGGCCGAGCGTTGTGTGGTCGCCCCATTTCGAACCCTGTGCCCGCATCCCAAACGGCTTGTTCCAGACTGACCACTGCCTGCCGTCATTGATTAACTCGGCAGGTGCAGTCGTTTGCGCCAGAACGGATTCGTCATAGTTGAGAAACAGTTGGTCGCCCTCGGACAGCTTCGCAGATCGGCGACGGAGACGCCGAATGCCATGCCGAGTTCGCAGCCACACTGCGCCCGCCGCCATCGCCGCGGAAATCCGCCCCGCCGTCAGGCCGCTGGCTTCCACCAGCAATTCGCGTGCGTCGCGTGTCGTGTCGGTCACAACGACCGTGTATTCGGTGGGTTCCATAAATGATCGTGTCGATCTAACTATTGAAATCTTTTTCTGTGAATAAGCGCTGCATGTCTGGATCGGCAAGCCGGTCTGCCAGGCCCCGAACAGTGTTGACCAACGTGGCCCGCAATTCACGTAACTCATCTATGTCGCTGCCCAGCCGGCTCAAACGCAGAACGGACAACATTGATACCAGCAGACCCGCTTGCGCTTCTATTAGTCGAACTGAAGCGAAGAAGCTGACTGACAGTGCAACGATCGCTGCAATAGCCCACCAGGCTCCGTAATTCATTCCCACGAAAATCGCGATAGCTATGTACATGATCGGCAGCAGCAGAATTGTCGCAAATACTTTCAGCGTCGCAACGTCATCCATTTCGTAGCTGAAGCGTTCGCCGACTGTCGCGGCAATCCAGCCGACCGGCAGGTGTAGAAGGGCGCCAGGAATGGCAAGCGGCAACAAGGCGAGCATCGTAATGCTGCGCAGCATGACTTTGCGAAATGTACGGCTGAGAGTGACTGGTTGGCGCAACTGATGGTCTTTAAGGTCGAGCATATCGAGTCGTGCCTGGTAGTTCTCGACCTCGTCGCGAAATGCCAGCATTTGAGGATCGTCTTTGGCCAGCAAATAGGTATGCACAAAGCGTCGACTCAGTTCAATATATTCGCCCGGCCGGAGATCGGCCGATGCAGGTTTGTACAATCGTCGTGCCGTTTGGATGAAACGCAACGTTCGCCAGTCAGGCGCGTTCAACGTGACGTTGGTTAGTGCAATGGTCAGTGTATCAGTCAGGTTCCGGACGGCGGCCTGCTCATCTTCTTTATAGTCGTTGAGCAATTCGTTATCTATGACGATTGGCTGACCGAATTCAATCAGGACCTGGCTCCGGAATCGATGACGATGAATATAATTCAGCCCGCAGGGAATGATTTTGACGCCCGTCTTGCCACGGGCAGTCACAGAAAGCGCTATTCGTGCCGCGCCGGTTTTGAGCTTCATCAATTGAGATTCAACGTGGCTGACGCCTTCCGGGAAAATCCCCATGCAGTTCCCGGCCTCGATCACCTCGTAGAGTTTTTCAAATGCCTTTTGATTGTCGACCGCACCGTCGTGTTCTTCACGACGGTAAATTGGAACGGCGCCGACCGCATTCAACATCGGCACCAGCAAGCGATAGTCCCAGAGTTTGGCGTTGGCCATGAAGTGCAAAGGCCAGCGACCGCATTTCGCGATCAGCAAAAATCCATCCATCAGGGCGTTGGGGTGATTGCCTGCAAATATCACTGGACCTTCAGCGGGCACGTTTTCGATGCCGACCACATCGATGCGGCGGAAAAACGTATTCGCTATAATGCGAATCAATGCAATCACGATACGGTGGACCATCGATAAGCTCCGATAGGGTAACTAGCCGGTCGGTCGAGTAACAAGTATACCGGCTGCCCGGTAGATATAGGCAGCCCGGCCCATGTAGAATTCACCTCGTATCAAGTTTCAGAGACCGTTTGTCCAGACATGTTAATTCGTACAGCATCAATAATTTGCATCATTCTCAACCTGTGTGCCGGATCGCTGGCGGCAGCAGAATCGATGAGCAGGGAGGAGGGGACTCGGTTTTCGACCGAGAACTTCTCGTTTCGGGCCGGCGTTTATGATATTTCCGCGCACACTCGTATCCGCCTGGATGCGTTGGGCGGGCTGATCGGAACAACTATCGACCTTGAGGATGACCTTTTAATTGACGATCAAAAAACCACATCCTATTTGTCATTCGGCTGGCGAATGTCTGGCCGCCACTTTCTCGAAGTCGAATACTTTAATCTGGAGCGTAGTGGGGCTGCCACGTTAACGGGCGAAATCGAATTTGGCGACCACACATTCAATTTCGGCGCCGAAGTTAAAAGTTTTTTTGATACGCATGTAACCCGAATCAGTTACGCCTACCTCATCAAAGACACCGAAAAGTTTGCGTTCGCGCTTAGCGCCGGACTGCACATAACCGACCTGAGAACCGGCATCAGCGAGATCAACTCACAGTTCGGAGACGCGGAGGTCGTCGTCGCGGCCGTAACCGCACCACTGCCGGTGATCGGCATGACCGGTGCCTGGAGAATCAATGACCAGTGGTTTATGTACGGCCGCCTGCAGATATTTCGACTGACGTTCGATGACTTCAGTGGAAGTCTCGACCATGCCTCCATAAAGCTTGAGTATGATGCGTTTGATCATGTTGGTTTCGGCGTGGGTTATGATCTGTTCGACATGGGCATTGCCGTTGACCGGCGACTATGGAACGGTAACGTCACGTTTCGTTTCCATGGGCCGATTCTTTATCTGAAGGGCTATTTTTAAACAGCTGCAGATCAATTTCCCGACGAGTTTGATCGATACAACGCCCGTGTCATGCGTTCGGTTGAAATAAAGCCCCAGTTCCATCCGTCGTGATAATCTGCCAGTGGATTCGCTGCGATAATTTCCTCTTCAGTCTGGCCGGCATCCACCAGTGCTTTAATCCGTGCATTGGCATCGACCAACATTTCATGGGCTGCCAACAGGTCTGACTTTGTGGCTAGCGGACCATGGCCCGGAATTATTTTCGTGTCGTCGTTTGCCAATGCCAGTAACTTGCGCTGAGCCGCAAGGTAGCCGTCCACGGAACCACCGGAGTCCATATCGATAAACGGAAACAGGCCGTTGAACAGCACATCGCCGGCGCCAATGACATTGATGTCGCTGAAGTAAATAAACGCATCGCCGTCCGTATGCGCATGCGGCACATGCATCACGTGGGCGGTCCGGCCGTTAAGGTGAAACGTCATCGCGTCTGAAAATGTAATCTGTGGCAGCTCTTCCGGAACGGCGGGTCGCATACCGTCGGCGCTTGGCAATCCGGAATCAATCAAGCGACTGCGTATGTTGTCGTGCGCAACGATCGTTGCACCGGACATGTGCAGTGCGCGATTTGCGCCGACATGGTCGCCATGTGCGTGCGTGTTGATTACGAAATCGACCGGTCGCTCGGTGTGCTTGTTTATCGCAGCCAGCAGAAGTTCACCATAAGGCTCTAGTCCATCGTCGATCAGAACGATCGCGTCGTCGCCAGTCAGCAGGATTACATTACCGCCGGTAAAACCGCCTTCACCTTCGAGCATGGTCAGGCCCGGGTACACCTCGGTCGCTTTAAGCGATATTTCGGGTTCCTGCGCCGCAACGATTGTGGCTAGTAAAGTCGTTATCGCGATTGCAGTTAACGCTGTGAGACGCATTTTTCTGAGCTCCTGTGGCCGATCAATCATTCGGGTCTGCGGAATTTCAGGGTCATGCGATTGGACTCGCCAATGGCTTCCATTGCCGCGCGCGCTTCTTCGTTGTCACCGCTTCCCTGGAGCGTTGGCGGCAAACGCCAGACGACGTCGTCGTCGCCCGGTTGATCGTTCGGATTCTGATTGACGTCGATTTCGCCAATGAAATCGAAACCGGCCATTTCCATTTGCTCGATTACGAAGCTCTTTTTCAAATAGCCGTGATCGCCCATGGCGAATTCGTCCGACTTGTCATCGTGCGCCTGATGTTGCACGACGCCGACGATGCCGCCCGGCTTCAATACCCGAAACGCGTCCTTCGTTGCAGCGGTCAGAAAGCCACCGGCGTCCTCAAAACGCGCCAGGTTATGCAGTGCACGAATGAACAGAACGCGATCGGCCGTCCCGGTCAGGTCTTCCGGCATGGAGCCAAACACAAAGGCCGAAACCGGTGCGCCTTTATCGACCTGCCATTCGATTGCTTCTGCAGTCCAGTCGGCAACCCAGTTTTTTCGGTTATCGAGGAACTCCTCGTCGAAAAAACCAAATAATGCGAACATCTCGACCGTATAGTCCGCGCCGATGAGCTGACCGTCGGCTCCAAGGACTGACATCAATATTTTCGAATACCAGCCGCCGCCAGGCAGCGCTTCCAGTACTGTCATGCCGGGTTCGATTTCGAAAAACTCCAGCGTTTCCTGCGGGTGTCGATATTCGTACCTGGCCATAACGTCTTCGGGCTAGGCATCCAGCGCTGTTGCCAGGTGGTTTGCGCTGGCGTGACTTTCCACAGCTGGCTCGGTGGCCGCGGGTTCTGCCTGTTCAGTGGGCTGACAGGCAACGATGCCGGCCGCAGCCAGCATTACAGTAAGGATTCGCATGGGTATTTCCTTCAAGGTTTTGTTCTGGTTTTCTCTAGTTTAACCCCAAACCGGGAGTTCGCTACCATCGGCGGGCTTTTCGCGCTGGTCAGTGAATACATGTCTCAGATTTGACATGAAGTAGTCGCCGGACAGGCACCGTGAGAGTTGGGTCACAGCTCAATGGTCTGCTTCAGCCTTAAATGAGGGTACGACAGCAAGGACGAAGCACATGCCCTCTACAGCCAGCAACGTTTTGCCATTTCCGCTGAATCGCCGCCTGGCGATCCGGAATTGCCCACATTGCGGCACACACACGAGCGTCTGGAAGATCGGTCGTTTGCTGTGGGGTTACTGCGATAAGCACGAAGTCCGCTGGGTGGTTGCCGACTACAAAACAGTTACCCCTGAAACCATGGACCGGCAGCATTTGAGAAAGGGCCTTGAGTTCCTGTCGTCTTTCGTCGAAGTCTCTCGTTAGCGTGTGATCCCTGTAAATGGCGCGATTCAGGCGTCATTCACGTATTTTTCAGTTTCTGTTAAGCAGCGCTGCCGTACCCTGTTGGTGAACATGGACCTGTAGGGCGAATGAGTCGCCCAAGCCAACAAAGGAGGTCACCATGGACATCGTATATGCAGCAGAGAAACCGAGTATCGCAAGCGTTCTCAGCGACTATATCCGCCGCGAGGTGGACGAACGGGATATCGAGATTCGCCACAACCCGGACGAAACCGGCAGTTTCCTGATTGAATGGAATCTCCACGAGTTTGTAATGTCACCGAACGGTGAGGTCGAGCTGGCTTGACGCATCGCCATGGCGCAATGCGTCATGCTATAAAGCGGTTTCTCCGGTTCGCCAAGGCGCGGCATGACTAATCGTTTTTGTCTGTTATTTCCCGCTTGCATATTATTCGTTGTTGCTTGTGGTGGCGGCGGCTCGACCGTGGTCATGCCGCCGCCCGGTCCAACCCTTACCAGCCTGTATCTCGTCCAGGGTGCAGGTAACAGCAGTCAGATTACCGGCAGCAACATAACGGTGAGTGGCGTGGTAACCGGTGACTTTCAGAACGGTGACGCGAATGCCAGGCAAAACTTAAGCGGTTTTTTTATCCAGAGTGAAAATCCAGACGCCGACGCCGAGACATCCGACGGACTTTTTATATTTGATGGATCTTCACCGGCGATCGATGTAAATGTTGGCGACATCGTGCAGGTAGAAGGCGAGGTGCTCGAATACTTCGGTGAAACCCAGCTAAGAGCAACGTCCGTGACGATTACCGGGAGCGGCAGCATTGCACCTTTGGATATTGCGCTGCCAAATGGCCTCACCAGCAATAGCGACGGAGACGATATCGCCGACCTTGAACGTTACGAAGGCATGCTCGTCCGCGTGCCGCAGAAGCTGACTGTCGTCAGCGTTTATGAGTTGGAGCGCTTTGGTGAGCTAATGCTGGCCGCCAATGGCCGCAAATTTCAGTTCACGAATCAAAATTCGCCCGACGTGGCAGGCTACTCAGCACATCAGCGCGAGTTTGCGTCGTGGAAGCTGATATTGGATGACGGATTGAGCCAGCAAAACGCTGATTCGATCCGATATTTGTTTCCAGCCCCGTCGCAAACGCCGGACTACTCAGTACGATTGGGCGACACCGTCACAGGACTCACCGGAAATATTCGATACAGCCGCGGCAGCGGCAGTTCCGGCACCCAGACCTATCGACTGGTGCCGCAGGCCGATCCTGATTTCGTTAACGACAATCCACGTGAAGGCAATCCGCCGCAGGTTGGCGGGAGTCTTCGTGTGGCGACCTTCAATGTTTTGAATTACTTCACGACCATTGACGCAGGGCAGGATAATTGCGGGCCGGCCGGCGATGCCAATTGCCGTGGCGCAGACAGCAGTGAAGAATTTACTCGCCAGAGCGGCAAAATCTTGCATGCGCTGACAATACTCGATGCTGATATAGTCGGTTTGATTGAATTGGAGAACAATACAAGCGGCTCCATAACGAGCCTCGTTGACGGGCTAAACGATCTTGCCGGCAGCACCGTCTGGTCATTCGTTAATACGGGAACGATCGGTACTGACGCCATTCGGGTGGGTCTCATATACAAGACAACGGCCGTTCTGCCCGTGGGGGCTCATGCCATTCTCGACTCAAGTGTTGACGCACGCTTTCTGGATACGTCCAATCGGCCGGTGCTATTGCAAACGTTTGAGCAACGCTCGAATAATGAAAGAATCAGCGTGGCGATTGTTCACCTGAAGTCCAAGGGATCTTCCTGCGCCAGTATCGGCGACCCTGATCTGCACGACGGCCAGGAGAACTGCAGCGTGACTCGTACGAGAGCGACGCAGGCACTTGCCGACTGGTTGGCCAGCGACCCGACGGCCAGCGGTGACCCCGACTTTCTGATATTCGGCGACCTGAATTCGAATCTTGAAGAAAACCCGCTTTCGACATTGGCTGCGGCCGGGTATGTGGACCTTTTGAAATTATACATCGGTCCCGATGCCTACACGTTTCAATTCAAAGGCCAATCACAAGTACTTGATAATGGCTTTGCTTCGCCTTCCCTGCTTGATCAGGTGACTGGCACGGCCGAGTGGCACATCAGCACCGATGAGCCCCGGGTATTTGACTACAACCTGGAGTTCGGCAGAGACTCGGACTTGTTCGACCCGGATTCGCCGTTTCGTGCTTCCGACCATGATCCGGTGATTATTGGTATGTCGCTGGATTCGAACTGAGGCGGGCCGCAGGTCTCCTTGACGTAGTTCGATCATTTATCGCGCCTGTAGAGGCGCTCCAACAAGGTCTCGTCGCAGGCTTGTTGGAGTGGGTCCACACCCGCGATAAGACTCAACCCACCCATGAACTGCGCCCGCCTGCCACATATAAAGAGCGACATACGTAAATATCCCCCCATTACACCACCCCCCAAATAGGTTAGATTTGGCGCACCAGTTAACGAGGTACGAAGTGATACAAACAGACGTAGTAATCGTCGGCGCAGGACCCTGTGGCCTGTTTCAGGTTTTCGAGCTTGGCTTGTTAGGCTTGAAAGCAGAAGTGGTCGATTCGATCCGGCAACCAGGCGGGCAGTGCACCGAACTCTATCCGGACAAGCCTATCTATGACATTCCGGCCATTCCCGTGTGTACGGGAGAAGAATTGACTGAGTACTTGCTGAAACAAATCGAACCGTTCGATTGTCGCTTGCACCTTGGTGAGGAAGTCACGGTTGTGCAACGCCAAAGCGACGACACCTTCAAGGTCGAGACCAGTGCGGGCAAGGAATTTTCGGCTAAGGCTATCGTCATTGCAGGCGGCGTCGGGTCCTTCCAGCCACGGCCATTACGCGTGCCGGATGCGGAGTCCTATGCTGAGCATTCACTGCATTATCGGGTGCGCGATCCGGATCAGTTTGCGGACAAGGACGTGGTGATTCTCGGTGGTGGCGACTCGGCACTGGACTGGGTGGTTGAACTGGCGGGTCGAACAAAGAGCATGACGCTGGTGCATCGTCGCGACGAATACCGTGGAGCTCAAGCCACGGTCGACAAAATGCGCGCGTTGGTTGCTGCAGGAAAAATGAGCGTCATTGAAAATGCCAAAGCAAAGGCACTGGAGGGTGACGGCAAGTCATTGACGTCAATTACAGTGCAAGCACAAGACGCAGACCCGGTGACGATTCCGGCCGATCACGTGCTGGTGTTCTTCGGGCTTGCCCCGAAACTGGGTCCAATCGCCGAATGGGGCCTCGACATCAATCGCAAGACGATTAATGTCGACACCGAAAAATTCGAAACGTCCGAACCCGGGATTTATGCGGTAGGCGACATTAATTTTTATGCGGGAAAGAAAAAACTGATTCTATGCGGGTTTCACGAAGCGGCGCTTGCGGCGTTTGCGATCAAGCAAAGACTCGAGCCGGGCAAGAAAGTGCATCTGCAATACACAACAACAAGTCCCATCATGCATGAGAGACTCGGCATCCAGGACTAATTTCAGCCCCACAATGGCGATTTTAAAATGACAGGCAGTGTGTTTTATCGCAGCCCCGGGCATCAATATCCGGTCGGTATGCGGGGCGAGGGCGTGTATCTCTACGATTCGACCGGCAAGCAATACCTGGACGGCAGTGGTGGCGCCGCTGTTTCTTGTCTCGGACATGGAAATGCAGAGGTCATCGAGGCGATTCGCGAGCAGGTCGGAAAGCTGGCGTTCGCTCATACCGCGTTCTTTACCAACGAACCCCAGGAGGCCCTGGCTGCCGGACTGGCGAAGCGCTTCCCGGAGGACAACGCGAGAGTCTACTTTTCTGCCGGCGGTTCGGAAGCCAACGAAACGGCGATCAAGCTGGCAAAGCAGTACTGGATGGCAAAGGGTCAGCCGTCGAAATCCGTTTTTATCAGTCGCAACCAGAGTTATCACGGCAACACACTCGGCGCATTGTCATTGTCCGGCTCGCCAGGCCGACGCGCGATTTATCATTCGATTATTGGCGACTGGCCCAAGATCGATCCCTGCTATGCCTATCGACTGCAACGCGAAAACGAATCGGCCGAGGATTACGCCGAGCGGGCAGCAAACAGCCTGGAACAAGCGATAAAAACTGCCGGAGCTGAAAACGTTGCGGCGTTTTTCGCCGAAACGGTTTCCGGAGCAACACTCGGCGCCGTGACTGCAGCGCCCGGTTATTTCGCACGCATTCGTGAGATTTGTGATCGCCATGACGTGTTGCTGGTTCTGGATGAAGTCATGTCCGGAAGCGGTCGTTGTGGCAGCTATTTCGCGTTTGAACAGGAGGGCGTGTGTCCAGACATCGTAACGCTGGCAAAAGGACTGGGTGGTGGTTATCAGCCGCTGGCTGCACTCGTGTGCCGTGACTCGATCTACAGCGCAATCGTCGACGCATACGGAGAGTTCGCGCACGGCCATACTTACATGGGTCACGCGACAGCCTGCGCGGCGGGTGTCGCAGTGCAATCAGTGCTGGATAAAGAAAACCTGCTGGATAACGTCGTTGCGAGAGGAGAGCAGCTCCGCAGCCTGTTACGAACAACATTCGAAAATCATCCACATGTCGGCGACATTCGCGGTCGTGGATTATTCGTCGGCATCGAGCTGGTAAAAGACAAAGCCACCAAAGAACCGCCGCCCGCCGAGCTCGGCCTGCCATCGTGGTTGAAAAACCGCGCAATGGAAGAGGGCCTGGTGTGTTATCCGGGGGGCGGAACGGTTGACGGCAAAAAGGGTGCACACATTTTGCTGGCGCCACCGTTTATTTACACAGCGGCACATGTCGAAGAGCTTGTGGCAAAACTCAAGGTCATACTCGGGGAAATAAAAATTGACTGATTCCGGCAACCCGTCATATCAGAAATTCGCGAATGAGCGAATCGTCATTATGTCGGCACCCAATGGTGCCAGGCGAATGCCCGCAGAGCATGCATCTCTGCCGATTTCCTCGAAGCAGATTGCCGAGTGTGCAGGGTCACTGGCCGACGCGTCAGTGTCTGTATTGCATATGCACGTGCGTGATGAAAACGATCTGCACACGCTGGATGCTGCTCGCTACCAGGATGCCATCGCCGCCGTAAAATCCGCTGTCGGCGATGCCATGATTGTCCAGGTGACCACCGAAGCGGTCGGGCGCTATCAACCGGACGAACAAATGCATATGGTACGTGACGTGCGCCCGGAAGCCGTCTCACTGGCGTTGCGTGAGCTATGTTCGGACGAGGCGGCGGAATTGGTGGCCGGTGCATTTTTCGAATGGCTGGTCAATGAACATATCTGGCCCCAGTACATCCTGTATTCCGTGGAAGATGTGTTGCGTTTCGTTCGCCTGTGCCGCAAGGGACTGTTTGCCGACGATCATCCGTTTTGCATGCTTGTGCTCGGGCAATATGCGGACGGGCGCGAGGGCAAGGTCAGCGAACTTGATGAAATGCTGGCGTCCGGAGCCGACCAGTATCCCTGGTCCGTTTGCTGTTTCGGCAAGGATGAAAATGCTGCCGCGCTGCACGCGGCATCGGTTGGCGGACACGTCCGGATCGGATTCGAAAACAATGTGTTGTTGCTCGACGGGTCGGTCGCGATTGACAATGCTGCGTTGATCGAACAATTTAACGAGACGGGACCTGCCGATAGCAGGCAAGCAGCAACCGCAGACGAGATCAGAGGGCGATGGCTGGAGACGTAAACAAAGCAAAGTCAAAAATCGCCGGCGTGCTGGGCGGCATGGGTCCGTATGCAACCGTCGATTTCATGTCCAAGGTAATTTCACTGACGCCGGCTGATTCCGATCAGGACCACGCCAGGATGCTGGTGGACCACAACCCGAAAACACCGGATCGGCAAATCGACACTGACGAGCAACGACAGGACGTTCGCGAGACGCTCGCGGCAATGGCCAAGGGTCTCGAAGCGGCCGGCGCAGATTTTCTGGTGATGCCCTGCAACACGGCGCACGGCTTTTACGATCTTGCGGTTGAGAAAACATCCATTCCGTTCCTGAATATTATCACTGAGACGGTTGCTGCCATTCGAGAGCTCGAACCGGATGCCATGAGCGTCGGCATTCTCGCGACTGATGCGTGTCTGCAGGACAAGCTGTACCAAACGGCCATTCACGACGCAGGCATGTCCGTTTTGCTACCGTCGGTGGGCGAGCAGGAAGCGGTCATGAAGCTGGTTTTCAAAATCAAGAGTGGAGACCAGGGCGGCGAGGTTGCGCACGAGATGTCAAATATTGCAAACTCACTCATTCAACGTGGCGCAGATGTCCTGATTGCCGGCTGCACCGAAATCCCTTTAGTTCTTTCACCCGAGCGAATGACCGTTCCCTGCATATCATCGACCGATGTACTCGCAGAGCGAACCGCGGCTATTTGTCTCGGAACCTCACCCTTGCCAAAAACCTAGAAAGGAAAAACTGTGCACTTATCCCGTTTTCCGCGAGTGTCACTCGCACATTTACCGACTCCACTGGAACACTTGCCGCGACTTAGCGCCGCTTTGGGTGGTCCGGATATCTATATCAAGCGCGACGACTGCACGGGCCTCGCCACAGGTGGCAACAAAACACGCAAACTCGAGTTCTCGCTGGGCGAGGCAGTGAGCCTGGGCGCTGACACCATCGTTACCGTAGGCGCAGTTCAGTCCAACCATGTGCGACAAACTGCGGCAGCCGCGTGCAAGCTGGGATTGAAGTGCGAGGTTTTGCTGGAAAATCGTGTGATAGATGCCAGCGACGACTATATGCACTCGGGCAATGTGTTTCTCGATCGACTATACGGTGCGAACATTCGCGAATATGACAAAGGCCACGATTTTGCTGCCGAAATGGATGCGGTTGCAGAAGAAGTGCGACGCTCTGGCGGCAAGCCCTACATCGTTCCGGGCGGCGCATCCAATGTTGTTGGCGCGCTTGGTTACGTAAATTGTGCGGCGGAATTACTGACACAGGCAAACGATACCGGGCTGGTTATCGACCACATCGTGCACGCCACCGGCAGCGCCGGCACGCAGGCGGGATTGTTGGTGGGACTGAATGCAATGCACAGCAATATCCCGTTACTTGGCATCGGCGTAAATGTGGATCAGGAAACGCAGGAAGGGCGCGTATTCGACCTGGCGGTCGATACTGCCGAATACATAGGTGCGTCCGGAATCGTCGCTCGCGAAGACGTCGTTGCCAATTGCGATTATGTTGGCGATGGCTACGGCATTCCAACCACGGCGATGAACGATGCTGTGCTGAAGCTTGCAAGACTTGAAGGTATTCTTGCAGACCCGGTTTACAGCGGTAAAGGTCTCGCCGGCTTGTTCGACCTGGTAGGCAACGGTTTTTTTGGAAGCACCGGCAACATCGTGTTCATTCACACCGGCGGTTCGGTCGCGTTGTTCGCTTATCGGGACCAGTTGGATCTCACACCCTGATAATCGCGAAATTTGGCGCCACACGCGCCAAGCGTAATGTGCCAAAATAGCCAGCCTGACATCAAAAACAATAATTCGGGGGGAGTCGCATGGCGGTATCAACAGGACCGGGTGAGCAATGGTCATCGCGGTGGGGGTTCTTTTTGGCGGCGATCGGTTTTTCGATCGGTCTGGGCAATATCTGGCGGTTTCCGTTCGTCACCGGCGAAAATGGCGGCAGTGCATTTCTCATCATCTACCTGGCGTGTGCATTAGGCATTGGTCTGCCGCTGTTAATCACCGAGTTGTCAATCGGCAGGCGTGGTCGCAGCAGTTCAGCGGGTAGCCTGGTTGCAGTTGCCATTGAGTCTTCGCGGAGTTCCCGCTGGGGCGGCGTCGGTACGCTGGCCGTCTTATGCCTGTTTTTGATCCTGACTTATTACACGGTGATCAGCGGCTGGACGCTGGATTATCTCGTCCGCTCGGCTAGCGGTTCACTGCATGCAATCAGCAAGGACGAATCGCTGTCGGCGTTCGACGAATTGATGGCGAACCCCGTCCGCCTGATTTTCTGGAACACCGTTATTCATATTCTTATCTTCCTCATTGTGAAGCGCGGTGTGCAGGGTGGTATCGAGAAAGCGGTAAAAGTGCTCATGCCAATCCTGTTCGTGGCTTTGTTCGCAATGGTCATCTACGGCTTCGTGAGCGGCGACATGAAAGCGGCCGCCACTTTTCTGATGGAGCCGGATTTTTCCAAGGTTAATGCACGAACAGTCATGATGGCGATCGGGCAGGCCTTCTTTTCGATCGGTATCGGCATGGGTGCCTTGATCGCGTT
>Ga0114950_10001121_pt1 | contig 19920 bp, 17 predicted proteins | sample N075metaG_FD_83503 | JGI IMG/M metagenome (GOLD analysis project Ga0114950, IMG submission 83503) | Deep subsurface microbial communities from Kermadec Trench to uncover new lineages of life (NeLLi) - N075 metaG | ecosystem: Environmental > Aquatic > Marine > Ocean trench > Sediment | place... | reverse complement strand
TTAAGGAAGTCTCCCTAGTGTCCTGTCCCATAGATAGCCTGCATTTCAGAGCACGCAGAATAGTCAAACACAAGGCGTGTCCCGCCGGCAATATCTGGATATTGGCAAGGGACACAACGCCGTGGTTGGCTATTCTGCGTGCTCCCGGAGGGCGTGCCCGCTGAATATGTAGGTTATCTATGGGACAGGACACTAGGCCTCGGTCCCACCCACGATCACTTCATCGATCTTCAGGGTTGGCTGACCCACACCCACTGGCACGGACTGCCCATCCTTGCCGCAGATGCCAACGCCCTGGTCCAGGGCCAGATCGTTGCCGACCATTGAAACTCTGCGCATCACCTCGGGGCCGTTACCGATCAACGTGGCACCCTTGACCGGGCGCGTCACCTTGCCATTCTCGATCAGGTACGCCTCGGTTGCCGAAAATACGAACCTGCCCGAGGTGATGTCCACCGAGCCACCGCCAAAGTTTGCGGCATACAAGCCGCGCGGCACGCTGGCGATGATTTCCTCCGGTGCATGTTCGCCGGCCAGCATGAACGTGTTGGTCATGCGCGGCATGGGCAAGTGGCCATAGGACTGACGGCGACCGTTGCCGGTGCTGCGGGTGCCCATCAAACGGGCATTCAGCTTGTCCTGCATGTATCCCTTGAGAATGCCATTCTCGATCAGCACGGTTCGCTCGGTGGCGCAGCCTTCGTCGTCGATACTCAGCGAGCCACGCAGACCGTCGAGGGTTCCGTCATCAACCACCGAACACAACGGCGACGCGACCTGCTCGCCGATCCGGCCGGAATAGGCCGAACTCCCCTTGCGGTTGAAGTCGCCCTCCAGCCCGTGACCGACCGCCTCATGCAACAACACGCCGGGCCATCCGGGCCCCAGTACCACGGTCATGGGTCCCGCCGGCGCAGCATCGGCTTCCAGATTGACCAACGCGCCGCGTACGGCTTCGTCGGCATACCCTATCGCGCGATCACCCTCCAGCAACCAGTCCAATCCGCAGCGGCCGCCGCCGCCTGCGTGGCCCCGCTCGCGGCGTCCGTCCTGCTCGACCAGCACAGTGACATCCAGGCGAACCAGGGGTCGGGCATCGGCGGCCAGGGTGCCATCGCTGGCAACGACCAGAATGGTCTCATAGGACGCCCCGAGCCGGACGTTTACTTCAATAACGCGCGGGTCCAGCGCTCGTGCATGCCGATCGACCCGTTCCAACAGGACGATCTTAGCGGCTTCGTCCACGGTCGAAATCGGATCGATCGCTGGGTACCGAGCCGGTGCCGCGACCCTCGATGTCGAGCCAACCGCCACGCGTTTATCTTGCCCCGCGCGAGCAATGCTCCGCGCGGCCTCCGTCGCCTGTTCCAGTGCGGGGAGGGCGATATCATCCGCATAAGCGAATCCCGTTCGCTCGCCGGTTACCGCGCGCACCCCCACACCCCGGTCGGTGCTGAAGGATCCTTCCTTGACCAGACCGTCGTCCAGCACCCAAGACTCGCTGCGCAGTGACTGAAAAAACAGTTCCCCAACATCCACAGCGCGTGACATCAGGCGACCCAGCAGTTCCTCCACGGCCCGCTGGTTCAGCTCCGCCGGGGACCACAACGCCGTCTTGGCCGATTCAATCAGGTCCATCGTTTCGCCACATATGACGTCATATCAGGAATCCGTCGCCCCGCCATCACTGCTGGGTTCTTCCTCATTGGCATCCGTCTCCGCCTGCGCGCTGCCGTCGATCGACTTCGAAAAGACCTGCACGAAGGTCACGTTCGGGTCATCCAACGTACCGCTAATTCTGTATTTCGCGCTGCTGAAGCTTTCAATCTGGTCACGAAACAGCCGCTCGCCGACGAATACCGCGCCGCCGAGGATCGGGTTGGCGAAAACGCTCAGGTAGGCAGCATACCAGGGCAAACTGGCACTGACCGGCAAGGTCACCACCATCTCGTTGTCGAGCTTCCCCGATTCCAGATCCACGGTTCCGGCAAGACGAAAACTGCCCCCGGTACCTTCCACTTCCATAGGCTGGGTGAAGGTCATGAAACCGTCGACCAGCTGTGTCTGCGCGGTGACCTGATCGAAACTGATCCCCTTGCCGAAGACGTCGGAAAAATCGAGGGTCATGCGCTTGGCCAGCGCTGCAAGGTTGAACAGCCCGAATATCCGCACGGTACCGCTGCCACTCTGCACATCCAGAAATCGGCCCTTTTTGATGTCGACGTCCATGCGGCCGCTGGTATCCCAGAGATCGAAATTCAGCGGCGAGCCGGGCCAGCTGAGGTCCGCCTTCAGACGGGCCGATTCGCTCTCGATACTGGCCGCATAATCCCACTGAGGTAACACTTCAGCCAGATTTGCAGTGGTGATCAAGCCGGCGAATCGGGTCACGTTCTCGGACGTATTCCAGTGGCCGGGCGTACTACCTTCGATACGCAGTCCTTTGATCGTGGCGGTCAGGTCGTGAACCGCAAACCCTTGCGCATCGCGCCTGATCTTCATCGCCCATTCGCCGTAGCTGGATTCACCGATCAGAATTTCGCTGACCACCACGTCGAGATCCGGCATCCGACTCAAATCGATGCCCTCGAGCGGGTCTCCGGCTTCCTCCTCCCCCGCCGGGAACGAAATGTACTCCACCGCCACCTGCATCGCCTCGGGCGGCCGCCACGCCAGCGTACCTTTGAGCTGTGGACCCTCGACGCTGACCCGCATGCCATCGCCGCCACCGGACGCGTCGATCAGCAGGTCGTCGAACACCACATCACCGACGTACGCCCGGTCCACTTCGAACCCTGGCAACGTCCAGCGTTGGTCCGAATCACTGTCCTCGACCAGCGCCAGCAGGTCGCTCCAAACCGAGAGATCGGCAGATTCGATCCGACCGACGACCGTCAGACCGTCTCGGTCCTGCGGCGCGGGAACCCAATCACTGCTCGCGCCCACCCTGATGAATCCGCTGAGTCCGCCCGCGTCCATGAGCCGCACCCACCCGGTCGCGATGTCCGGCCAGGCAATCTCGATGCCGGTGAAGCCCTCGTCGAAGCCAATTTTCAATCGCGTGGGCCGCCGTTCGCTCGCCGGCTTCCCAAAGGGCGGCGGCAGGGCAATCGTCACCCCCTCCAGCGCCGTCACGACCTCGAGCCGTGGTGCCTCATCAGGCCGCATCGCGAGTGTCGCAGTAAAGTCGGCTTCGCCGTCGAGCAATCCGTGGTCACCGAGTTCCAGCCAATCGTTCACCTCGTCGGTCGTCACATGGCCCGTCAGGGCCAGGCGCACCTCGCCCTCGATCGTCTCGATGGCATAGCTCGCCGGGCGATCGAACAACCGGCCGGCCATCGGCTCTGCGGCAACCACGAATGGGTGTTGATAACGCACCTCACCGCTCAAATCCTGCAAGGTCAGCCCGAGATTCCGAAGGTCCAGGGTGACCCGAGCCAGGTTCAACTCGAGTTCGATGTCGAGCCGCTCCTCATCCACGCCCAGTGGCACGCGCAGATCCACGGCAAACTCCGTGTCGCCCGCCGCGGTCCAACTCTCATCGACCTGAGGCAGCCACTGGATGAGCGGCGATTCCCGGATCACACGTAACACGGCGGCGGCGCTGCCGCGCCCGAGGCCATCGACCTCGGCGTAATCACCCACCCGCGGCACGAATACGCGCATATCCTTCAGTTCGAGGTCGAGTAACGAGCCGCTCGATATATCGACGTGCGTCCCGGCACGCGATATCCGGATATCACCGTTCAGTCGGGTGGCAACCGGCCAGTCAGCGTGATATCGAATCGCCGCATCCACAGCGTCACCGGAAATTTCCGTGTGCCTCATCAATTTGCCCGGATGGGTTCGAATGTGGCCCTGATACGCGACCAGGGCCCGGTTGACGTGTCCGGACAGCAGCGCCTCGCCGAGCCAGCCGACCAGCTCGCGGGACAGCTTTCTGGGGACGTAGTGTCTTATCTCGGTCACCGACATATCGTGTATGTCGGCGAAAATTGCCAGGTGCTGCTCATAGCGATCCTTCGGGCGGCTGAGGACAAAGCCGCCCACCGCGTGCGTGTCACCGGTAACCAGGCGCAAGTTCTCACTGCGAATGCCGAGGTAGCCCGGTTCGAACCAGACGTACACTGCCCCTTGCGCGCCCTGGAACTCCAAATCACGCTCGAATACTCCAGGAAATCCAAGCACGATGTCGTCTTCATCAAAGACGAGTTCGAGACCCTGTTCATAGCCGGTGACCGCCGCATCCGCCCGGCGCAGCTTCGGCACGCCTTTGAAGCTCTCGCTCGACAGGTTGGTGAGCCTGGCGCTGTATCCGATCTGACCCTCCGCAGGATTTAGGCGAACCTGCACGGCATGGGCCTCGCCTGCAACGTTCAGGCCTGCAAGCCACGTGTCAACAATGGGGATCCCCGCCAACGCGCTGTGCACCACGTCCGCTGCCACACCCAAATCGACGAAACCAACCGTGAGTGCAAAGTCGCTGAGCGAGTCCTCTAGGTGGCCGCTCACGTCGATATCCGCAAGCTCCAGCAGCGCCGGTTCCGGTCCGGCGACTATGCGCAAACCGCCGATCCGGGCGCGCCATGACTCAAGGTCATTGTCGGCTCGCGCCTCAACTCGAAATGCCACCTCATCCAACGATCCTGTCCCCAGGCGCAGATCGCGAAGTGCAACGTCGAGTTTGCCGCGGCCTTCACCCGATTCGATGTGCCAACGCCCGTGAACTTCTTCCAGCACGCCGCCGGCGGCACCCAGTGCAATCCCCAGCGCTGGCGAGATCGTCAACGCCGCGGCATCCACCGTGGCTACCCCCGCGCCCCCGAGTCCAAGCAGACTCTCGTGCAGGGCATAGCGGACGGTGACCCCGCAGTCTTTACAAGAAGGGTCGGCAGCCCACAACCGCAGCACTCCAGCGTGGGCTCTGTCGCTATTCCGGGTCGCCACGCTCCCCTCGAAGTCGCCCACCAGGATCCACGGATCCTCCGCTTCGTCGACCACCTCCGAGCGCTGGTCATCCGGGCGTTGGTCATAAAATCGCAGCCGCAGGTTCGGCATCGAGATCGAATCACTCTCCCACAGCAGCGCGGCTATCGAAATCGGCAATGCACGGATCGGCTCGCCGCCCAGCTGCCAAACGCCATCAGGGTTCCGGACCAGTGCCAACTCCACCGCACCGATGTCCAGCCTGCGCGCCACCAGGGAACTGTGCAGCGCGCTCTCGAGCAGATCCAACTCGAAGGTCACGTCGCGCACCTGGCCGCCATTGAAGCGAATGCTGTCCGCGCTGATGATCGGATTCAGGCCGCGCCAGTCACCCTTGAAACCGCTTAGTTCGATGCCACGGGCATCGAGGAGCGAGTTGAGCTGAGGTTCCAGATCGTCGAGCCAAAGCACCAGCACGCGTCCCGTGCTGGTAGTAATGGCGATCAGCACGGTGACGAAACCCGCAAACCAGAACAGCCAGCGCAGCACCACGATCACCTCAGGTCACCCACCGGAATACCTGACATTCGACCGCCTGCATCGCACTTGATTCACCGGGTCGTCGCGCGGCTACGGGCGCGGAACGCCCTGAACCAGAGCGACATCGAACTGTTCGAGGCCATAGCTGGGTTCCACCTGGAAGCGCACCGCGCGCCCGACCTCCTCGGCCAACCATGTCACGCCATCGGATTCTTCATCCAGCAATCGATCGACCACGTTCTGGGACCCGCGCACCAGGTACTCGTAAGCTCCGTCGCCCGGCGGCAGTTCCGGACAGTCGTTACGGGCGTCACGCATGATTGCCCGGAATACTTCGAAGCAGACGGTTTCCTCGGTTTTCAGCAGCCCGCGCCCCCCGCAGGAGTCACAGGGTTCGCACATCTGCTGCACCAGGCTTTCACGGGTTCGCTTGCGACTCATTTCCACCAACCCCAACCCTGAGAACTCACCGATGCGGGTGCGCGCCGGATCAGCTTCTGCGGCCTTCTCGAGTGCCCGCAGGACCTGCCGTTGGTGCTCTTCGTCCTCCATGTCAATGAAATCGATGACGATGATTCCGCCCAGGTTGCGCAATCGAAGCTGACGCGGGATGGCCGCGGCTGCCTCGACGTTGGTCCGATAGACCGTTTCCTCCAGGCTCCGCACGCCGATGAAGCCGCCAGTGTTCACATCGATGGTGATCATCGCCTCGGTCTGTTCGATGATCAGATGCCCGCCGCAGCGTAGCTCGACCCGTTTCTCCAGCGCCCGGCTCAACTCGTCCTCCACACCGAACCGCTCGAACAGCGGCACGGGCTCCTGGTACACCGAAACCCGGCTCTCCAACTCTGGAAGAAACCGAACCACGAACTCGCGGACCCGTTCGAAGGTGTCGGGGTCATCGATCCGGACCGCCTTCAGATCGGCGCTGGCCAGGTCTCGGATAACCCGCGTATGTACCGGCAACTCTTCGTATACGACCTCGCCGGGGCTGGCTTGTTTGACGCGTTCGGCCACCCGGCTCCAGATGCGCAGCAGCACCCGCATGTCGCTTTCCAGGTGTTTGTCACCCACGCCCTCGGCCGCTGTGCGCACGATGAAACCGCAGCCTTCGGCCGCGGGATTCGCCGCACGAACCGCAGCGGTAAGGTCATGAAGACGCTCTCGCTCGCCTTCGTCCTCGATGCGCCGGGAGATCCCGACGTGATCGTTGCGCGGCAGCAACACCAGATACCGACTGGCGAGCGCAAGATGGGTCGTCAGCCGGGCGCCTTTGGTGGCGATCGGGTCCTTGGCAACCTGCACCAGCAACACCTGTCCGTCGTGAAGGAGGTCGCGGATGTCCGGCTGTTTCGCACTCTCACCCTCGGGCGTCATCCGCGGCCCGTCGATGTCCCGGGCATGCAGAAACCCAGGTCTGGCCAGGCCCACGTCCACGAACGCCGCTTGCATGCCTGGCAGAATGCGTTGTACGCGACCTTTGTAGATGTTGCCCGTCAGGCTGTAGCCGGCGGAGCGCTGCAGATGGAGCTCGGCGAGCAGATTGTTCTGCAGTAACGCGACGCGGGTTTCAAATTCGTGAACGTTGATGAGCAATTCTTCTCGCATCGGCGACCTCAAACACCACGGTGGTGCCATGTGTCCACGCCGGCGGCGCGCAACAACGCTTCTGTCTCGTACAGCGGCAACCCCATGATCCCGCTGTGACTGCCTTCGATCCGCCGCACCAATATACCCCCAATGCCCTGGATCCCATACCCCCCGGCCTTGTCGCGGCCCTCGCCGGTAGCCCAGTAACGCTCGAGCTGTGCCGCGTCGATGTCCGCGAACCAGACGCGTGAATGCGACACCGCAACGTCGACGTATCGGTCCGAGCCTCGCAGTGCCGATACCGCAACGGCCGTCATCACAACGTGCTCGCGGCCGCTCAACCGCCGCAGCATCGCGAGTCCCGCGTCACGATCAGCGGGTTTGCCCAGCACGACGCCATCGACCACCACCACGGTATCCGCGCCAAGCACCGGCAGCTGAGAATCGCACTCGCGCGCCGCCAGCTCGGCCTTCGCGGCCGCAAGCCGGCGGACCAGCCCGTCCGGTGCTTCGCCCGAACGTACCGATTCGTCGCAGGTTACCGGCCGAACGCTGAACACAAGCTGAAGCCGTCCGAGCAGTTCTGCCCGCCGGGGCGACCGGGAAGCAAGGATAACTTGCGGTGCACGCTGCGACATCAACGGTTCAGTCGACCCCGAACTGGGAATGGATGCGTCTCAGCAACGCGTAGACCAACGGCCAGAGCAGCATGCTGACGAGCCCCGGCAAAACGAAGCGCCAGTCGAAGTGACCGTCACGGGCGAATATCTGCACGATATTCCGAAACAGATCGGCCCCCAGGACCAGCGCGAATATCACAACCCCTTGCTGCGGTACCGAGTACATCCGCAGGCGTTCATACAGCGACCAGGTCACATAGGTCATGGTCGCGAGGCAGATACCATTCACACCCAGCGGGTCGCCGCGCAGGACGTCCAGCAACAATCCGACGCACCAGGCGCTGATCATGCCAAACCGGTCCGGGAGGACCATGACCCAATAGAACATGACCAGTATCACCCAGGCCGGGCGCAGCCAGCCAAGCCACTGGGGCAGGCTTTCGGGAAGATGCGCCACCGCCAGCATCATCGCGATGGCAATCGACAGCAGAATGATCCAGCCGCCGCGCAATGGATTCACGGCCCGGTCCCTCCGGAATCCGCCGCGCTCTCTTCCAAAGCCGCCGCGCTCTCTTCCAAAGCCGCCGCGCTCTCTTCCAAAGCCGCCGCGGCGCTTCGCTCATCGAAGATCAACAGGACGTGGCGGCTTCGATCCAGCGCCGCAAGTGGTCGCGCGACCACTTCCGCGTAGACCCGCGCCGGGTCGACCTCCACACGCACCACTTCGCCCACCGGATAACCGGGCGGAAACCGCCCACCGAGTCCGGAGGTAACCAACAGATCCCCTGTCCTGATGTCGGCGGTAATCGGCACGTGCTCCAGTTCCAGACGGTCCAGCTGACCGGTGCCCGCCGCGACGCTGCGCACGCCGTTGCGATTGACCTGCACGGGTACGGCATGGGTCGAATCTGTGACCAGCAGAACCCGACTGAAAAACTCCGAGACCTCCACAACCTGTCCGAACAAGCCTTGTGCGTCGATTACCGCCTGACCCACCGTGACCCCCGCAGCAAGACCCTTGTCGACAATCACTTCAAGGGTCGCCGGACCCGGCACCACCCCCGTAAGTTCCGCTACCAGAACTTCGGCGCCGAGACGGTTGCGACTACCCAGTAGCGCGCGCAGCCGGGTGTTTTCTTCGCGCAGCACCGCGAACTGCTGCGAGATCTGCGAGAGCTCCAGCACTCTCCGCTCGAGCAAGCTATTGCGCTCCCGCAGGGCGCCGCGGCTGGCGAACGATTCGGTGACTTCGGTGGTTATCCTGTAGGGCGTTTCCGCGAACACGTACAACGGGATGACGACGGTTCCCAGCACCGTGCGAACCGGATCGAGTAAACGGGAATTGACATCCACCACCGCCAGCAGCATGGACACGATGGCAAGCGCCAGGAGCAAATATCCTGCGCCAGACTCTCGAACGAACAGCGCTTTGATGGGCGCCTCAGACTGTCCGCAAAACGCTACGCATTATAGCTTCAGGCGAGCGCGGTTTAATCCGTCGACAACAGATCCGCGTTTCCGGCCTCGTCCATCAACTCCAGTGCCTTGCCGCCCCCGCGGGCGACACAGGTCATCGGATCTTCCGCAATGATCACCGGCAGCCCGGTTTCCTCGGCCAGCAGCACGTCCACATCACACAACAGCGCGCCACCGCCGGTCAGCACCACGCCAGTTTCCGCGATATCCGACGCCAGTTCCGGCGGGGTCTGCTCGAGTGCACTCTTCACGGCCTGCACGATCATCGACAGGGGCTCCTGCAGCGCTTCGAGAATTTCGTTGCTGTTCAAGGTAAAGGCGCGCGGCACGCCTTCAGCGAGGTTCCGGCCGCGCACATCGATCTCATGAATCTCCTTCTGCGGATAGGCCGCACCGATTTCTATTTTGATGCGCTCGGCCGTCGCTTCACCAATGAGGCTCCCCTGCGTGCGTCGCACATAGGCGACGATGGCTTCGTCGAAGCGGTCTCCGCCCACGCGCACGGTGTCCGAGTAGACCACCCCGTTCAACGAGATGATGGCAATCTCGGTGGTCCCACCACCGATGTCGACCACCATCGTGCCAACCGCTTCGTGCACCGGCAGGCCAGCGCCGATGGCCGCGGCCATGGGCTCCTCGATCAGGCGCACATCGCGCGATCCCGCGGACAGCGCGGATTCCCGGATGGCACGCCTTTCCACCTCGGTGGACTTGCACGGCACGGACACCAGTACCCGCGGGCTCGGCCGAATGAACGAGTTCTCGTGGACCTTGCTGATGAAGTACTTGAGCATCTTTTCCGTCACCAGGAAGTCGGCGATGACACCGTCTTTCAGCGGCCGGATGGCGGTGATGTTGCCCGGCGTGCGGCCCAGCATACGTTTCGCGTCCAGACCCACCGCGGCCACGGTCTTATTGTTGTTGTGGTGGCGAATCGCCACCACGGAGGGCTCGTTGAGCACAATCCCCTGGTCACGCACATAGATGAGCGTATTGGCGGTTCCCAGATCTATCGACAGATCACGCGAGAACAGCCCACGAATGTATTTGAACATCTATTGTTTCGGGTTTGGGTTGAGGAAGATCGCGGCTTCCATAAAATCCCGGAGAGTGTGCGGAATCGCTTGAGAAGAATCACGTAACTCTAGCAACGGCGCTAATTTTGGGCAAGGTGCGTTTGTGTTAATGTGACCGACTTGGCGCCTTAGGCGGCGCAATGGCAGCGCACCAGACCAACCTCATGACGATTCACCAGGACGACATTGCAAAGCTTTGTCGGCTAGCCCAGATCGCGCTCGACGATGGCGAGCGCGCAGCCACCAATGCCGACCTCGACAAGATGATCCAGATGATCGACGTGTTGCAATCGATCGACACGGATGGCGTCGAACCGTTGGCTCATCCGCTGGACGCGGCGCAACGCTTGCGCGCCGATGAAATCACCGAGCTGGTCGACCGCGACCGGTATCAGGCGAGCGCGCCAGCGGTGCAGGACGGCCTGTACCTGGTCCCTCGGGTCCTTTGAGCTCCGGCCATGGACGCATTCGCATCGCTTGGGCAACTCGCACGGGCTCTGAACCACGGCGATTTCAGCAGCGTCGAGTTGGCCCAGGAACACCTCGCTCGCATCGAGGCGAGCAACCCCACCCTGAACAGCTTCATCACCGTCAGCGCAGAACATGCGCTGACCCAGGCCGCTGCCGCTGACGAGCGCATCGCGGCCGGCACGGCGGGCCCATTGACCGGCTTGCCCCTCGCCCACAAAGACATCTTCTGCACGGACGGAATTCGCACGAGCTGCGGCTCGCGCATGCTGGACAACTGGATCGCCCCCTACGATGCGACGCTGGTTGCACGTTTGAACGATGCTGGCATGGTCACCCTCGGCAAAACCAATATGGACGAGTTCGCAATGGGCTCGTCCAACGAAAACAGCTACTACGGCCCGGTTCTCAATCCCTGGGATCCCACGCGGGTGCCCGGCGGCTCATCCGGTGGTTCGGCAGCGGCGCTTGCAGCCGGCCTCGTGCCGATTGCGACCGGCACGGACACCGGTGGATCCATCCGTCAGCCCGCAGCGTTCTGTGGGGTGTGCGGACTCAAACCCAGCTATGGGCGGGTTTCAAGGTACGGCATGGTCGCGTTTGCTTCGAGCCTGGATGCCGGGGGTCCGCTTGCCCGGGACGTCGCCGATCTGGCTCGATTGATGCCGTTGATCGCGGGCTTCGACCCGCGCGACTCGACCAGCAGCGAACAACCCGTGGATCGCCTCGAAGCGTTGGCGCTCAACCTCGACGAAAGCGCAGCGATGCTGCCGCCAGGGCTGACCATCGGCCTACCGGAGGAGTACTTTGCAGATCTCGATGGCGCCCTGGCCGTCTGTCTGGACCAGGCACGCGCCACCCTCGAAAAACTGGGCGCACGCTGTGTCGACGTCTCCCTGCCCCACACCGCGGCAGCCATCCCAACTTACTACGTGATCGCCTCTGCCGAAGCATCCACCAATCTGTCTCGCTATGATGGCGCGCGCTTCGGGCATCGCTGCGCGCACCCGACGAATCTGGATGATCTGTACCAGCGCTCCCGCTCCGAAGGCTTCGGGCGTGAGGTCAAACGGCGCATCCTGACGGGCACCTATACGCTGTCCGTCGGGTACTACGATGCCTATTACGTCAAGGCGCAACGGGTCCGTCGGCTGATCCGCGACGATTTTCTGCGGGTGTTCGAAGACGTCGATCTGCTGCTTGCGCCGACCGCACCCAACCCTGCGTTTCCGCTGGATCAGTTACTCGCCGACCCGATCCGAATGTATCAACAGGATGCTTTCACGGTGCCCGCAAGTCTGGCCGGAATTCCAGCACTGGCAGTACCCTGCGGCCTGATCGACGGGTTGCCGGTAGGATTGCAGTTGATGGGACCGCACTTTTCCGAGGTCGAGCTGCTCGAAGCCGGGATGGCATTTCAGACAGAGACCGATTGGCACCAGCAACATCCGGAGGCCACTGGGTGACCGCGCCGTGGGAAAGCGTGATCGGCCTGGAGGTGCACGTCCAACTGGCAACCCGCTCCAAGCTTTTCTCCGGTGCCAGCACCGCTTTCGGCGCGCCGCCCAACAGTCAGGCCTGCCCGGTAGACCTTGCCCTGCCAGGCGCGCTGCCCGTGTTGAATCGCGAAGCCGTGCGCATGGCCGTTACCTTCGGCGTCGCAATCGGCGCCACAATCAACCCGTTTTCGGTATTCGATCGTAAGAACTACTTCTACCCGGACCTGCCGAAGGGTTATCAGATCAGTCAGTTCGAACGCCCCGTGGTGGGCGCCGGCAAACTCGAGATTACCCTGCAAGACGGCACGCGCCGCACGGTGCGGATTACTCGAGCCCACCTCGAGGAAGATGCCGGCAAATCATTGCACGAGAAATTTGCCGGCAAGACCGGGATCGACCTGAACCGGGCGGGGACGCCACTGCTCGAGATCGTCTCGGAACCGGATCTGCGCAGCGCCGCCGAGGCGGCTGCGTACTTTAAGAAACTGCATGCACTGGTGCGTTACCTGCGCATCTGCGACGGCAACCTCAGCGAAGGCTCGATGCGTTGCGATGCCAACGTCTCGATCCGTCGTGCGGGTGTGGAATCGCTCGGCGAGCGCACCGAAATCAAGAACCTGAATTCCTTCCGGTTCCTCGAGCGCGCCATCAACGTCGAGATCAATCGCCAGATCGGGCGCCTCGAAGCAGGCGAGGTGATCTTCCGGGAGACACTCCTGTACGACTCCGATCGAGACGAGACACGGCCGATGCGGTCCAAGGAACTGTCCGACGACTATCGCTATTTCCCGGAACCCGATCTGCTGCCGCTGGAGTTCGACACGGCGTTCATCGACGCGGCGCGCGCAGCACTCCCGGAGCTACCCGATGCCAAACGCGAGCGCTACATAGCGGATCTGGCGCTGCCCGAATATGACGCGAACTGGCTGACCGAGGATCCCGACGTCGCCGCGTACTTCGAGGCGGTGATGGCCAGCTTCGGCAATGCAAGGCTGGCCGCCAACTGGGCAAAGGTGGCCGCCAACTGGGTCATGGGCGAGGTGTCCGCGGCCGTGAATCGCGACCAGATCAGCTTCGCCGCGATCCCACTGCGCCCCGCGCAACTCGCCGCCCTGCTCGCGCGCATCGGCGACGCAACGATTTCCGGCAAGATCGCCAAGTCTCTTTTCGATCAATTGTGGCGCTCCGATGATCCCACCCTGGATGTCGCCGCGATGATCGCGGCACAGGGGTTGGAACAACTCAGTGACACCGGCGCCCTCGAATCACTGGTCGCAGCGGCCATCGACGAGAATCCTGCTCAGGTCGAGCAGTACCGCGCGGGGAAGGAAAAAGTCCTGGGGTTCTTCGTCGGTCAAGTCATGAAGGCATCGGCCGGCAAAGCCGACCCTAAACAGCTCAACGCGCTGCTGAAATCCGCATTGGCGAAGGATTGAGCCGTGGCAGCGGTCACGCGAACTCCTCGACACGCAAACGAGCCGCGCCCTTGTCCTTGAACCATAACGAGTTGATCTCGATGAACTGGACCGATTCCCTGGCCAGATTGTCCTCCGGGAAAATGGCCTGCACCGGACAGGCGGACTCGCACGCACCGCAGTCAATGCATTCCTGGGGCTCGACGTAACAGATGCGATCTTCTTCTTCGGAGTAGATACAGTCGACGGGGCAGACTTCAATGCAGGACTGATCCTTTACGTCGAGGCACGCCTCTGTGATCACATAGGTCATTTCTAGCGGCGCTTATTCTTCTCGCGGTACCGTTCTCGGTCCAACGTAATCGCGTTTCGGCCACAGAAAGTCGATGCGGGTGCGATGGATCAACCAGCGACCATCGACCTTCGTGTACAGGTCGTCGTAGATACCGAACAGGATGAGCGGGTTCTCCACGCCCTCGGTGGTACGTAGATCCAAAAGGTACCAGCGTCCATGAGCCGTCTGGGCGTCGACGATGCGAATCAGCGGGTTGGTGGTCACATGCATCACTCCGTGAACCGGCCCCTCACTCTCCAGGTAAGTCGCGAAGTTCGCCCGAATCTGTTCTTTGCCGACCCAGTCACCGCCGTAGTCGGGGCCGAATTCGCATACGGCATCGTCGGTGAACAGGTCCACCAGCTCGTCCAGCAACTGCCCATCGAAATAGTGAGAATACTGCACGCGTAACTTCTTGATGGCTTCGGTTTCGAGCAATTCCTGCAATGCGTCCATGATCGTGTCCCCCGCGTTGGTAATGTGCACAGACATCTGCGCCAGGAATCCTACCAATTTGTTGCGAAAAACTGTAGCGCGATGTAACTTTGAGCGTCCTGCTGCGAATCTCCCTGGGGATCACAATGGCCAGCATCGCCGACTTCGTCAGCACCCTCGCGGACGACTCACAGGACCCGGGTGCGCATAAAGATTTTCCGCTGATGCCCGAAGGTGAGGCCTACGACATGGGCCATGCCCCGGACGGCACTCCGCTGTTCGACCCACGCATCCTCGACAGCCATGAATTCATGCGCAACCCCTATCCGTACTACCGGATCCTTCGCGATCACTACCCCGTGTTTCACGACAAGCTGCACAACACCTATTGGGTGACGCGCTACGACGACGTCAGCAACTGCTATTTCGACGACGAGGGTTACAACACCATTCCCAAGGGCAGCTCCAGCGGCGTGCTCGGCAACACCCAGTTGGAACTCAGCGGGATCGAGCATCGGCGGCGCCGCAACCTCTACGGTCAGCATCTGGTCGGTCAAGCCCTGAAAGCGCGCGTGCCTTCGATTCAGCGGCTCGCCCGGCAGAAGATCGACGACTGGGACACCATCGACGATGAAAACGTCGTGAGCGAAAAGGACGGCGTGCGAACCGTGGCCCTGGGCGCCGCGTTCGCCAACGAGTTTCCAATCCGCGTGGTGTGCGAAGTGCTGGGCTTCCCCGAGGAAGCCCGCAGCGACTTTTACTACTGGTACAACTCCATGATGTCCGGGCTGGGCGGCTCGGAGACTCACAAGCAAGGGCTGGAAGCGCGCCAGCACCTCGAGGACTACGTGGAAGGGATCGTCGCCGAGCGGCGAGACACCCCCACCTATCTCTACGACCAAGACGGCAAAAACCTCGGTAAAGACATCATCTCGAAGCTCTGCGAGTCGAAGGTGGACGACGACTTCCTGTCGACCGAAGAGATCACCTCGAACATTACGCTGATCGTCGCGGCCGGTGGCGAAACGACCCGCGGCGCGATCATGAACCTGTGGTACCTGCTGCTGCAGCACCCGGAGCAATTCGCCGCGATCCAGCAGGACGACGCGCTCTGGGATGCCGCCTTTCACGAAACCCTGCGTCATTCGTCGCCCATCGGCGGGCAGCCGCGGCACAACTCGTTCGATGTCGAACTGCAGGGCGTCCACGTGCCCGCCGGTTCGCTCATGCAGATGGTGGACTTTTCGGCCAATCACGACGAGCGCATCTTCAAGAACCCGGAGACGTTCAATATATTTCGCGACGACCTCTACAGCGGCAAACTGCTGCGCAGCGGCTATCGCAAGGACGGTCGCTGCAGTCACATGGCGTTCGGAGTCGGACCCCACCTGTGCCCGGGAGCGTGGATCTCGCATCAGGAAGCCGTCGAAGGATCGCGCATCCTCAACGCGCGCCTGAAGAACCCACGGATCAATTTCGATAAGCAACCGAAGGATATCGACGGCAAATCGCTGGCGCCGATCGGGTTGATATCGGTTCGCGAACTGCATATCGACTACGACGTATGAGCGCGACGCAACCCAGCGACATCATCTACGGTCGCAACGGCGTTGCCATCACCAAGCGCACCGGTCGCGGCGGCGGTTACCGTAACTACGAAGTCCATCAACGCGAGCGGGTCGGCGAATCAACCGAACAGATCAAGCCCCTGCAGCTGATTTCGCCCGAACACCTGCACGATCCCTACCCCCTGCTCGAGATCCTGCGCGAGCATTACCCGTTCTATCGCGACTGGCTGGCAAACGCCTATTGGGTGACCCGCTACAACGACGTCACCTCGCTGTTTGCCGATGATCCGAACTACGAGACCCGCAGCAAGCGCTGGTACTACGGCATCGAGAACTTCGGCCGCGATCTGCGCGAGGAACTCCCGGTGCTGTTCGCCCAGGCCGACGGCATGGACACCCACGCCGAACCATTGGCCGTGGAGCTTGCCAGCCAGTTTGCCGGGCGCGACGGTACCGATCTGGCAACCGAATTCGCGGCCCGCTTCCCGCTGGAATTGCTTACCCGCGTGCTCGACATTCCCCGGGACGATCGCGCCCGCTTCGTGGAGCGCTATTGGCGGATGCAGCGCGGGATGTTCTGGGACCCGCTGGCCCAGCAAGCCGGGCGCGATGCCATCACCGAACTGACCGCTTACTTCGAGCCACTGCTGGAAACCCGTCGCAGCGCCCCCGGAAACGACCTCGTCTCGACGATCGCCAACCTCGAACTCGACGACGGCCCCACCACTGCCGCGGACCTGGTCGCGACCCTGCTCGAAGGCGACCACGAGACCCTCCACGGGGGGTTGGCAAACCTCTGGTTTCTGTTGCTTACGCATCCCGAGCAGCTCGATCTGGTTCGCAGCGAACGACGCCTGCTGAAACATGCGTGGTTCGAGACGCTGCGCCACTCCACGCCGGTGTTGAGCGCCCAGCGGTTCGCGCGCCACGAAGTCGAACGCTTTGGCAAGCTGATCCCGGAAGGGGCCCTGATCGTGCTATCTGCGGCCGCGGCAAATCGAGACCCCCGGATCTTCGACGCGCCCGACCAGTTCCGGGTCGATCGCAGGGACGTGTGCCAGCGCGAACCCCGCGGCATGTATCGTGCCGATGGGTTGGCCGCCGGTATCGCCTTTGGCCTGGGTCGCCCCACCCGACATCCCGCTGTGCCCGAAGACCGCCCGCGTTCGCTGTACGCGCTGACGCGGGACGCGGCCGTCACGGCGAGCAACGTCATGCTGGAAACGTTTCACGAAATCAGACTGAGTTCCAAGGCCGAGCCAACGCTGCAAGCCCGGCGCATCTGGGAGATGCATACCTGCTGGAAGTTGCCTGCGACGCTCACGAGCAGCTAAGCGCCACGGCAACGACCAGCGACGTAACCGAGAATTACCTGCGACTTAACCCGTGACAGGAGGGGGAAGAACCATGGCCGCCGCTGAAGACGCCTTGCGCAACGCCATCGATCCGCGCGAGTTCGACGCGCCGGAGTTTCAACGGGATCCCTTCCCGCTCTACAAGAAACTCCGCGACCACCATCCGTTGTACCACGATCGCTTTCACAACCGCTGGGTCATCAGCCGGTACTGGGACGTCGACGGTGCGTTCCAGGACAATGGGAGTTTCGACCGCGCGGTCTACAGGCCGGACGGCGAGTACGCGTTCGGTTCCGAGCACGTGTTCGGCCCCAACATCCTCGAGTACGGGAACAGCGACCAACACCGCTGGCTGCGTAATATGGTCGCCGGCCAGTTTGTCGGCAACCGCCTCACGGGTTTCCTGCCCATCGTCAACCAGATCGCCACGGAATTGCTCGACAAGATACGCGAGCAAGGCGAAGTCGAACTGATCAGCCAGTTCACCAGCCAGTTCCCGATCCGGGTGATCTCGAACATGCTCGGCCTGCCGCGCGAGGATGAAGATATCTTCGTCGGCTGGTATCAGGCACTGATTGCAGGCCTGGGCTTCGGCGGTGAGCACCTCATGCGAGGGGTGGCGGCGCGCAATGAAATGTGGGACTACCTGGACCCCTTGATGAAGGAGCGGGAACGAAACCCCGGCGACGACCTCCTGTCGCGGCTCGTGGCCGCGGAGCTCGACGGCGAACGCATGAGCCCGGAGGAGATCAAAGGGTTCGTTGCGCTGCTGCTGGCGGCGGGAGGTGATACCACCGACAAGGCCATCGCCAACATGTGGTTCCACATGCTGTATACCCGGCCGGACCAGCTCGACGACGTCAAGGCCGACCCGGAGCTGTGGAGCAACGTGTTTACCGAAATGATGCGCTACGATCCGGTGGTGCACGCCCAGTTCCGGCACACCACCCGGGAAGTGAAACTACACGACCGCATCATTCCCGAGCGCGCCGGGATCATTCTCTATCTTGGCGCCGGCAATCGCGACGAGCGCGCGTTCAAGAATCCGGACACCTTCGACATCCATCGCGACGATCTGCACATGGGCCGGGAGAATCGCTCCGGCCGTTACAAGGATGGCAAACCCGGCCACCTGGGGTTCGGCATCGGTCAGCACTTCTGCATGGGCTACGCCATGGCCCGCCAGGAGGCCGTGATCGCCTGCTCGCAGTTGGCAGCGCGACTGAAGAACATCCGCCCCAAGTTCGCGGACCACGAAGGCATCTCTTCGCCGAGCATCGACTCCGGCGGGTTCCGCTCGCCGAACGAGCTGTGGCTCGAGTTTGACGCCTGAGCGCGGGATACCACGCCCCGAACGTACGAGAGCGACGCATCATGAAGCTGAAAATCGATCGGGACGTCTGCTACTGCTCCGGCGAGTGCTATTACAACCACCCCAAGCTGTTCAAGATGGATGCGGAGGGTTTCCCGGAGATTGTGGTCCTCGAACTGACCACCGAACAGCACAAGCTCGAAGCCGAGCAGGCCGTCGAGGTCTGCCCATCCGCAGCGATCTCGGTGGAAAACTGAGCGGACCGAGGACGGGAGGAACCACCATCAGCCGCGACTACGTTTCAACCCTGCTGGTCAGCAAAGGCCATCCCTACGATCACGATGCGTTTCTGGCGATGTTCGAAGCGTTCGAGGACATCGAGCTGACCCTGGTCCAGCAACCGGCAGCGCAGATTCTCCTGCGCCCCGAGCACGTGCAGGACTACGACGCGGTGTTGTTCTATGACATGTCGGGTATGCAGGGCCACGGAGCCAGGTCCGACATGCCCGGCGGCGACGGCGAAGCGCCTGAGGACTACAAACGCAGCATCGAGGCGTTGCTCGAATCCGGCAAGGGGGTGGTCATGCTCAATCATGGCTGCATTTCCTGGCCCAACTGGCCCCGCTGGCGTGAGATTTCGGGCACATCTTTCATGCTGCAGGCCGGGGAGTTGAACGGTCAGCCCGTGCCGGGGTCCGGCTACCGTGGCGGCGCCCACGGGCCATTGCCCAACGCAACCACCCGGGTGCATCCGGCAAGCCCCGGGCACCCGGTTCTCGAAGGGCTCGACGAAGGCTTCGAGATCACCGATGAGCTGTACCTGAAGAGCTCCTGCTTCGAAGCCAACGTGGTCCCGCTGCTGCGCAGCGACTACGAATTCGTCGCAGAGAACTTTACCCCGCCGCCGCTGGCGTCTCCCGACGAACAGGCGGCCTGGGCCCATCCCCCCGGCAGCAATCTCGTGGCATGGATCAACGTCGCGGGTAATAGTCCCGTGGTTGCAAGCGATCTGGGCGATGGGCCGTTGGCATTCGGCAACCCCCTGTTTCGGCGATTCCTGCGCAACGCGTTACGTTGGGTCGCTTCCGAGGACGCGCGGGACTGGGCCCGTGTTCACCCGGAGTGAATCCATGACGTACAAAATTTTTCAGTGGGCCAGCGGTACCGTCGGCAGAAATGCCATGGCGGCGATCAGCGAACGAACCAATCTGGAACTGGTGGGCCTGCACGTGCTGTCGGACGACAAGCTCGGTCGGGACGCGGGCGAGATTGCCGGCGTCGGCCCGCTCGGCGTGGCCGCAACCGG
>Ga0114950_10001120_pt1 | contig 19924 bp, 16 predicted proteins | sample N075metaG_FD_83503 | JGI IMG/M metagenome (GOLD analysis project Ga0114950, IMG submission 83503) | Deep subsurface microbial communities from Kermadec Trench to uncover new lineages of life (NeLLi) - N075 metaG | ecosystem: Environmental > Aquatic > Marine > Ocean trench > Sediment | place... | reverse complement strand
GCAGTCCTTCTGTCCTGCCAGACAATCGCGTTGAATATCGGTTCGCCTGAATCTTTATCCCAAACAATGGTGGTCTCTCTCTGGTTTGCGATGCCTATTGCGGCAATATTGATCGGGTCTATATTGTTTTTCTCTAACACCTGCGTGAAAACCTGCCGTTGGGAATCCAGGATCTCCATCGGATCGTGTTCCACCCAGCCGGGCTGCGGGAAGTGCTGGGTGAATTCTTTTTGAGCTATTCCGACAATTTCGGCTCTGCTGTTAAAAAGCACAGCACGGGAGCTTGTCGTACCCTGATCCAAGGCGATGATCTGTTTTTCTTTCATCTTCTCAAGAATTTTTTTTGATGTTTTTCAAGACCCTGAAATCCCAAACGTGCATTATTCTCTAACGATGCAAAAGCTGCAAGGTAGATAATAAGAAGCTATTCAGCCACGGATTTACACAGATAAAAGCACGGATTTCAATCTGATGAAAAAATGTAAGTCTTTAAATTTTGATTTATCAGTGTCTAAGCCGTGGCTTAAGAAATATTTTTGCAAAATACAAAACTTACCGTAAGTATTATAGATGCTTTGTCAGCCATTTTTCCAGATCTTCAACGACTTGCTTATGATCCAGATCGTTGTGGGGCTCATGATAGCTTCCGGGGTACACCAGAAGTTGCTTGTCGGCATAGCTTACTTTTTCAAAAAAATCCTGACATCCGGCGATTGTATTGATCGGGTCTCTATTGGGTCAGAAGGCGTCTCACCAATAAAACCTTTTCGTCACTTTCTCCATTAGGTAATGATACCACCATCAACGGAGAGTACTGCACCAGTAATAAAAGAAGCTTCATCAGTGGCAAGAAAGAGATAGGCATTGGCAATATCCTGGGGTTTGCCCATTCTTCCTAGGGGTGTCTTTTCCACCATCATATTGATTACTTTTTCCGGTATACTCTGCAGAATATCTGTGGCGATAAAACCGGGAGCTACAGCGTTAACCCGAATTCCTTTTTTGCCCAATTCCCGTGCCCAGGTTTTAGTCATGCCAATCACCCCCGCCTTTGCAGCGACGTAATTCGATTGGCCAAAATTGCCGTACAATCCGACGACCGAACTGGCATTCAAAATGACACCGCCGTTTTCATTCGTTTCCATCACTTTCGCTACTGCCTGACCGCAAAGGAATACGCCCTTTAAGTTGATATCAATAACCCGCTGCCACTGCTCCAAATCCATTTTCACCAGTCTGGCGTCGGCGACAATACCAGCATTGTTAACCAGAATATCGATTTTGCCGTAAGTTTTCACACTGTTTTCAACCATTCGTACCACATCTTTGGTTTCTGCTACATTGACCAGCTCAAAAGCGGCGCTGCCGCCGGATTGCAAAATTTCATCGACAACTTTTCTTCCGGCATCTTCGTTGATGTCAGCCACGACCACTTTGGCCCCTTCGCGTGAGAAAGTTAGCGCCGTCTGTTTGCCGATACCATTTCCAGCGCCGGTGATGAGGGCTACTTTATTTTGCAGCCGCATAAATTCTCTCCTCTTGTGCTGTCAATTCCTTTTTCATGTTTTAAGGCACGCTACTTTAGTGACGGCCTTTGACCAGCGCATCGACCACTGTCGGATCTGCAAGGGTCGAGGTATCGCCAAGATTGCTCACATCTCCTTCAGCGATTTTTCTCAGGATTCGCCGCATGATTTTTCCGGAACGGGTTTTTGGCAGGGCCGGGGTGAATTGAATTTTTTCCGGAGTCGCGTGCGGCCCGATGATCTTTCTTACCGAATTTTTGATGTCATTTGTGACCTCATCGCTCTCGGATTTTCCTGTCATAAGAGTTACGTACGCATAAATCGCTTCTCCTTTGATCTCATGGGGATAACCAACCACAGCGGCCTCTGCCACCCCATCTGCCTGGCCAATCGCGCCCTCGACTTCAGCAGAGCCGATTAGGTGGCCGGACACATTCAGTACGTCGTCGATACGGCCGGTGATCCAGTAGTAGCCGTCTTCGTCCCGGCGAGCGCCGTCTCCGGTTAGATAGTAACCGGGGAAGCGTTCGAAATAAATTTTCCGAAAGCGCTCATGGTCACCGTAAATCGTCCGCATTAGAGAAGGCCAGGCTGTTTTGATCGCGAGATATCCACGAGCTGGCCCTGCAAGTTCTTTGCCGGATTCATCCAGAATGACCGGCTGTATGCCAAAGAAGGGCAGGGTGGCGGATCCGGGTTTGGTCGGCGTTGCCGCCGGAAGCGGTGTGATTAAAATGCCCCCGGTTTCCGTCTGCCACCAGGTGTCGACAATCGGGCACTGCTCTTTGCCGATGACCCGGAAGTACCAGAGCCACTCCGGCTGTTTGATGGGCTCGCCAACGGTTCCTAGAACTCGAAGGGAGGATAAATCGTATTTCTTCGGCCAGGAGTCGCCTTCTTTCATCAACGCCCGAATCGCGGTGGGCGCGGTATAGAAGATATTGACTTTGTGTTTTTCGATGACCTGCCAGAATCTACCAAAATCCGGGTAGGTTGGAACGCCCTCAAACATGACTGAAGTCGCGCGATTCGCCATGGGCCCATAAACGATGTACGAATGCCCGGTCACCCAGCCAATATCGGCGCCGCACCAGTAAATATCGCCTTGGTGATAATCAAAAATCATCTCGTGGCTAAATGAAGTGTAGAGAAGATAGCCGGCGGTGGTATGGAGCACGCCCTTGGGTTGGCCGGTGGAGCCGGAAGTATAAAGAATGAAAAGCGGGTCTTCGGCGTCCATTTCTTCGGGCGCGCAGTTCGCGTCTGCATTTTCCATGACTTCATGCCACCAGAGGTCGCGGCCGTTTTGCATATTGATTTCCTGTCCGGTTCGCTTAATCACAACAATTTTTTTGATCGACGGGCAATCTTTCACCGCGTCGTCTGCATTTGCTTTCATGGGGATGTCGTTTTTTGCACCGCGGAAGCCGGTATCCTGGGTAACGAGAAGTTTACAAGTTGAGTCGTTGATTCTGTTTTTAAGGGAGTCGGCGCTGAACGCGCCAAAAACCACCGAATGAACCGCACCGATACGAGTGCATGCCAGCATCGCCATCGGCAGCTCGGGAATCATTTGCATGTAAATACAAACCCGGTCGCCTTTCCTCACCCCGTTTGCTTTTAAGACATTTGCGAATTTCTGGACGTTTTCCAGGAGCTCTGAATAAGTAAATGTCCGGCTCACATCCGGATCGTTGCTTTCCCAAATGAGCGCAGTCTGGTCGCCGTGTCCATCCTCGACGTGACGATCCAGACAATTGTAACTGACGTTTAATTTTCCGCCTTCGAACCACTTGATGTCGGCCTTTACAAAATCAAAGCTGAAAACCGTGTTCCATTTTTTATACCAGTGCAGCCTTTCCGCAATGCGGCTCCAGAATTTCTCCGGCTCTTCAACGGATTCGGTATACATTTCGCGGTACTGCTGGAGTGATTTCACGTGAGCTTTTTGAGATAAGTTTTGATTGGGATTGAATACGAGGTCGCCCATGGGAGTTCTCCTAAAAATAAAGTTGGAGTCTGAGTTTCAGGTCTTGGTTGGTTTAAAGATCGAAATTTTTATGGAGGGAAGCAAGATTTTTTTTATCTCGCTCGCCGCCTTTCCCTGTGCATTTGGTTGATCGGAGAGAATAAAAAAGCCGGGCCAAAACAGCAACCCGGCTTTCGAAGGGGGATTTTATTTACGCTGCCACTGCCTCGGCAAACTGATCTTCTTCAGTTGAACCCTTTAAAGCTGTGGTCGAGGCTTGGCCGTTAGTAACCGTCATTTGAATAGCATCAAAGTAGCCGGCGCCGACAAACTTCTGGTGTTTGACCGCGCTGTATCCGTGATCGCGTTCCAATTCAAATTCTCGTTCCTGCAGCCGCGCATAAGCCGCCATGCCTTCATTTTTGTAGCCGCGTGCCAATTCGAACATGCTGGTATTCAACGCGTGAAAACCTGCCAGCGTCACAAACTGGAATTTGTATCCCATCTCGCCTAACAAGTTCTGGTAATCAGCGATTGTTTTGTCATCTAAATTTGCTTTCCAATTGAAAGAAGGGGAGCAATTGTAAGCCAGCATTTTGCCCGGGAATTTCTGGTGAATAGCTTGCGCAAATTCTCGTGCTTCACCAACATCAGGCTTGGAAGTTTCACACCAAATCATGTCTGCATAAGGAGCGTATTCGAGCGCACGTGCGATTGCTATTTCAAGGCCGCCATGAATTCGTTTGAAGCCTTCCGGAGTCGTTTCACCGGTTAAGAATGGTTCATCGACTTCGCCGTGATCACTTTGCAGCAACTGAGCGCCGTTGGCGTCTGTTCTCGCAATCAATACGGTTGGAACTCCTGCGACATCCGCTGCCAGGCGAGCTGAGATTAGTTTTTGAATGAACGAGCTGTGAGAAACCAAAACCTTGCCGCCCATGTGACCGCATTTCTTCATAGAGGATAGCTGATCTTCGAAATGTACCCCGGCGGCTCCGGCCTGGATCATGGCTTTCATCAGTTCGAAAGCATTTAAATTGCCGCCAAAGCCGGCTTCAGCGTCCGCTACGATCGGTGCAAACCAGTGGATGCTATTTTTGCCTTCAAGACTGTGAATCTGGTCTGCCCGCTGCAGGGCGTTGTTAATTCTCCTGGCCAGGCTTGGCGCGCTGTCAGCGGGATACAGACTTTGATCGGGGTAGGTGAGACCTGCTAAATTTGCGTCAGCAGCTACCTGCCAGCCGCTTAAATAGATTGCTTTTAAGCCGGCTTGAATCATTTGTACCGCTTGATTTCCGGTTTGCGCTCCAAGGGCGTTGATGTAAGGCTCGGTGTTGATCAATTCCCATAATCGTTCTGCTCCCAGGCGAGCCAATGTGTGCTCGATTTGAACAGTCCCACGCAGCCTGATAACCTCTTCCGCGCTGTAGGTTCTTTCGATTCCCTGCCAGCGTGGATCGGTTTGCCATGATTGCTCGAGGGTTTTGATTTCATCGATGTTGTTATTCATTGCTGCTGCCTCCTGAATGGTTATAAATGTTTGTAAGCGATTAAAGTTAGAAAATCAGTGAATTTTTCTTCAGTAGCGAACTGGTCAAAAAGTTGACTGGCCAATTTATATTTACCTGAGCTATAGCGTTCATCTCCAACCATGGATTTGATTTTTTCCAGTTCCTCTGAAAAGCAAGAGCGATACAGCTCAGGCGTCACTTTTCTGCCATCGGCAAGTTTTGTATCCGGATTATGCAGCCATTGCCAGATCTGGGCTCGGGAGATTTCAGCAGTTGCTGCGTCTTCCATTAAATTATTAATGCCGACCGCACCGGTGCCGCGCAGCCAGGATTCCAGATACTGCAGTGCTACACTGATATTTTGTCGCAAGCCTTCTTCCGTAATTTTGCCGCCGGGAATGTTAAAATTCAAAAGGTCCTTTGCAGTAATCTGAACATCACTTCTTTTTCGTTCTTTCTGATGGACGTTACCGTTTAACAGTTTGTCGAAGGGTGCTTTGGCAACTGCTATTAAATCGGGGTGGGCGATCCAGGTGCCGTCAAAGCCGTCGTTGGACTCCCGCTCTTTGTCCTCCCGGACTTTTGCCAGGGCAATTTCTGTCACTTCAGGGTCTTTCCGGTTCGGAATGAAAGCGGCCATACCGCCAATCGCGTGTGCCCCGCGTTTGTGACAGGTTGTTACCAGAAGTTCGGAGTAGGCGCGCATAAAAGGCACGGTCATGGTAATTTGCGCACGATCCGGAAGCAGGGCGTTCGGGCGGTTTCTAAATTTTTTAATGACACTAAAAATATAATCCCAACGGCCGGCATTGAGTCCGGCAATATGGTCGCGGAGCTCATAAAGGATTTCATCCATCTCAAATGCAGCCAGGATAGTTTCGATGAGCACCGTGACTTTAATGGCGCCATGTGGAATACCAAGTTCATCCTGTGCCATACAAAAAACGTCATTCCACAGCCGGGCCTCTAAATGGCTTTCGAGTTTCGGAATGTAAAAATATGGACCGGAACCGTTTTCAAGCAAATTCTTTGCATTGTGATAAAAGTAGAGGCCAAAGTCGAAAATCGATGCCGAAATGGGGTGGCCATTAACCAGTATGTGTTTTTCATTGAGGTGCCAACCGCGTGGCCGGACCAGAAGGGTGGCAATTTCTTCATTTAATTTATATTGTTTACCGGTTGGATTCGTAAATGAAATGGTGCGGTTTACAGCGTCGCGAAGATTGACTTGTCCCTGTACCGTGTTAAACCAGGTAGGTGAATTGGCATCTTCGAAATCCGCCATGAAAATATTTGACCCGGAGTTCAACGCGTTTATCATCATCTTGCGTTCGACCGGTCCGGTGATTTCTATCCGACGGTTTTGCAGGTCGTCGGGAATAGGGGCAACCTGCCAACTTGAATCATTTCTGATATTTTCTGTTTCGGGAAGGAAATCGGGCATCGTGCCGGCGTCAATTTCAACCTGCCGTGTGACGCGTTTTTCGAGCAGTCCGGCCCGCGTGTCTGCGAATTTGCGATGCAGGTTTGCCACAAACTGCAAAGCATCTTCAGTTAAGATGTCTTCGAATTCTTGAGTAACTTTCCCCTTGATTTCAATTCCGTTTGCGCTCATCCTTAATTTAACTCCTGTTCTTTTTCAGGTTCATTGTTAGCCTTAGTCTATCGGCAATTTCGCAAAATTTATTACTCTGTGCTTCTGGTTTTCCTTAAGGCAGGAATAATGCCAAAAAATAAATAAGCTTCTTAAACTATTGAAAATAAATTCTTTAAAGAGTGTGTTTATAGAGTTTGTTTGGTTTGGGTTGAAACATAAAACTGAGAATGATATCTACAAAATGCGACGATTTCTCATTTTCATGCATGAATTTGCCTTCACCAAGGCAGCGATTTCTGCGCAACACTTCCCTCGCGGCGCGGCCAGAAAATCATGAGACCTTAGTACTGTTAGCGAAAGTTCGCTGACTGCAGCATTCTATTAATTGTGAAATTAGCCGCAATTACTGCGATCCAGGTTGTCACACCAGTACAAATTCCAGGACGCAAGGCTTATTTTACCGGATATTTTGCCGAAGGCTGAGCCTAACTGGTTGTGCTTTTTCTAAAGTGGCCCAGGCTTTTGCAAATCTACCGAGCTCAATAAGGAGGCTGCCTTTGTTATAGTAGGCGGGAGCATGATTCGACTTTGATTCAATTACCCGATTAAAAGCAGCAAGAGAGTCTCGTTGCCGCCGTAAGCCATAAGGTCTGACTTCTTTAATGTTTTAGCCTATCCTTTTCGTCCTTAAGATTTGACTTCGAGAAGGTACAAAAGTCCGCTTTTGGAGAAAAATAGTTGATGTATTCCTAAAGAATGTGTATTTTTTCAGATATCCATCTTTATTACTTGTCGACAGTTGATTTGGTTTTCAATAGGAAAAAATGGAAGTTGGTGGAGAAAATATACGCCTTATCCTCGGGCTGAAATTAAAACAATTTCGGCTTAAAAAGGAAATGCAGTTGAAAGTTTTAGCGGAGAAATCCGGGCTTTCTATTTCTTTTTTAAGCGAAATCGAAAAAGGCAAGAAATATCCGAAGCCCGAAAAGATCATGATGTTGGCCCAGGCTCTGGATATTTCTTTTGACGAGCTGGTGTCTCTGAAAGTCGATGAAGAGCTGAGCGGCCTCACCTCGCTTCTTAACTCGCCCTTTGTAAAAGAATTTCCTTTTGAGTTGTTCGGAATCACTCCCCGAGACCTGATGGATCTGGCGAAGGATTCATCCGCCAAAGCAGGCGCTTTTATTCGGACTTTTTTGGAAATCGGCGAATCCTACGACATGCGCGTCGAGCATTTCTTGCTGGCAGCGTTGCGATCATACCAGAAAATTCATTTAAATTATTTTGAAGATATCGAGAAAGCTGTTATTCGGTTTAGAAAAGAGAACCGATTGCCTGTTGAACCGTTGCTTGACGTCGAGCAGCTGCGTTCAATTTTCATTAATAAGTATCACTTCGCTTTAGAAGAAACCACATTCGATAAATTTCCTGAGTTGCAAGGCTTCCGTTCGATTTGGCTTGATACTGAGCCTCCAAAATTGCTTGTTAATAAGAATTTGCTGCCAAGTCAAAAGGCTTTTATTTTGGGTCGTGAAGTTGGTTATTCTCATTTGAATTTATCAGAACGTGCCAAAACATCGTCCTGGCTGAAAGTCGAATCGTTTGAACAGGTTTTAAATAATTTTCAAGCATCGTACTTTGCCGGTGCTTTATTGATAAATCGCAGTCTGCTGCAGAAGGACTTGAAGCGGTTTTTTAAAAAGAAGAAATGGGACGGGCAAGCATTTTTGGGCCTGATGAAAAAATATGACGCAACCCCTGAAATGTTTCTTTATCGGTTAAGCCAGCTTATACCGAAACTGTTTAATCTTCGCGAAATTTACTATTTACGCTTTAACAACCAGGCCGATATGGGCAGGTATCCCTTAACCAAAGAGCTGAATATGTCACGGGTTCGGGTACCTCACGGCATTGGACTCAATGAACACTATTGCCGTCGCTGGCTTTCTATAAGCCTGCTCAAGGAGTTAGCGGCTAAGCAACAAGCAGGTCCAGTGTCTGAGATCCTCATTTCTGCACAAAGGTCACATTTTATAAGGGGAGGCGATGATTTTTTTACGCTGACATTGGCACGTCCGTTGGCCTTAACCGACGGAACCAATTCAAGTATCTCAATCGGTTTTTTGATTAACGAGGAATTCAAGAATACAGTCAGCTTCTGGAATGACTCTGCCATCCCCAAAGTGGAAGTGAATGAAACGTGCGAACGCTGTGAACTTTCCGAGGCACAATGTTCCGACCGGGTTGCACCACCTGATCTTTTTCTTCAGGAACAGAATCATTTGCAAAGGGAACAAGCGTTGGCAAAATTTATAGGGGAAATGAAAGGCGATAGAGAAGAGAATAGAGAATAGAGAATAGAAGTAGTTATTCGTGAGCCTTATTAATGAGCAGGCCGGCGAACTTTCCTAAATATCCGCATCCAAATCAAAATCTGTTATATCGTCGCGCATGAGTACTAAAATTGCAGACTGAGGGACGACGATATAGTGCTTGCGTTCAAATTCAATTTCAACGCCGGCGGTACTTATGTAAATTGCATAATCCCCCACATTTGCCTGCAGCGGGATGTATTTCGTGTCCTGTTTTGGCGATGAAGACCAGGGCTCTTCACTGATTGAATTAGGATCCGGCATCGGGTAGCCCGGTCCAACCTTAACCACGTAACCGCCCCGCACTTTTTCTTTCTCTTTAACACCTGGCGGCAGATAGAGTCCAAATTCTGTACGGTTTTTACTGTCATCCGGGGAAATTAGAATCCTGTCGCCAACAACGATAAGCTGTTTTTTTCTTGCCATTACCACTTTCCTTGTATTTTTTTAATTGCCTCTAAAATCGCCTGAACCGGCTTGACGCTTTGAGTACACCGGCATAAATTTCCCGCCAGTGCATCCACCAATTCTTCCTCAGTGGGGTCGGAAATTTTATCTAAAAGCGCTTTCATTGACATCAACATTCCTGGAATACAGAAGCCACAGTCACTGTCGCCAAAATCCATAAGGGTCTCTTTGACCGGGGAGAATCCACTTTTTTCGCGAACGCCCTCAAAAGTTGTAATTGCTTTTCCATTTGCTTGCACCGCTAACATGATACACGAATTGACGGCCAGTCCACCGGCAATGACCGTACAATTTCCGCAGTCTCCGGTCTCGCAGCCGTGTTTAACACTCCAAAGTCCCTGTGCCCGCAATAAATCCATCAAAGTTTGGTTTGCCGGCACCTCCAGCGTTTTTTTTCGATTGTTAATTGTGAGGCTGATTTTCATTTAGATTATTATCTTCGAACTTTTGCATGTTCTGGTAAAAAATTGACATGTATTCTTTGCAAAATTTTTGTGAGATGTCAAACGTGCGACCTGCCCTTCCCCAACATCAATGTTGCCAGGCACGTTTCACATCTCACGTTTCTGTATCAGATAGCCGACTCGGCATGGTCCAAACATTTTAATAGGGCCTTCTTCACTGCTGAACGGCTTACCTCTTGCCGATATTCTTTACTTGCCAAAGAATCAGAGATCGGGATAAATTGTTCAGCAGCTTTATCCGCGGCCGTTTCGATAATTGCAGGAGTGAAAGGTTTTCCTTCTAAATATTCTTCAATTGTATGCAGGCGTTGCGGCACCCGCTCCGTACTTGTAATGGCAATTTTCGCGATCTGGCACTTTCTTTTGCTCAAGCTTATCCGGACGCAGGCGCATAGCAAAGGCTTTCCGGTATGAAATACAGGAGCCAGCGCCGCATAAGTTTGCGGTTCCATTGCCGGAATAATAACTTCAACCAGCAGGCCGCCACCGAGATTTTTTTTATTAAGGAAAATGTTCATGGCCAGAGCAAATTCCTCACCACCCGCAATTCGAACTTGAGCCTGTAGGACCAGCAGTGCACAATATAAGGTAGAAAGAGAGCTGGTAGTGACAAGTTCACCCCCGAGTGTTGAGACGTTTCGTATCATTTTTGAACGATGACTTAGTTGCGCAGCTTGGGACACGATTCCGTTTGCCAAGTTTTTTGACTTCTGGCTTTCAACCAGTTTTTGTAGAGGCGTTGTGGCTCCAATTCTTGTTAAACCGTCCTCGTCATTCATGTAATTAAGCTCCAGACCGGTGATGTCAACCAGCTCTTGGACAATGTTGTTTTGAGTTTGCAGTAGTTTTGTGCCACCGGCAATAATGAGGATAGAGCCGGAGTTTTTTTCAAGAAGCGCTAAGGCTTGCGGAATTGATTTTGGGCGAAAGACATTTTTAAGGTTTGAAAGCACGGCTCGCGGATTGTTTTAATTTGTAATCAATATAGAATAATTTCATGCTTTTGTCAATCTTATTTTCTTGTTCGTCAGATCAACGTTTTTCTTTACATCTCACTGAAATTAATTTTGGTTGCCCACTACTTGTAAAAACTCACCGAGAAATACGCACGGGATTGAAAATCGCGTGCAGATTCTTGAATTTTGAAATTGTTTATATTGAAACAGCATTTCTTTTTTTATTTGTTTTGAATATGAAAAGAAAGCGGAATTATGACAACTTAATGCTTTTAGTTATGTGATTTTTCTCATACATTTAAAGCAAAAAAATGTTGCAACAAAAATACTTGCTTTTTTTTAATTTATTATTATATTGAGGCTGGTAAAATCATAAGTTCATTAATAAAGTGGATACGGCAGTAATTCAAATGAATAAACCTGTCCTTAGGAGAAAAAGAATTAGACCACTACTCAACTACAAAATCTTATTGATGTCCATCCAAAGTCAGATATAAAATGCACCCAATTTTGAGGTGCATTTTTTTTTGGTAGTTATCTAGAGAGCTCATACAAAAATTTTTTGGAGGTAAAAATTTGAAAGCGATGTTAAATAGTTTGATGCAATTACAAAGTGTAGATAACAAATTGCAAGCACTTGAGGCATTAAAAGGCGATTTACCGCAGCAAATTCAAAAACTAAAGGATGAATTGCAGAGCTTAAAGGATCAGCATGAAGCTGAAAAGAACGCGCTCACGGAGGCGAAAAAATCCAGGTTGCATTGGGAAGGCGATCTAAAAGTGTCGGAAGAAAAGCTGAATAAATATCAAGATCAGTTATACGCAGTTACGACCAATAAAGAATACGATGCGATTACAATTGAAATAGATACGGCGAAAGAAAAGAAGGATGAGTCGGAAAATAAAATTCTGGAGTTGATAGAAGAAGAAGAAACGCGAACTGCAGAAGAAAAGAACTTGGCTTCGCAAGTTGAGATGATGCAGGAGAATCTAATTAAAAAGGAAAAAAATCTAAAGGAAAAAATACAGGCGACTGAAAAGGAGAGCCTTTCTTTTGAAGATAGACGAAAGGAGTTGAGCGGTTCAATCCAGCGGAATGTATTATATCAATATGAGCGCATACGCAAAGGACTTGGGAATTCCGCAGTCGCCGAAGTACGAAACTATGGATGCATTGCATGTCTTACTACTATTCCACCGCAGAGAGTGGTTGAGATAAGAATGATGAATCAGTTGATATTGTGCGAGTCCTGCGGGAGGATTTTAGTGCACAAAAGCGAAAAAGAATTGGTTGAAAATTAAAGCCCGATGGACTTAAAACAGCCTTTTAAAGTTACCTTTATATAAAGAAACAATCCAAAGTAGTCCAGGCGATCGCGTCAGGCAGCTGCCTGATGAGGAAAGTCCGAACTCCACAGGACAGGACGCTCCGTAACGCGGAGGAGGGGAAACCCTACGGAAAGTGCCACAGAAAATACACGGCCGATGGCCCGGAAACTACCGGGTACAGGCAAAGGTGAAATGGTGAGGTAAGAGCTCACCGTTTCGGCAGTGATGTCGAAAGCAAGGTAAACCCCGTCCGGAGCAAGACCAAATAAGTCCCGCTTATTCGACCGTTTCATGGTTTCCCATGATCAAATGAATAGTGAAGTTGTCCGCTTTAATCCCGACTTGTCGGGATGGTGGGACGGGTAGGTTGCTTGACCCCGTCAGTAATGGCGGGGCTAGATAAATGGTCGCCTCCTCGGCAAAATGCCGAGCAGACAGAATTCGGCTTATCGGGCTACTTTGGATTGTTTTATTGACAATTTAAGATAAGGATGCTGAATGGAGTTTCGCTGGGAAGTTCTAAATAATCACGATTCAAGAACTATCAATGAATATGCTGACCAATTAAACTCATCTCCCGTCTTAGCAAGAATCCTCCTCAATCGCGGTATTGCGAATATTGAAACTGCACGACGCTTTCTCAAACCCGAGTTGAGCCACTTGCATGATCCGTTTCTTCTGGCCGGCATGCAGGATGCAGTTGAGCGAATTGCCGCTGCGATAACCAACAAAGAAAAAATTCTGATTTATGGCGACTATGATGTGGACGGCACCACGGCCACATCGATGCTTCTGCTTTTCTTCAGAAACCTTGGACAGGATGTCGGGTTTTATATTCCAGACCGCCTTCTCGAAGGGTACGGACTTTCAGAAAAGGGGATGGTGTTTGCAAAAGAAAATGGACTTGACCTCATTATAACGGTGGATTGCGGAATTACGGCAGTGGATGAAGTCAAGCTCGCGAATGAGTTTGGCATCGATGTGATAATCTGCGATCATCATCAACCGGCGCAGGACTTGCCGCCGGCAATGGCCATCCTTAACCCGAAGAGAGAAGACTGCACCTACCCATTCAAGGAGCTGGCGGGCGTTGGTGTCGCTTTTAAATTGTTGCAGGCCCTGCAACGTCATTTGGCATTGGACGAGTCTACCGTTATGCGGTTTTTGGGATTAGTGTCTATTGGCAGCTCAGCGGACATTGTGCCTCTCGTCGATGAAAACCGGGTCATTGTTAAGCATGGTCTGCAAAGTTTATCCGAGCCAAAAAGCATCGGCCTGGAGGCTCTAATCGATTCTTCCGGTTTAAGCGACCGTGAAATTGGCACCGGACAAGTTGTTTTTGTTTTAGCACCGAGAATTAACGCGGTGGGTCGGATGGGAGATGCGGGTCGGGCGGTTCGATTGCTTACCTCAGATAATAAACAACAAGCGAAAAATATAGCTACTATTTTAGAATCGGAAAACCGCCACCGAAAAAGCATCGATGAGGAGACATTTTCCCAAGCCTTTGAAATTATAGAAAGTGATTTTAACCCTGGGGAAGAAAGTTTTTTTGTCTTACACAAGCAGGGTTGGCACCCCGGTGTGATTGGCATCGTGGCATCGCGGCTGGTAGAAAAATTCTATCGTCCGACTCTCATGATCGCCACGGATGAAAAGGGACTGGGCAGAGGGTCTGCGCGCAGCATTGCTGGATTTAACATTTATGAAGCCTTAAAGGAATGTGAAGATTTAATGGTAAATTTTGGCGGGCATAAATATGCTGCGGGCCTAACAATTGAAATTGAAAACATTCCACTTTTACGCGAAAAATTAAGCCAGATCGCTGCGAAGCAATTAACGGATGATTTGCTTAAACCTAAGTTGTCGATTGATTCCGAAATACGCTTTCATGAAATCGACGGCCAATTGATAAAATTGATAAATAGAATGGCGCCGTTCGGCCCTCAAAATATGAGGCCTCTGTTTCTGTCAAAAGGGTTGCATGTTGTTGGCACTCCGTCGGTTGTTGGCAGGAATCATTTAAAACTTAAAGTGCGGCAAGACGGCGTTATTATGGACGCCATTGGGTTTGATTTGGGTGAGAAAATCTACCGAATTTCGCCCGGCGAACAGGATGTGGAGATGGTTTATATAATTGATGAAAACGAATATAAAGGCCGGAAAACCATACAGTTGCGAGTCAAGGATCTGAGATAGATAAATGAAAAGATACGAAAGTCAGGTAGATAGAAAGTCGGAGGAATACAAACGTCGCCACAGTGCAATGCTGAACAAATTGAGCGAGCTCAACCTGCATCTAAAGAAAGTCAAAGAAGAAAATCCAAAAGCAGTTGCAAAACTCAAAAAAAAGGGTAAGTATCCAGCGCGTGAAAAGATTCGCAGAATCATGGACCCGGGAACTGAGATTCTTGAAATTGGCGCCCTTGCAGCCCATGAGATGTACGCTGATATTTCTGGCGGGTACCCTTCGGCGGGCAGCATCATTGTCATCGCCACTGTTTGCGGCAAAAAAGTTGTGATGATGGCAAACGATCCGCTGGTGAAATCCGGCGCCTGGGTGGAAACGACCTGCAAGAAGAACCTGCGGGCACAGGAAATAGCCATGGACAATCACCTGCCAATTATTTACATCGTAGATTCTGCCGGGGTAAACCTTGAAAGACAGGCTGAGATTTTTCCCGACCAATTTCATTTTGGCCGCATATTTAGAAACAACGCCAAGATGGCTGCGATGGGCATTCCGCAGATTTCTTGTGTGTTTGGATTTTGTGTTGCCGGGGGGGCCTATTTACCCGGCATGAGCAGTGAGCTCGCCATGATTACTCAACAATCATCTATGTTTTTAGCCGGCCCATTTTTGGTGCAGTCTGCGCTGGGGCAAGTCGTCGAAATGGAGCCTTTAGGTGGAACGGAAATGCATAACGCTATCAGCGGCGTCGCAGATTACCAGTTTGATACCGAAGATGAAGCCTTGCAATGGATACGCGATCAGGTTGCGGCTATCGGTGAAAGAACGAAAGCGGGTTTCTCGCGCACCAAAGCCGAGAAACCTTACTACGATCCCGAAGAACTTTTGGGGATTTTGCCTGCTTCGCCAACGGCAACCTATGAAATGCGTGAGATCATCGCCCGCATCGTCGATGGCAGCCGCTTCGAGGAATTTAAACCACATTTTGGTCGCACTTTGATCACCTGCTTTGCCAGAGTCGGCGGTTTTTCAGTAGGGATTGTGGCAAACCAGGGAAAATCGGTGCAGAGGAAAATGCCCGACGACCCCTTGGGGAGGCCGCAGTCGCCGCAGGTGCAAATCGGCAATGTTATTTACAGTGATTCGGCTAATAAGGCTTCTCATTTTATTATGCTCTGCAACGAGCGTTTGATTCCGCTGGTTTTTCTGCACGACGTAACCGGATTCATGGTTGGTAAAATGGTTGAAAATAACGGCATTATTAAAGACGGCGCCGAAATGGTCAATGTTCAGGCGAATTCGGTCGTGCCTAAATTTTCGTTTATTGTCAGGAATAGCTTCGGCGCGGGAAACTATGCCATGTGTGGCAAAGCATACGATCCGCGCCTGATTTTCGCCTGGCCCACAGCGCGTTTAGCGGTCATGGATGGCGGCATCGCAGCCGACACAGTTTTGTTGACTAAAAGAGACCTTAACGATGAAGCGAAAAAGAAATTTCGAGAGGAGTTGGTGAAAAAATATGACACCGAAACCTCTCCTTATTATTCCGCAGCTCGAATGGTTGTTGATGGGATTGTCGATCCAAGAGAGACTCGCAACGTCTTGATCGAAGGTCTGGAAATGGCCCAGAACAATCCGGATATCCCTGAGTATAAAACCGGCGTGTTGCGGCTGTAATGTTTTTTCATCGTAAGGGAGATGTCTTGTATATTTCTATAGGTTCGCCTAAAGAAGCCATTTCAAAAGAAGTGAATGATGATATATTGGTTCGAGTTCAACCTGAAACCGAGGAAATCGTGGGATTTACAATTCTAAACTTTGTAGAAAGATTTAGTGATCTCAAAAAAGAGCAATTTGTTCCTATTAAAGCCCAGTTTGAATCAATCGAAGATAACACAACTTAGTCGATGGTTTTTTCATAATTTGGAGAAAATAAAGAGTGAAATTTAATGTAATCATTGAAAAAGACGATTCCGGCTATTATGTTGCTGAAGTACCTGCTTTGCCTGGTTGTTTGAGTCAGGGTGAAACTTTTGCAAAGGCTAAAGAAAATATAAAAGAGGCAATAGAAGGCTGGTTTGAAGTGATGAATGAAAAAGTCAAGAAATCCGATAAGCAGGTAGCAGAAGTGATTATATGAGCCCGAGATTAAAGCTTTGTTCGGGTAAAGAAGCTGTTAAGAAATTTAAGAAAGCGGGATGGCAAATTAGTCGTCAAAAAGGCTCTCATGTAATGTTAGAGAAAATGGGTTATGCCTATACACTTTCCTTGCCTCAACACAAAGAATTAGGAATCGGAATTTTATCGAAACTCTTAAAACAAGCAGGTCTTTCAATTGATGAATTTAATTCTCTGTGATCATTTAACTATTAGAGCGTTTTCGAAATAACTTTGCAATCAGTGGTGTGATGTGTTCAGGTGTTAGAAGTATTAGAGTGTTAAAGGTGTTTCTTCCCAAGTTGTTTTATTTGAAATACTTGAATCCCTTAAACACTTTTAACACTCGAACACCTGAACACTTCTTCTCTTATCGTAACATTTATTAGGATCACTGGTCTATTAACTCGATTTTATAAAAGAAATGCAAGAACCCATTCTAATCGGCAACGGCCAAGGCTTTTGGGGCGATAGCATCGATGCTCCCAAAAAGTTAATCGAAGGCGGCCCAATTCACTACGTGACCCTAGATTACTTAGCGGAAGTCACCATGTCCATCATGCAGCGGCAGAAGCTGCACGATCCGCAAAGAGGATACGCCACTGATTTTGTGCAATTGATGAAAGACACTCTGCCATCTATTCTGGATAAAAATATTAAAGTCATTGCCAATGCCGGCGGGGTCAACCCAAAAGCCTGCCGCGAAGCGATCTTTACAGTTGCCCGAGAATTAGGCTTAACCGGTTTAAAAATTGGCATTGTTGAAGGAGACGACATTGTCGAACAATTACCGGCAATGATGACGAAAGGTGTTGAACTCAATCATATGGAAACCGGTGAGCCGCTGACTTCTTTAAAGGATAATGTCCTTTCCGCTAATGTTTATATCAGCTCACTCCCGATTGCCGAAGCTCTTGCTCAAGGCGCGCAGGTGATCATCACCGGGCGGGCAACGGATCCCGGCCTTGTTCTGGCGCCAATGATTTATGAGTTTGGCTGGAAGAAGGATGAATGGGATAAACTGGCGGCCGGTACGATTGCCGGGCATATCCTCGAGTGTGGGGCTCAGGCAACCGGCGGAAATTTCACCAGATGGTGGGAAGTCCCCGACTTTGCAAATATCGGTTACCCCATTGTCGAAGCCAAAAGCGATGGGACTTTCGTTGTGACGAAGCATCCCGGTACCGGCGGGATGGTTACGAAAGACACGGTAATCGAGCAGATCGTTTACGAAATGGGCGATCCTGAAAATTACATCTCCCCGGATGTGAAAGTCGATTTCACCACAATTCAGCTGGAAGAAGACGGGGAGAATAGAGTGAAAGTTTTTGGCGTCAAAGGCAGTCCGGCCACCGACAGCTACAAAGTTTCTATTAGCTACCGCGATGGCTTCAAAGCTTCGGGCACTTTGACCATTAGCGGCCCGGATGCTTACGCCAAAGCGCAAAAATGTGGTGAAATTATCTGGCAGCGTTTGCAAGATGCGGGTTGTACTTTTGAGGATACCAATACAGAATATTTAGGACTGAGTTCTTCTCACGGCGAAATCAACCCGATTCCGCAACAAGTTAACGAAGTAGTGCTGCGCGTTTCAGCACGAGATTCCAATCAGAAAAATCTCCTGCGATTTGGAAAAGAGATTGCTCCGCTGGTTACAAATGGCCCACCTGGGATTACCGGCTTTGCCGGCGGGCGCCCGAAGCCGCAGGAAATCGTCGCCTACTGGCCGGCGCTTATTGATAAGAATTTGGTAAAAACCAGCGTCACAGTTGAGGAGGTCTGATTGCAGCGAATTCTACTAAGACAAATTGCTCATGCCCGTTCCGGAGATAAAGGTGATAGCTCAAATGTTGGTTTGATCGCGGAGAATGAAGCTGCCTATGAAATCATCAGAAAAGAAGTTGCCACCGAAAACGTTAAAAAACATTTTAAGGGAATTGTAAAAGGAGAAGTTGACCGCTACGAGCTGCCTAATTTGCTCTGTCTGAATTTTATCCTACACGATTCTTTGGGCGGCGGCGGCAGCGAAAGCCTTCGAAATGACGCCCAGGGCAAAACTCACGGACAGGCGCTGTTACTCATGGAGATAGAAGTTCCTGACGACCTTCCCGTTCAACCCATAAAGATTTTTTAAACTTTTATGAGCCGAAATCACGAAATCGAAGCCCATTTAGAAAACCTTTCTTCTGATCTCGATCCAGCTTCGGACAGTTTAGCAATCGTTCTTGCTGCAGGGCATGGCAAGCGCATCAAGTCCGAGACTTCAAAAATGCTGCATAAGATTTGGGGGGTTCCAACCGTCGTCCGTGTTGCCAATTCGGCGAAGAGAGGCCTGAGGAGCGATAATCAGATCATTGTTGTTGGCATTAAAGCTAAAGATGTTGCCGAAACTTCCGGGAAAGAGACGAACCGGCGGTTTGCGTTTCAAGCGGAGCAAAATGGCACCGGCCATGCCGTTAAAATTGCATTGGAAGCAGTCCCCAATGGGACCTACTCTGGCGATATTTATATTTTCCCCGGTGATATGGGTCTCTTAAGCGTGGAAGCTGTGCAAAAATTCAAGGCCGCTTACCATAACAATCCCTGCGATATGATGATCCTCACCGGCGTGTTTGAAGGGGCCGCGAGTGATAATTATTATGGCCGGGTTTTGCGGGTACCGGCCGAGGATATAAATGGCAAAAGTTCAGGCGATAATTTCAGAAAGGTAATTGAAATTAAAGAACAAAAAGATATCCTTGCACTTGAGCCAAAGGAAACATATCGGGTAAATTACAAAAGCTGCACTTACGGTTTTACAAAAGAAGATCTGGTTAATCTCAGGGAATTCAACACCGGCGTCTATGTCTTCAAAGCAGATAAAATTACCACTTATATCAACAAGCTAAGTACGGATAATGTGCAAGGGGAATTGTATTTGACGGATTTAATCCATATCTTCAATGAGAACGATTTGACGGTTAAAGCGACAGAGGCGGTTGACAATCACACTGTGCTGGGCTTTAATGTCAAGAGCGTTCTGAAAGAGATGGAGAGCTACGCTCGCGAAAACGTTTATGAGAAACTTAAGGACATCATTACCATTGTTGACCAGGATGATTTTTTCCTGGCTGACGAAGTTGTTGATCAGATAATTGAATTGGACAAAAAGAAAGGACCGCTGGATATTTCTATTGGCAAAGGCGTTTGGATTGACAGGGATGTTCAACTAAATAAAGGAATAAAAATCGGCAATCACGCCGAGTTGTCCGGTCGAGTATTGTTAGATGAAGGAGTGCGAATTCAGGAAAATGTTCATGTTTCTGCCTTTCCCGGTCAAATATTGAAAGTCGGGCGGAATTCCGAAATTTTTATAGGAGATATCATAAAAGGCAATCTGGAAAT
>Ga0114950_10001116_pt1 | contig 19959 bp, 16 predicted proteins | sample N075metaG_FD_83503 | JGI IMG/M metagenome (GOLD analysis project Ga0114950, IMG submission 83503) | Deep subsurface microbial communities from Kermadec Trench to uncover new lineages of life (NeLLi) - N075 metaG | ecosystem: Environmental > Aquatic > Marine > Ocean trench > Sediment | place... | reverse complement strand
TTAGCCGTCACGTCAGGGACATTGGTTACTTCCTTGCCTACCTCTGCCAGTGAGAGAGGGTTCAGGTCAGTCGTGTCGGTTACCTTGCTATCAACCGTGCCAACGCTTCCCTGGACGTACCAATTATCGTTAGGCGCCCACTTGAGTTCGACTTCGAAACCCGAAATTTCGACACCTGGCAGGTTGACCAACGCCGGTATACCTCCATAACTTTCGAACAGTTGCATGCCCTCCCAGTCATAGAAGAAATACGACGCATTCAACTGCACCTTGTTGTCGGCGAACGAACCTTTGTATCCAATTTCGTAGGCCGTCAGGTACTCCGGACCAATCGGGTCATCGCCCGTAGACAGCGCACGATTGTCGTATGAACCGCCTTTGAAGCCCTCGGAAATACTGCCGAATACCATCGACGATTCGCCAAAGGTGTAGTCGGCACCAATTTTCCAGCCCAGCTCGGAAAGTTCCTGTACTGGTGAGTCGGTGTTGCCGGTCAACCTGATGGCGCCGGGGCAATCCGCGGCCCGGTAATCTCTGTTCTGTGCAAGAGAGCCGACGGCCGACGGAAAGAATCCACATACGGTTCTAACCCAGTTGTCGTTATCCGCTGAAAGTTTGTCATCGGTTTGTCGCAAACCCACAGACAATGTCAGTGCATCGGTCACGCCCCAATCCAGTTGACCGTATACCGACCACGCTTCGTACGTGCTGTCGATATCGATACCAGGGCGCACGCCCATACCGCCGGCAGCTGAAACATTCGATACCCAGGTGTCTTCGGTCGATTCCGAATCCGTGAAGTACAGTCCGGCAAGCCATTGAACGGAACTCTCGTTCGTCGACGTCAAACGAAATTCCTGTTGCAATACCTGCCAGTCGCCCTCGCGGGCCGGCCGGAATCCGGTCAGCTCCTGGCCGTTTCTTTCAAGCACATATGTTTCGTCATAGGACGTCAGGGAGATGAAATCCATGTTGTTGAACGAATATTCGAAGTTCAGCCTGATACCGTCCCACTCCGCTTTGTAGCCGTCTTCGGGATCCTCGTATGTCATACCGAGCGGAGTGGAATAATTGACCAGAAGACTATGACTGCCCCCTTGTGGGTTGTCGATCACCACGCCGGTGCCCTGGTCATACTGGTCCTGCAACCACGGCTGTGCCGCGACATCGCCAGGCGTGACGTTGACCCAATTATCATCTGTCCCGGTGAGAGTATCTGCTCTGCGATTGGTGAAATCAGGATCCACGAGACCAGTCGACAGCAAATTACCGCTCATTTTGACTGGCAAATCCTGCCCATCCAGATCACCGCTCGACACTGTTAGCCCCAAACTCGCCTTTTCGCTGATATTCCAGGCCAAGTTCAGGCGAAAGCCTTGACGATCATAGGCTCCGCCAGTGTCACTGCCATCGACAACATTTTTCCAAACCCCATCGAATTCGTCCGTAAGCACTGCTATGCGTGCGGCGAACTGATCACCCATGTCGAAACCCACTGCGCCTTCAAACCGCAGCAGTCCGCCATTACCTGCGCGAAGGCGGCCATAACCACTCGTGCCGTTACCGGGATTCGCCTTGTTGGTATGCCAGACAACTGCTCCGCCCGTCGTGTTGCGCCCGTAAAGCGTGTTCTGCGGGCCTCTTAGCACCTCCACCCGATTCATGTCGTAAACAGCTATGGCACTGACAAACGGAGAAACCAATGACACGTCGTCGACATAGGTTCCGACTGACTGCTGCCCCGAGAGATGTACGTTATCCGTACCAACACCGCGAATGGCAATTCCAGTGTTTGCCGATGAATTACGATTTGTGCCAACATTTGCAAATACAAACTCGAGGTCATCCGCCCGCGTAACATCGAAGACTTCGAATTGTTCTCCGGTCAGGGCACTAATCGAAATAGGGACGTCCTGCAGGGATTGTTCGCGTTTCTGCGCGGTAACGATAATTTCTTCGATCTGCGCGTGCGCTGGAAGAGCAACTGTGAGCGATAATAGAATCAATACGAAAACGGATATTTGTCGGTAAAACGTCATGGCTATCTCCCCCCGGAGAATATTGTCGATATTTTAATATAATAGCGGATTTTGCAGTTATTATACTATATCTTGACGTTTTATAGATCAAATATTCCGTTAAGATAATTTTGTCTACGTTTCGCTCGCAATATTGAGGTCATGATGCACCGGATAGTATTGGGCTTGGCCCTGTTGGCTACTGGTTTTGCCGGTAGCCATCAATCGACAGCCGAGGAAGGATCAGCGCCTGGCAGCGATTCGATCAAGGTGACGTTGCTCGGCACGGGAACGCCTCAGCTCAATCCGAGGCGGATGAGTTACAGCACGCTGATCGAGGCTGGCGACGAATTATTGATGTTTGACGCGGGCCGAGCCGCGATGCTGCAGGCGAAAAAATCTGGCGCAAATCTCAAGAAGTTGAATAAGCTGTTTCTAACTCATCTGCATTCCGATCACGTAGTCGGGATTCCCGACGTTTGGCTGACCGGATTTCTCGCTCCGTCATTCCGGGCCACGCCGATGAAGGTTTGGGGCCCAAAAGGAGTTGATAATCTGACAGCCGGCTTGCGCCAGGCTTATGATTTTGACGTCAACATTCGAATCAAGCAGTACGGCGGCAAACGTGCGGCGGGGATGGAATTCGAAACCACAATCGTCTATGACGGATACACCTATGAAAGCAATGGCGTCCGAGTAACGGCGTTCGAAGTCCAGCATACGGGTCCGGATACTGCCTATGGCTACAAGATCGAATTCAAGGGTCGTACCGTTGTTCTCTCCGGCGACACGGTCTACAACGAAAATGTCATAAAGCACGCGAATGGCGCTGATTTACTGGTTCACCAAGTTGCTTATGCTCCCAAGGAGGCCATAGAACAAAACAAAGTTGTCGCCCGAATTATTTCGCTGCACACGCAGCCAGAGCAGGTTGCCGAAATTCTCAAAGTCGCTAAACCGAAACTGGCCGTCTTGTCGCATATCGTGGTCTTTGGTCCAAAAGGGCCTGACTTGTCTGCCGAAGGCGAAGAAAAAATGATGGAAGTTATCCGGGAACACTACAGTGGACCAGTGACTCTGGGGCAGGACTTAATGGCTTTTGAGGTTGGCGATCAGGTTGTTCAGCTGAATTGAAATTCTCGGCCGGACGTATGTTCATACCGTTGCCAGTGACCGTTTCGTTACTGTTGCTGCTGTGTTCACTGCCGGCCTCCGCTCAGGATTTCAAAGTGACATTGCTCGGGACCGGTGGACCGAATCCGATAATCGATCGATTCGGTCCGGCCACCCTGGTCGAGGTCGGCGGCCAGAAACTGTTGTTCGATGCAGGTCGTGGGGCGGCCCTTCGGCTGCACCAAATGGACATCCCTCTCAGCGCCACGGATGCCGTCTTTCTGACCCACTTTCATCACGACCACCTGGTCGGTCTGCCAGACATCTGGATGACCGGCTGGTTACCGCCACCCTTTGGTCGCCGCAGCGTACCGTTTGAGGTGTGGGGTCCAACAGGAACCGCTTCACTCCTGGAGAACCTTGAAAAGGCGTTCGCGCTAAATACGAGCATTCGGATACCGGATGAACTCCTGCCGCCCGCGGGAATCGAGATCGTGGCGCACGAGTTTGATTCGGACGGTACAGTGTATGAGAAAGACGGCGTTAAAGTGACGGCGTTCGCGGTTGATCACGGCGATCTCATCAAGCCTGCTTACGGTTATCGTATTGATTACGACGGCCGTGCCGTCGTAATTTCGGGCGATACGCGCTTCGACAGGAACCTGATAGCGGCCGCGAAAGGCGCTGATCTTATCGTCCACGAAGTGGTGCTGGTCAGCGATGAATTGCTCGCCTCTTCGGAACAGTTTCGACGTATCGCTGCACACCACACAACACCGGAAGAAGCGGGCATCGTGTTTGCCGAGGTCGCGCCAAAACTTGCTGTCTATAGTCACATCGTATTACTGAATAGTCGGACTATTCCAAAAGTACCGTTATCCAGCCTGATCACCCGCACGCGAACGAACTATGACGGCCCGCTGGTCATTGGCGAGGACCTGATGAGTTTTATAGTCGGCGATACAATCCGCGTTACGGCGACGGGCGCAGATGATGCGCTGCTCGAGCGTGGAACCTATCTTGTGGAAACCATCACCGCCTGCGCCAATTGCCACTCACCCAAAGATCCGCAAACCGCCGAGGTCGTTGAAGGTATGGACTACGCCGGCAGCTTCATGATTCGCGAGGACGCCTTCACCGCTTATGCGCCCAACATAACCATGGACGTCGAAACAGGCATAGGTGGCTGGACCAATGACGAAATAATCGTCGCAATTCGCGACGGAATTAGGCCAGATGGATCTCTGGTAAGGCCGCCAATGCCCAGCCCGTTTTATCGATCGATGTCGGACTATGACGCCCGCGCGATTGTGACCTATTTACGCACCATTAAGCCGGTAAAAAACGTAGTGCGGGAGTCCGAGTATCGTATTCCCCTTCCCCCGAATTATGGTCCCAAGGTTGGATTCGTTCCTGAAGTAAGCAAAGACGACCCGGTCGCGTACGGAAAATATGTGACGCATACCCTGGGCCATTGCACTGGCTGTCACACGCCTCGTGCAAATGGGAAACTCGACTTCAGCCGTACCAACATGGGAGGGCGAGTTTTCGACAATATTTACGGCCTCGGATTTATCGCCGTTTCCAAAAATATCACGCCACACCCTGTCGCTGGAATTGGTGAGTGGAGCGATGAGGAAATAAAACGGGCAATCACGCAAGGCATCAGCCGAAACGGCCGCAAATTAGCCGGAGTTATGGCGTTTCCGTATTACGCTAATCTGAGCGCAGAGGATCTGGACGCCATTGTCACTTATTTAAGGTCCTTGCCGCCGTTGTCTGCTGGGGAGACCCAATAAGTCAGCGGCTGGTTTCGGGTACTTTCGCTGCGACCAACTCGACTTCGAGCAGGTAAGCCGGATTGGCGAGTGCGGAGACACCAACTGCGGTACTGGTTGGTTTGAAGTCGGCGCCAAAGTGCTTGTTTCGTGCTGCAATAATGGCGGACAGATCTTTTGCATCGCGGTAATAAATCGTCATCTTGATGACATCATCACTCGACATGCCGGCCGCAATGACAATGTTGTAAAGATTCTGCATCGCGAGGTCAGCCTGTTCCTCAATGCCAACTCCAATGGTGCCATCGATCTTCCGACCCGTTTGCCCTGCGGTAAAAAGCCATTCTGCGTCAGCCGGAACGATCTTGCCGTGACTGAACCGATTCTTGAAGGGTGCCGGCACGGTTTCCGGAACCAGCGTTTTTATCTCGCCCGCAAATACCAGGCCAACGGACAGGATTGCTGTCAAAGCAATAAGTGTTTTCTTCATTGCAAGCGGATACTCATAAGGTCTTTGCCGACGTGAATTTCGCCTCGAAACCCGCTTTCGCGGGCCGGTCCGACGAAATCGTCCTGGCCGAGAGGCCCGCCTGGTATGACAAACGGGCCGTGTGACGCAGAATCGAGTGCAGGAATCAGGTGCGTCATAACCAGGTGCTTTATCCCGGCGCGTTCCGCCATAGCCCCTAAATCAGCGGCGTTGCTTTGCCGGAGATAAACGGGCGGCGGAAACTTGCTACCAGCACCCGGTGCAAATGCCGGGTGAATGGCCGAGTGCACGAGAATATCTGCCCCTTGTGCCAACGCTTCTACCGACTCGCTCGTCGACGAATCGCGTGGCAGCGTAGTTTTGCTGTTGCCCGCGTCGCCACCGATCACAACGCTTCCCGCAGGTGTGTCTACACGAAACGCGAGCGACCCGGCAATATGGGTGGTTGTGACTGCTTTTACGGTGACATCGCCCGAAGACCAGACAACCTCACCTGTCGAATCCGATGCGGTCTGCCCTACTTCCGCTAATATCAGAAGTCCGGAAGGACCGTCAGGATGACGCTTCTTGTTCTCGGCGATGCGTTGTGCGACTTCGCCCGACAAAACGAAAGCGTCGCCGATGTGCTCCGCAAAGGCGCGACAACTCGTCGTGCGCCCCGCATGCTCAACATCCTGGCTACAAACAAGATCCAGCGGCCCGCCCATAAAATGCCAACGCAACAGCATGAGGCCGATCAGTCCTTCCGTGTGATCCGAATGATTGTGGGTCAGGAATACGGCATCCAGATCATTTGGCGATACGCCCAGCTGAGAAAGCCGCTCTGTTGTTCCGCGGCCGACATCGAATTGCAGCATTACGTCGTTACATTGATTTTCTGCGCTGCCGTATCGAACCAGCGTACCAGCGCCAGCGAGGCCATTAACGGCAGGAGGCCCGCCCTGTGTGCCCGTAAGGACTACCTCGAGACAGTATTCGGGCACCGGCTCCGCGCAGGCAGAAAACGGTATCAGCAATAGTAGTGCCTGCCAGCGATGCATTGCCATCGGTTTACTTTCGATTGTCCATAAAGTGCTTCAGCGTATATTTTCCAGGCCCAACCAGATAAACAACGATACAGCAAAGGAAGAGGAAGATGCCATACTCCCAGCCGCCATCGGGTTTGCTGGTGTAATTCCAGCCGTTTTCAAAATGTACAGCACCGGCACCGAAGGCCACCGCGCCAAGAAACGGAGTAATAAGCCGGGTCTTTATTCCTAGAATAAGCAGTATTCCGCACACCCATTCAATGACAGCAGCCGGTGGCGCGAACCAGCCCGGAATCATGTTGATATGCCAAACCGTGTGCGCTTCGAATACTGCAATGGCGCGTTCGATTCCAAAAGTGAATACTTTCAGAAAGCCGTGGGCAATAAATATGATTCCCAGTGAAACACGCAAAATTAGCAAACCAACATTATGTTTTGTTTCTTCGTTCAAATGCCTCTCCAAGAATTCTCAAATGAATAACGTTTGATCTACCCGTCGATGCCGCCCATACACATGTACTTAATTTCCATGTAGTCATCGAGCCCGTACTTCGAGCCTTCACGCCCTTGACCGGACTCCTTCACTCCTCCGAACGGCGCCATCTCGTTCGAAATGATGCCTTCGTTAATCCCGACGATGCCGTACTCGAGCGCTTCAGCAACGCGCCAGATGCGACCGATGTCACGTGAGTAGAAGTAACAGGCGAGACCAAACTCGGTGTCATTCGCGATCTGTATTGCCTCGTCTTCAGTCTTAAACTTGAACATGGGTGCGACAGGACCAAATATTTCCTCTCGAAATACGCGCATTTGGTCATTTACGTTCGTGAGAATGGTCGGCTCGACAAAGCACTTACCAAGGTTAGAGGCTCCACCGCCTGCAAACACGTTAGCGCCAGCCGCAACGGCGTCCTGAACGAATGCAGCAACATCGTTGGCCGCGCCCTCGTTGATGAGAGGGCCGATCGCGACCCCATCATCCTGACCATTGCCAACTGTCAGCTGACTCGTCGCGGCTGCAAACTTTTCGCAAAACTCATCAAATACACCTTCCTGAACGAGAAAACGGTTGGCGCAGACACAGGTTTGCCCGGCGTTTCGGAACTTGCAAATGATCGCACCTTTCACGGCCGCATCGATATCAGCATCGTTAAAAACGATAAACGGCGCATTGCCGCCGAGTTCCATTGATGTCCGCTTTACGGTCGCAGCGCACTGTTCAATCAGCAGCTTTCCAACCTGGGTCGAACCCGTAAAGGTCAGTTTCCGGACTATTGGGTTGCTCGTGAGTTCGGCGCCTATTTCGCGTGTTATGCCAGCCACGATATTGATGACGCCAGCAGGAATGCCAGCTCGTTCGGCAAGTTCAGCGAGAGCAAAGGCTGACAGGGGCGTCTCGTTGGCTGGCTTGCAGACGACCGTACAACCAGCCGCAAGTGCAGGCGCAATCTTGCGTGTCAGCATCGCAATCGGGAAATTCCACGGCGTAATGCAAGCGACCACGCCGACGGGCTGCTTGATTACTACAATACGCTTGTCGTTCGCCGGCGGTTGGATGGTATCGCCATAGACTCGTTTGCCTTCTTCCGCAAACCACTCCACATAGCTTGCGCCGTAAGCAACCTCACCACGTGACTCCGCTAGCGGCTTGCCTTGCTCCGCAGTCATGATCTGAGCAAGGTCTTCCTGTGCTTCCATAATGAGCGTGAACCAGCGACGCAACAGACTTGCGCGCTCTTTGACGGTTGTTTTTCGCCACTCGATTTGTGCGCTTTCTGCTGCCTCGATTGCGCGTCGCGTTTCAGCGGTACCGCACTTTGCGACGGTAGCGACGACGTTACCTGTCGCTGGGTCGAGTACATCGAAAGTCTCGCCGCCATCGGCGCCTGACCACTGGCCATTGATATAGGCCTGTGACCTGAGTAGTCCTTCGTCAGAAATCTTCATGCACTAAAACTCACTGTCCCAGTCTGTTTCCTGAATGATCGATTGCAGTCGCTGCAAATACGCTGCCGAATAAGCGCCGTCGACGGCGCGATGATCAAACGAGTGCGCGAGTATTCCAACCGGACGAATTTCGATCGCATCGCCGGCATTTGACTCGACAACGTGCGGCCGTTTCTTCACCGCATCCATCGACAATATCCCGACCTGTGGCTGATTGATGATCGGCGCGGTAAACAACGTGCCGAACGGTCCCGGGTTCGAGAGCGTGTAAGTGCCGCCCTGCAAGTCATCGGGCTTCAGCTTGTTGCTTCTGGCGCGCGTCACCAGGTCATTAAACTGCTCTGCCAGTTCCGGCACCGACAACTCGCCGGCGTTCCTCGTAACTGCCGCGACAAGGCCCTTGTGACTTAGGTCAATCGCTATAGCAAGATTGATCTCAGGATGTACAAGCAGCGCGTCACCTTCGACACTGGCATTCAGGTGAGGGAAATCTGCTATCGCTTTGCAAACCGCTCTGGCGACATACGGCAGGTAGCTCAAGGAATAGCCCTTGTCGGATTTCCACTGTTCTTTCCGCGCCAGGCGCGACGTGTCGACGGCATGAAAATCAACATCGATCGTTTGTAATACGTGTGGGGACGTCGCCTTGGAGCGAACCATATGTTCTGCAGTGATTTTCTTGACGCGATCAAAAGGAATTCGCTCGCCGCCAGCGCTTGCGCTGCCTGAGTTGTCCGATTCCACATAAGCAACGACATCCTGGCGAGTCACGCGTCCGTCACGTCCCGTTCCCGGAATATCTGTGATATTGAGATTGTGCTCTTTCAGCAATCGACGCACTGCGGGCGATAAACGTTCACCCGCTTGCTTGCCCGGCAAACCACCGCTTGCTGGCTTTGCAACTTCCTCAACCGCTGCTGCCTCCGCAGCGGCAGGCGATTTCTCGACGACAACCTCACCTTCGACAGTTATCACCGCGAGCACGGTACCGACGTCCACTGTCTCGCCTTCCGGCACATCGATACTCGCCAGAATGCCACTTGCCGGCGCCTCGATTTCCGTCGCAACCTTGTCGGTCTCAACGTCCAGCAAGATGTCACCTTTTTCCACGGCATCACCGGCTTTCTTGTGCCAACCCGAAATCAAGCCTTCGCCGACAGTTTCGCCGAGTTGCGGCATTATTACATCCATGGCGTTTCCTTTAGTCCGCGAGCTTCAGAACGTTTTCGACAATCCGCGCCGGGCTCGGCATCACAGCATCTTCCAATGCAGCTGCCGACGGTAGCGGAATATGCGGTGTTGTAACCCGAATGATCGGGCCGTCAAGATCGTAGAACAGCTCTTCCGCAACGATCGAAGAGACTTCCGCGCCCCAACCGCAAAGTCTCGGATTTTCTTCAACCGTGACCAAACGCGCTGTCTTTGATACAGATTCGAAAATCGTCGTCGTATCCAACGGTACGAGCGATCGAAGGTCAATAACTTCGGCGGATATTCCGTGATCGTTTTGCAGCGTTTCCGCAGCCTTCAGAGCCCGCGGAACCATCGCAGCAAGTGAGACGATCGTTACGTCACTGCCTTCGCGGGCAATAGCCGCCTTGCCCAGAGGTACGACGTACTCGCCGTCAGGAACATCGCACTTCATGCCGTACATCGATTTTTGTTCGAAGAACAACACAGGATCCGGATCACGTATCGAGGCGGCCAAAAGTCCTTTCACATCGGCCGCGTTCGACGGTGCGACAACCTTCAGACCGGGAATCGCCATTGCCCAGTTTTCAACTGATTGAGAATGTTGGGCGCCGAATCGGGCACCGCCACCATTTGCGCATCGAATCACAAGCGGGAATGAACATTGACCATCTGACATGAAACGGGTCTTCGCGATCTGGTTAACAACAATATCCCAACAGACGGCGAAGAAATCCGAAAACATGATTTCCGCGATCGGTCGGAGACCCGTCATCGCAGCGCCCATTGCGGCGCCAACAATCGCTTGTTCAGAAATCGGCGTATCGCGCACGCGAGTCGCTCCAAACTCGTCGAGCAGACCTTCAGTTGTCTTAAATACGCCGCCGGCTGCCGCGATATCTTCTCCAAGGAAAACAACGGATTCGTCACGTCGCATTTCCTGTGCGATCGCCGCCGACACGGCTTCTCTGTAACTTAGTTGCGCCATGTCGAACTCCCGTCAGCCCACAGGTCGGTATCGGCAATCTCCAGGGGAGGTGGCCCGCTTTCTCGTGCGGTCGCTTCGGCTTTGTCGACGCGTGCAGATTGCTCTTCTTCAATAGCAATGATTGCCGCCTCATCGATACCGTCAGCGAGAAGCCTCGCTCGATAAGCGGGTACCGGATCACGCTCCATCCATGCGGCGACTTCTTCTTCGGGACGATACTTGCCCGGATCGGCCCGTGAATGGCCGCCGTGCCGGTAGGTCAGCGCCTCGATAAGGCTGGGACCGCCACCGCTGCGCGCTTTTTCCAGCGCTGCAACGGCAACCGCGTAAACAAGATCAGCATCGTTGCCGTCAATTACAACCGGTTCGAGTCCATAAGCCGACGCTCGGTCCGCGCCCGGATTTGGCACCGCGGTTACTTCCGAAATCGGTGTGTATTCCATATAAAGATTGTTTTCGCAGACATAAACAACCGGCAGGTCCCAGATAGCGGCTAAATTCAGCGACTCGTGAAACGCGCCGATATTGGTTGTGCCGTCTCCGAAGAAACAGACCGCAACCTGACCCGACCCACGATACTGCGCCGACCACGCAGCGCCGGCTGCGATCGGCATGTGCGAACCGACGATCGCATACGAGCCCATCGCGCCTTTTTCGATGTCCATCAGGTGCATCGAGCCGCCCTTACCGCTCAACAGCCCGCATTCACGGCCCATCAATTCCCCGAGGATCGCCGTCATGGACACGCCTCGCACCAGGGTGTGATTGTGGCCACGGTAGGTGCAAAAGCTGTAGTCGTCCTCACGCATTGCCGCACCGAAACCTGCAGCGATAGCCTCCTGCCCAAGGGCCAGATGCGAGGTGCCCTTGATGAGATTCTGCATAAACAGATCGTATGCGCGCTGCTCCATCACTCGACACGCTTGCATAAGGCGGTAGAGCCGCAGTCGCGTTTCGGTATCGGGTGTTTCGAAATTGGTAGCGACCGTCATCAACGGCCCTGTCGTAGTATTCACGGGATCAACCTGCGGAAGATATTTATCGATAGATGCCGTATTTTACGGTATTTATCGATAATACGGTAGCCTTAAATTCCGATCGACAGTGGGCCCGGCCCGACGGCGACCAACAACAGCAGGCCGCCAATGATCGCGAGGTTTGCCGTTGTGACCCTGCTTCTGCCAAGCTGTTGGTCTTTAGGCAATCGCCAGTAGGCGTGGACCTTTAGTGTGGCCACTGCGGTGAATATCGCCAGAGCCAGCGCCGCTTCCCGGGTTTGATAACCGACGATCAGGCAAATCGAGGCGAGCAGATGCAAGGCAATCGTGCCGGGCAAAATCAACGAAATCGCAGGAATCCGGTCGCGTTGAAATTCCAGAACTGCTTTTTGGTACCAAATTGCCTTGTGAAGGCCACTGACTAGGAATACCAGCGCGAGACAGACGCGAGCCACGAGCATCAGAATGGGGGTAATTGTGTCGGCGATCGTCATTTTAATCGATTAAACGTGGAAGATAGCGATTTTAGCGATATACTGGCGCCAGAAGCAATCAAAGCGACCAAGTCGCTGTCTTATATAAAGTAACTACATGATCAATGCAGCCATTATAGGCCTTGGGTGGTGGGGCAAGACCCTGGTCGAAGCCGTCTCCGGCGTCAGCGATGATATTCGATTTGTAGCCGGCACGACGCGCTCTTTGTCGGATGAGGCGCAAGGGTTTGCGAAACAACACAACATGGAGCTGCGTAAGTCTTTTGAGGATATTATTGCTGATCCCGATATTGATGCCGTTGTGCTAGTGACGCCGAACTCGATGCACAGCCCGCAGACTATTGCTGCGGCTGAGGCCGGCAAACATGTTTTCTGCGAAAAACCATTTGCACTTACGGAGGCAGACGCAGCGCTTGCTGTCGCGGCCTGTGAAAAAGCCGGGGTGACTTTGGGCGTTGGTTACAATCGCCGCTTCCACCCGGAAATTACCAAACTTCGCGAGATGATCCGCTCCGGCGACCTCGGCACCATTTTGCATTGCGAAGCAACAATGACGTTTCCAAACGGCCTTTTTTTGAAACCCGATGCATGGCGAGCGAGCAAGGACGAAACGCCCTGTGGTGGCTTGACGCCTTTGGGTGTCCACGCGGTCGACGGATTTATTGACCTATGCGGTGAGATCGATCAGGTCTACGCACAGAGTTTTCGCCGCGTGGTGGAAGTCGATGCTGACGACACAACGTCCATCCTGTTTCGTATGAAAGAAGGAATGTCTGGATACCTCGCGACGATGACGGCGACAGGTGGCGGATTTAACTTCCAGGTTTACGGATCGAAAGGCTTCGTCAAACTTGAGGGTATGACGCACATTGCGGGTGCCCCCTCGGAGGAACGCCGTTTCAGGCTGTTCGGCAATTGCACTTACAAACCCGTCAAAGGCCCGGCCGAAACCTGGGACGCAGCCTCGTTTGACGTTGCACGTGCGGCACTCGATGCCTTCGCGCGAGCGGCCGAAGGTGGCGACCCTTACATCATTTCCAACTCGGAGGCGGTCCATTGCGCGGCAGTTACCGAAGCCATCGTCAGATCGGCGGATAGCGGACTGCCAGAGAAAGTCTGAATCCAATGAAACTCTTTATCCTGCGACACGGGATGACGGCGGAGTCGGATGCAGACGAACGAAGAGTCTTAAGCGAAAAAGGGATAGAGGAAGTCGAAGATGTCGTGAATCTACGACGCGACGATCTGCAAGCTGTGCAATGCATCTATTCGAGCCCGCATGTTCGAGTAAAGCAAACGCTGGAAATTGCAGCGAGGATCCTCGACTTTAAGGGGCCAGTCGTAGAATCAAAATACTTGACGACAGGTTCGCGATTGAACGAAATCGTCAGCTTTGTGGGCGAGCTCGATCTTGATGCCGGCGACATTCTCGTCAGTAGCCACCAATCCTGTACCAGCATCCTGGTTCTCTGGCTAAGCGGAGAAGATATTTTAATTCCCAATGGTAGTTTGCTGGCGATCGACGTTGAAAAGCCGGTACAAGGTGGCGGAAAAATTCTCTGGCAGGAAAGCCGAAGCGGTAGCGACGTGAAGCGGGCTACGAATTTTGTAGATCAATTTTAGCGCCGCGCTCCTGCTCCGCCAGCGCCATGCGGCGTTGCTCCCCTGCCTCATTGGCCTGCCATATCATCCCGCTATCGACGTCCAAACAGGTTAGCCACCCACCTCCGTAAGCCCAGGTATCAATACAAATTGAGTGACCGTCGTTGGCAGGCAGGCCGGATCGTTGCGGCGTATGACCACAAACCATTTTCTTGCCGGAGCAATGCGCTTCCGGATCGACGTATTTGCGCCAGAAAAGCGTCGCATCTGTCTGATCCTCCAGCGCGAGTTTGGCGTCGGCAAAGGCGTGAACAAAAAAATGTGATGGACACTCGTAGTAAGACACCAGTCGATTCTCCAGAAAGTCTATGTGTTTTTCCGGAATATCGGCGAGCGACCCTGGCTGATCCCCGGAGGCCGCATAAGATTTAAGCGTTGCGTCACCACCATACTGCAACCAGGCGTGCAACCAGCTTTTTTTCTCCCTTGCATCCAGCAACATAATTTCATGGTTGCCTCGAAGCGCAACGAGATGATGATGCTCGCCTAGTTCGATTATGAAATCCAGAACGGCTCGAGAATCCGGTCCGCGATCGACGTAATCCCCCAGGGTGACAATGGTGTCGTCGGCATTGGGCGCGACGAAGTCGATTAGCGATGTCAGAGCCGTAACGCAGCCATGAATATCACCAATTGCCAAATGACGTGACACTGCCGCAGCTCCTGAGACTAAAGCGTCAGTATATAGTCGCTTATTCTCCGACGAGTTGCCTTGTCGGGGAGGCGCCCGTACCCAGCCCGCATGTTGTCAATCACATGCTTGACCTTCCTGGTCTCTGTCACAACACTGGTGATGGCGGGATTGGAAAGAATATATTTGAGCGAAAACTGCGCCCATGATTCGCAGTCAAACTCGGATGTCCACTCAGGCAATTTCTTGCCTGCAACTACGTTGAAAAACGCACCGTCTTCGAATGCTTTGAATGGCTCAGCCGCAATGACGGCAACGCCACTGTCCTCCGCCAACGGCAGGATGCGTTCCGCCGGCCCCTGCTGCGTGACGGAGTAACCGATCATCAGGAAGTCGGGTTTCTCCTCCTTAATGAATTTTTCCAAAGGACCGAAATCTTCCGTCCTGGTTCGGCTTACACCGATGTAGCGGGCTCTGCCCTGCTCCTTCCAGTCCTTCAGTGTTGGCCAGTGAAGGTGCATCTCTCTCATGTTGTGAACCATGAGAAGGTCTATGGGATGCTTATTCAAATTCGCCACAGTCTTTTCAAGGTGAGCGATTCCGGCTTGCTTACCCTCGACCGTTATTTTTCCGGTGAGGAACAAATCATTCTGTAGCCCCATTTCGGTAAGAATACTCCCAATCACCGGGACATCCGGCCGGAAAAAGGGAGGCGTATCAATCAGCGTGCCACCGAGATCCAGCATCGCCTGGATAACCGACTTCGGAAGGTCGATCCCCTCTGGAGGTATCCTCTTGAAAATGTCTGGAGCGCCCAGACCGACAACCGGCAAGGCCTCGTTGGTTCCAGGGATAAGGCGGGTGCGCATTGGCGGGCTGGAAAATGCGGATCCAGACAGTGCCGCGGCCGCGGCAAGAGTTGCGCTCTGCGCCAGAAATTTTCTTCGGCTGATCTCTACAGAATTTGGCAAGTATTTGACTCCATCAATCCATTGTACTCAAAAAAAAGGGGGCCTCGAAAGGCCCCATTTCTCTAACGCTTAACCCCAACCAGGGGGAATCAGTTGAAGTTGAAGCGAACGTCCATGCCGTACCGAACTCTGCCTTCGTAATTGCGCGGCGAAGTGCCTGGTCCCGAGCCACCATTATTGAAGTGGAAACTACTGGCCGGACCCCAGCCGCCCCAGTCGAACTCGTCCAGAATATTCTGACCCCAAAGACTGATCTGCATCCCGTTGTCAGCGGCCGTCCAGGTAACGTTGAAGCCGATGTTGTCAATTGAGGGACGCTCAAAAGCCTTGCCGGTGCCGTCAAGTTCGAGGACGTTATATCTGACGGCCGGGGGTTCAACCGTACTGCGGTGCTGGATATCAGCGCGCAATTGTAAAGACGAACCGCCGGACATATCGAAAGTGTACTCGCCGAATAAAACAAAGGTATCCGAAAGACCAGTCGGTAATCCGCTGACGTCTACACCAACAACGCAGTTGCAACCCGGGTCAAAGGTCGCGCCAGTATAGGATTCCGGACCCAATTCGCCGTCATAAAAAGCAGCATTACCGCCAATGAGGAAATTGTCAGTGGCAAGCCAGGTGGCCTCAAACTCGTAACCGGTCATCTCGATACCACCGTAGTTACTGATATCGGTTACGTACGAGCCTGAGGGGAGCGGTACCAATACACTGTTCTGCGCGTCCTTTTGCTCCATCTGGAACGCCGTTACGGCAAAACGGAAAGTGTCAAACGAGCCCTTCCAGCCGATCTCATAGTTCGTTACATTTTCGGGCAGAACAATGGATTCATGCAGGGATTGTAGGTTACGTGCATCATGCTGGAAGCCGCCGGACTTGAAGCCTTCCGAATACAGCGCGTAGACATTCATGTTCTCGGTTATGGCAAAGCTAACCGAGACTTTGGGTGAGAAATCATCCCAGCCTGCCGAAAGAGTCTCCGGTGCCGCGATGCCAATGCCCATCGGGTTTGAAACAGATCCACAAGTGCCGTCGCCATTGGGGTTCAGGGCGCAATTGGTAGCGGGGTCGTACTGCGGATAATTCGGCCCAGGATCAGCACCCATGCCGCCGCAGCCGCCACTGCGTCCCCAACATTCGTTGCTAAACTCGTAGTCGCGTGTCTCGTCTGTATAACGACCGCCGACAGTAATGTTCCATCTGTCACCCAGATCAAAAGAAACTTCGCCGAATAGTCCCAGGGAGGATGTTTCTGATGTGCCGTTGGCGATCAGGTTGGACGTCGGCAACGGTGTGGTTCTGCCTGCGCCATTGCCACGTGGTGGCATACCGACGTTGTGCTCCATTCGATGCTCGGATTGTTCGAGCGCGTACACGCCGGCCAGCCAAGTGATCGCGTTGCCACTTGCGCTGTTGTCAGCCCGCAGCTCGGTAGAAAAAATGTCTGCGTCGTTTTCGACAATCTGATCCTGAATGACTTCTGGCGTAGCGAATACGTCCATGATCGTCGCGTGTTCACCACTCTGGAGACCCGTTAACGACGTAATCGTAATGTCACCGACATTCCAGGCCAGTTCGCCGGTCAGAAACGTCATGTCCCTGTTTTCATACCACCCGCCTGGCGGCGGAGAACTCACCGATGCCTTCCAGGGATCGCAGGGCGGCGTGTACTCGTTGATGTATCTTGGCGTAGTAAGCACGGGCACAGTACAGGACTCATGCCGCCGCACCGGTGGATCATTCCTGTCTACCGTGTGCTCCAGCTTCAGGTACGCGCTGAACGTTTCGCTCGGCTCAAATAGCACCGAGGCACGCAGTCCGTAGCCCTTGGCGCCTTCCAGAGATGCGCCGGTATTCTCATCTTCCAGCGAGCCTTCGTACTCCTTGTAGTTAGCGGCAACGCGGACCGAGACCGTGTCGGACAGGCCGCCGTTTATGTGTCCGTTGAATCCAAACAGACCGCGTGAACCTGCCGAAAAGTTCGCTGACGCGCTGTAATCCTGAGTTGGCTGGCCTGTAATGAAGTGCACTAGTCCCAATGTTGCATTACGACCAAAGGTCGTGCCTTGTGGGCCACGCATGATTTCAACTCGCTGTATATCGTAGACCTGGGGCGTCATCATGAATGCCTTCGTCAATGGAATGCCGTCAATAACCACCTGTACGCCCGATTCCAGCGATGCATTACCGACGTTGTAGGACTCCACCCCGCGAAGAGTAAATCCGGGCTGCGCCATCGTGAAATGCGCCCAGGTTGCGCCGGGCGTTAGCTCAAGAATGTCACCCAGGTTGTTGATGCCCTGATCGGCCAGATACTGGGTATCCATAACACTTACCGCTAACGGCGCGTCATGGAGGCTTTCTTCGTAACGTCTGGCTGTCACGACAATCTCTTCCAAAGTCGCTGACGAATCCTGGGCAAGAGCCTGCCCTTGTGGAACCAGGAGGCTTGGCACAACGCATACCGCTATTGTCAAAAGTACGCGCTTCGTTCTGGCAAGAACGTCCCTCATTTTCTCTAACCGAATATTCATAATTCTCCCCATTTCATGACTTACGTGCCCGCCCATCACGGACAAAGTATTCAAATGTACCGCATATTAGTTTTTATCGAGTTTATCTGCTTACTGCCCATTTTATCGAGTATAACAACGTCTGGCCGCTTATTGCGATGAATATCTTGAGCCATGCGCAAATTGCCTGTACAAATATCAGCGGAAGCGACCCAATTGGTCTAAAATAATCGAAAATATTAACAATATGCGCGATTTAACGATATAATCTTCGTCATAAGCAATAAATACAAGCTCAATTGGACCAGAACCGAGCGTTCAGAATCAGGAGAAATTAGTGGCTTATCGAAAAGGCACGCAAGGGATGATGCAGGTTGACTACGAGCAGCGCATGGATTTCGATCGCATGCGCGAGTATCGCGTTGCGCGCATCAAGAAGTACATGGACACGTTCGATATCGACTGCCTGTTGCTTTTTGATACGGGTAACAAGCGATATTCGACCTCCACTGCCGTCTGCTCGCCTGAAATCGACAATATGGGCCGTTATGCAATTATTCCGCGGAACGGACCGCCGCACATTTTCGGTTTTGGGTCAGAAGTTGCAAGCGAGAAGCTGAACTGCCCGTGGATCGCGGACTACACATTCCCGGCACACGGCACGATGTTTGGCGCGTTACCTGAAGCCTGGGGCTGTTCAACCGGGTTCTTGAAAGATCTCGATATGGTCTTGGGCAATTTTGGCCTGGACAAGAGCAAGATCCGAATCGGTGTCGACGTTATCGAGGCACAGATATTGCTGGCCATGCAAGCCAATGGATACACCATTGCTGACGGTCAGGGCGTCATGCAGTACGCACGTTCAATCAAAAACGAAGATGAAATCGCCATTCTGAAACACGGCGCCGCAATTGTTGACGCTGCGTTTCATGCGATCGCTTGCGAGATTCGCCCAGGCGCGAAAGAAAACGACCTGCAGGCCGTCGCATCGCATGAGATGCATCGCCTGGGCGCGCAGTGGATACACAATGTTCAGGTAACATCAGGAAATCGTACGAATCCGCACCCGCACTTGAGTTCGGATCGACTGTTACAGCCCGGTGACATCATTTTTATGGACATCGTGGCTTTGTTTAATGGTTATCACACGTGCGTTTACCGCTGCTTCACGGTTGGCCCTCCTTCGAAAAAACAGATTGATACGCATGCACGCTGCCTGGAAATCCAATTGGGCGGCATCGATGCGGTCAAACCCGGTGGTACGACAGCAGATGTTGTAACGCGCTGGCCAGACTACAGGCAAATGGGAGCACTCAACGAACATGAAATCTTTGGGCTGCAATACGGTCACGGTATTGGCGTTGGGCTGTGGGAATTTCCGATTATCTCCCGTGCCTACAGCATTGAGCATCCTGTAGAAATAGAACCCGGAATGGTCTTTGCACTGGAAACCTATGCCGGAAATGAAGACGGCTCTGACGGTGTTCGACTTGAAGACGAAGTCGTCGTAACCGACGATGGTATCGAAATCATCACCAAGTTCCCAACGGACCGAATCATCGGTTGTGGAATGAGCTACTAGTAGGAGCACCCGAAGGGCATAAACGCGCCCTGCGCGCGAATTATCATGAGTTCGACCATTAAAGTGGCCGTCATTCCAGGCGATGGAATCGGCAAAGAAGTGATGCCCGAAGGCATGCGTGCTTTGGAGGCAGCCGGCGCGAAGCACGATATCGATTTCGCGTGGACCGAATTCGACTGGTCTTGTGAAACCTGGCTCGCGACCGGTCGCATGATGCCCGAAGACGGAATCGATCAATTACGACCGTTTGATGCGGTGTATTTGGGCGCTGTCGGCTTTCCTGGCGTACCTGACCACGAATCGCTTTGGGGACTATTAATCCCGATCCGCCGCGAATTCGACCAACACATTAATTTGCGACCGGTACGTCTCTTTGACGGGGTGCCCTGTCCGCTCGCGGACCGCAAACCCGGTGACATCGACTTCTATGTTGTGCGCGAGAATGTTGAAGGCGAGTACTCGACGATCGGTGGCATTGAGAACGAAGGGACTGCCGAGGAAGTCGTCACGCAAGTGTCGACATTCACGCGTTACAACGTTGACCGGGTTCTTAAG
>Ga0114950_10001115_pt1 | contig 19962 bp, 19 predicted proteins | sample N075metaG_FD_83503 | JGI IMG/M metagenome (GOLD analysis project Ga0114950, IMG submission 83503) | Deep subsurface microbial communities from Kermadec Trench to uncover new lineages of life (NeLLi) - N075 metaG | ecosystem: Environmental > Aquatic > Marine > Ocean trench > Sediment | place... | reverse complement strand
CTTTGCTTTCCATTTCAACATCCAGCCGGGAACTGATTAAGGATAAAATTCTCAAGGACGGCATTCATGTGAAGTTGCTTCTCATGAGCCCGGATTCTCCTGTTGTTGAATTGATCACCAAACAATCCGGCGGCAAAGCGACGTTCTTAAACGAAATCAAGACGTCCCTGCTTCTTCTGCAAAAGATTAATCACGAAATGGAAGACGAGCGGAAAGGTCGAAGTGAGGGCAAACTGACGGTTCATACTTACGATATCATTCCATCGCATTCATTCATTTCCATCGATGCAAATGAATCCGGTGGTTTCATCATCGCGGATATTGGCCCGTATTTGGGGAGGTCGACTCCGCGTCCGAGTATGATGGTCACCAAAAAGAAAAACGGGATGTTCGATTATTGGCATGAAATGAACACGATGATGTGGGAGCAGAGCAAGCCTTTCGATCTGGATGTAGGTGACGAGCTAGCGGGCGATTCGAAAACACTTGTCCTCACCAGTGGGCGTGAGGCAGAATTTTATCATGCTGAATCCGGGGGTTGGCGGCAGGCGGTCATCAGTCAAATGGATATCAGTTGGAAATCCCTCAAGGGCAGTCAATGGATATGGGTGCGTGAGGCACCGACTTTGGAGGAAGCGAAAACCGGGACGCAGAATCGATTCCGCGTCCAATTTGATCTGCCTATCAATTCGACGGATTCGTTGTCGCGCGCTGAATTATTTTTGCGTGCAGACGACACCTGTCATGTGACGGTTAACGATGTCGGTCTGAATCATGAATATGGTGGGTCAGACTATCCCGATCCGTTCATTGTTGCGGTGGATAAATTTTTGAAGCCGGGGCAAAATACCATCTTATTTGAACTGACCTGCTTTGCCAAACCCAATGCAGATTCCCCGGAAGATAACCGGACGGGATTGATCTATCGATTGCATCTTGAGTACCGGGATTAAGGTAGATGTCCTCCTTTCCTACATATCTTTAAAATCATGGAACGCTCAAAGTAAAACTGGGATTTTTGGAGTCCTCTTGAGTGCCCCCGAGTCTGCGGGTGGAGCTTAGCCATTTTGCCTCCCGAGCATTCATTTCACCTTCCTTTAAATATATATGAATAAAAGCTTTTTTTGACTTTTCGCTACTGCTGAAAAGCTCAGACATATTGGCGAAATCTTTCATTGACAGGGTAGGCAAGACTGCTATAATCCCCACTCCAATCGCTTTTAGCGGTAGACTTTTAAGGTTGGACTTTGAATTATTTGGGCTATCGGGTTTTTCTTTCGGATATAGGCTTGCTTAGAAATCATCTGAATAGCCTAAACTATTAAAAAACAGTCTGATATATTTTTTCAGAGTGTTGGTTTTCAGCGAGATTAGGAAACCTTTCGATGGCTGAATATTTCTTCATATCAATGTTTGCCGTTGTAGCGCTTGTAGTCATCGGCGTGCTTTTGGTGCTATCGGCCTTCCTGGGCCCCAAAAACCCCAGCCCACAAAAATTGATCCCATACGAATGTGGTATAGTTCCTGACGAGGAGGCCAAAGGCCGCTATCCGGTGAGGTTTGCCACGATTGCTATGTTCTTCATCATATTTGATGTGGAGGTGGTCTTCATGTATCCCTGGGCAGTGGCTTTGGATGAGCTGAAGTTATTTGGATTGATCGAAATGTTAATTTTTATTCTCATTTTAGGTGTCGCATACGTCTATATTTGGGGGCGAGGAGGTTTGGAATGGGATTGATAGATCAGGTAGCAGATAAGATTGAAGAGGAAATTGGCAATATAAAGCTTAACGCCAAGGAAGCGGCGGAGGCGTTTGAAGCCCAATATTCTGGCGCAATATACGACAGCATTCTGACAACCAAATTGGGTAAAGTGGTTGGTTGGGCGCAGAAGAACGCCTTGTGGCCGGCAACGTTTGGCTTGGCCTGTTGCGCAATTGAAATGATGGCGATGGCGAATTCGCGTTGGGACGCGGCACGTTTTGGTGCGGAAGTATTTCGTGCTTCTCCCCGTCAAGCGGATCTGATGATTGTGTCCGGTCGCGTGTCGCAAAAAATGGCTCCCGTCCTGAAAATCATTTACGACCAAATGGCGGAACCCAAATGGGTTATTTCCATGGGAGCCTGTGCCTCTTGCGGAGGAATTTTTAACAACTACGCTATCGTTCAGGGCGTCGACCGGGTTGTTCCGGTAGATGTCTATGTTCCCGGATGCCCGCCTGGTCCAGAGGCTCTTTTGTACGGGATCATCAAGCTTCAGGAAAAGATCATGAATGAAGCTGGAACCAGTGGGGCGAAGAAGAGAGCTGCATGACCAGCGAAGAAATCGTCGAAAAGTTAAAATCGGACATGGACGGGAAAATCCTGGAGGCGACAGTCACTCTGGGCGACGCGGTGGTGCATGTTTCTCCCGATGCGCTTCATGAGGTTGCGGTATTCATTAAGGATGATCCCGATCTGAAGTTCGATTACCTATCGTATATTTCTGGAGTGGACTATCTGGACCAGGACCGTGAGCCGCGTTTTGAAGCAGTTTACGAATTTCATTCGATTGATCATAACCACTCGATTCGCTTGCGTGTTGGTTTGGAGGAAGACGACCCAACGGTTCCGACAGTTTCGGATCTTTGGCTCGGTGCGTTATTTCCGGAACGTGAACTATTCGATATGTTTGGTTTTAATATTACAGGGCATCCTGACCTAAGGCGTTTGATTATGCCGGAGGCATGGGAAGGCCATCCTTTATTAAGGGATTATCCTTTAACAACAGAGGACGTTACGTTTTCACACAACCGGGATTACAAGAGCGATCTTGTTAAATCCAAGCCTCCTACGAGATAGTTTTTTCCTATGAGTGTTACCGAACAAGGACTGCTTGAGCGCGATAAAGACACAATGACCCTCAATATGGGGCCATCGCATCCAAGCACTCACGGGGTGTTCCGGATCATTATGGAGATGGATGGGGAAATAGTGAAAAGCACTGACCCGGAAATTGGCTATCTTCATACAGGCATCGAAAAAACCTCCGAAAATAAACGCTACGTTCATGTCATTCCGATGACTGACCGGCTCGATTATTTGAGCCCTCCCAGCAATAACCTGGCGTTCTGTCTGACGGCTGAAAAACTTCTGCAATGTGAAATTCCTCCGCGTGGTAATTACCTGCGCGTCATCATGTGCGAACTTGCGCGGCTTGGCAGTCACCTGGTTTGGTTGGCAACGCACGCACTTGACATCGGTGCGATGACGATTTTTCTTTATTGCTGGCGGGAAAGGGAAATGATACTGGATCTCAACGAAGAGATCTCCGGCGTGCGCATGATGACAAGTTATCTGCGTATAGGCGGGGTGGCTTTTGATTCCACTCCTGAATGGTTAGCAAATGTTCGCAAGTTTGTTGATTACTTCCCTTCCAAAATCGATGAATACGAACGGCTGTTGACCCATAACCCTATCTGGCTCGACCGGACGCAGGGTGTGGGAGTGATGAGCCGGGAAGATGCGATCAACTGGAGTTTGAGTGGGCCTGCTCTGCGTGCTTCGGGAGTGGATATGGATTTCAGAAAAATTCGGCCTTACAGCGGATATGAGAATTTCAAATTTGATGTGCCTGTAGGAAAAAATGGCGATGTGTATGACCGCTATTTGATGCGGGTGGAAGAGATGCGGCAGAGCCGTGAAATTATTGATCAGGCTTTGAATAGTTTGCCGGATGGGCCGTACAAAACGCAGGACAACAAAATATCGTTGCCGGACCGAGACACTTTGCACACGAGTATGGAAGCGCTTATTCACCATTTTAAACTGGTGTCCGAGGGGGTCAACGTTCCTGCCGGTGAAACTTATGTGCCGATTGAAGGGCCGCGTGGCGAAGTGGGATTCTATATTGTCAGCGATGGATCGGGAATTCCGTACCGCGCGAAAATGCGTGCGCCTTCGTTCATGGCGATTCCGGGAATGTGCAAAATGATGGAAGGGTGTTTTATCGCCGATGTGGTTGCGGTGATTGGCAGTATCGATATTGTCATGGGGGAGGTGGATCGCTGATGTATGCTTTTTCGCAAGCGGCGGAACAGAAGATCGAAAAGATCCTGCTCAAGTACCCCAATAAAGTTTCGGCGCTCCTGCCATTATTGACTTTGACGCAACGCGAAGAAAGTTATATCTCTCCGGACGCGATGGAGGAAATCGGTCGCAGGCTGGATGTTTCGCCAGCATATGTGCAATCGGTGTTGACCTTTTATACGATGTATTCCACTCAGCCTGTGGGCAAATACGTCATCCTTTTTTGCATCAACATCAGTTGCCAGTTGAACGGTTGCGATGACTTGCTGGACTACACGGCGAAAAAGTTATGCATCGAACCGGGGGAAACCACGCCGGATAAAAAGTTTACTCTCAAGCGGGAAGAATGTCTGGCCGATTGTACCCGAGGGCCAATGATGCGGGTCAATGATATTTATCATGGAAATTTGACCTGCGAAAAGATCGACCAAATTCTCGATTCGCTTGCTTAGATAGAATAGCTATTATGCCAGAAATGAAATTGCTGTTTAAAAATATAGATAGAGAAAATCTGCACACTATAGATGTATACGAGGATGAAGGCGGTTACAAGTCGCTGGACAAACTCTTTGCCATGAAACCGGATGATGTGATCGCGATGGTCAAGACTTCTGGTTTACGTGGACGCGGCGGTGCTGGATTTCCAGCTGGATTGAAATGGAGTTTTTTGGCAAAGGATGTGTTTCCGCGCTATCTCTGTTGTAATGCAGACGAAAGTGAGCCGGGCACTTGCAAGGACCGGGAGTTATTGATGAAAAACCCGCATCTCTTGATCGAAGGCATGATCATTTGTTCCTACGCCTGCAAGATTGAAATCGGATATATCTATTTTCGAGGGGAATTCCAGGATGCCGCTGATTTGATGGACGAGTGTCTGGAAGAGGCGAAAGCCAAGGGATACCTCGGAAAAAATATTAAGGGTACCGGTTTTAATCTGGAAATTCACACGCACCTTGGGGCCGGAGCCTATATCTGCGGGGAAGAATCGGCGCTGTTGAATTCCCTGGAAGGTGGACGCGGCGAGCCGCGAATGAAACCGCCTTTTCCAGCGGTTGAGGGACTCTATAGCAAGCCGACCGTTATCAATAATGTTGAAACCTTGTGCGTTCTCCCGTGGATCACACGGGAAGGTGGCGAGGCTTATGCCGCGATTGGTACGGAAAAAAGTACTGGCACTAAACTTGTTAGTATTTCGGGCCATGTCAAAAAACCAGGCAATTACGAAGTTGTCTTAGGCACGCCAATGCGGGAGATGATTTATGATATGGCCGGTGGTATTCGGGATGATAATAACCTGAAGGCGTTTATTCCCGGTGGGTCCTCGGTACCCATGTTGCCTGCGGATATGGTGGACACGCTTTACGATTACGAATCACTTAAAGAAGCAGGGACGATGCTGGGTTCGGGAGCGCTCATTGTCATTGACGATCAAGTTAATATTGTTGAGTCAACAACGCGGCTGGTCAGTTTTTATATGCACGAATCTTGTGGCAAGTGTACGCCCTGTCGTGAAGGCACGCGCTGGTTGTACCAGATCCTGAACAGGATCATGGATGGCAAGGGTGCGGATGACCTTGTCGAAAAATTAGAAGATATTTGCGACAACATGGAAATGAAAGCTTTTTGTCCTCTGGCAGATGCGGCAGTAGCCCCAGTAATGAGTGGCATCAAGCATTTTCGCAAGGACTATGAGGATTACTTTAAAAAGATGGCGGCTGGAGCCGTTTAAAAAACTATGGCTGATAACGAAGTCACATTGACGATCGACGGGAAGTCCGTCACCGTGCCCAAAGGCACGATGGTGGTGGATGCGGCGAAATCGGCGGGAATTGAAATCCCCGTTTTCTGTTACCACGAGAAGCTCGGGCCTTTAGGGTGTTGCCGGATGTGTCTGGTGGAAGTGGAGAAAATGCCGAAGCTGATGACGGCTTGCACGATGGCTGTCGGCCCCGATATGGTGGTCAAGACTGATACTCCGCAAGTGGAAAAAGCCCAGAAGGGAGTTCTGGAGTTCACTTTGCTCAACCATCCTTTGGATTGCCCGGTTTGCGATAAGGGTGGGGAGTGTCCGCTACAGAACAATACTTTCAAATATGGACCTGGCGATACGCGCATGGAATTTGTGCGGGCGGAGAATGATAAGGCCAAACCGCTCAGCCCGGTGATCACGATTGATAATGAGCGTTGCATCGCTTGCCAGCGTTGCACCCGCTACAGCGAAGTCATCGAGATGGACCAAGCCTTGGTCATGCTGAATCGTGGTTTTCATAATAAGGTAGCGACTTTTAATAATCAGCCTTATGACACGCGATTTTCCGGCAACGTCATCGACATTTGTCCCGTGGGTGCATTGACCAATACACAGTTTCGTTTCAAGGCACGAACCTGGGACCTGACAAATTCCGATACCATTTGCGCGCATTGCGCCTGCAATTGCAACATAGTCTTGGGCTCCAGAATCAACAAGCTCATGCGCATCGAATCGCGGCCTAATGATTACGTCGATGATGGATGGATTTGCGACAAGGGGCGATGGGGCTATAACTTTATAGAAAGTAGTAACCGTATTCTTTCAGCGCGAGACTTCCGGTCGGACGAAAAGCAGATGGCAACTGCGGATGCGGCAAAGCTGGTGGCAGAATCTTTCAAGAAAATTGTCGAGGAACATGGATCGAGGAGTGTGGGTTTCATCGGCTCTCCTTATGGTACGAATGAGGAACTCTATCTCTACCAGAAACTTTTTCGCCAAGGTTTGGGCACCAATAATATCGACCACAAAGTGTATGCCGATTCTCCGGGTTTTCCCATCAATCATTATGATCTCAATCAATTGGAGGATTCCAACCTCATCCTGTTGATTGCCAGTGACCCAACGGAGGAACTGCCGATCCTTGATCTTAGAATCAAAAAGGTCGTTCGCAGGAAGGGTGCCAAGCTTGCGGTTTTGAACGATCAGAAAACCTTGATGGACAAATATGCAATTCAATCGCTTCGCTATAACGTTGGTTCATCAGCGTCTGCCTTGGCAGGCGTGGCTAATGGTTTAGCAAAAGAACTTGGCGTTGCCGACGGAACGGAAGTTGATGATCTGCAAGCAAGTACTGGCATCGATGAAACAGCAATGAAGGCCTTTGTGGAATTGATCCGCACGAGCATGAAGATCGCAGTGGTGTACAACCCTGCATCGCTGGAAGGCAACGCGATTTCAGAACTGAAAAAGTTATTGGCCGTTATCCAACAGATTCCGACGATAGAATGCGGCGCGATTCCTGCCGCTCCCCAAACCAATGCGGTAGGGGCAATGGATATGGGAGTGCTTCCTGATTATTATCCGGGTGGACTTTCGGTAACGGATGCGTCTGCGGTCCAGGAAAAATGGGGAGAAAATGCACCGACTACCAAAGGTTTGTCGGCGATGGAAATGATCGAAAAAGCCGAGTCGGGTGAGTTGAAAGCTCTGCTCATTTACCGCTCGAATCCTTTGGTGGATTTTCCTGGCGGCAAAAAGATTGAAGCGGCGCTCAAAAAACTCGATTTGCTGGTGGTCCACGAAATGTTGGAAACCGAAACTTCAAAACTGGCACATATCATTCTGCCTAGTAACGGTCCCGGATACGATGAGGGCACTACAACAAATATTGGTGGTCGCGTTCAGTATCGTAAACGTGGCTTGAACACTGCAAGCGCCCCGGACTGGAAAATCATCTCCATGATGACGCAAGCGCTGGGCGATGAAACAAATTATCGTACCTCTTTCAGTGTGACAGATGAGATTGCCTCGAAGGTGCCGGGCTATGAAGGCATCAGTAAAAAGTCGATCAAGAATACCGGACAAACCCGAGTTCAGCCTGCCGGTGGAAATGGCGCAGGGTTTGCCTTGAAGAATATTGAATCGAGTCATGCAGAAGGATCGTTAAGGCTCCGAGTAGCGACGTTGTTGTTCGCCCACGATAAAATCCTCGATGCTTCTTCATCACTGGGACATCATTTCCAATCGTCAACGGTTCATCTGCATGAAGAGGATGCCAATAAACTGGGTGTGGCGCAAGACGATGAGGTGAGTGTGGTTTCGAATGGTGCAAACGTGAAGGCGCAGGTGGTGGTTTCCAATCGATGCAATCCGGGTGCCGTGTTATTGCCCAGGGTTTCCGATGAGCAGGGAGCCCTTGATTTGTTGAACCCAAGTGAGTCTGTGACCTGGGTAGAAATTCGCAAGGAGTGAACGACCCCTCTGCAAGTAGACGAGGACTCCTAGAAGGATTTTTATTTAAAAGCCGTGGTGCCAGGGGTATGAAATCCACTGGTTAGAATTATTTGAGTTTGAAAATATGGATTTTGATTTTTTGGATCCCATTCTTGAGTTTATCGATCCGCTACTCAATCCGTTTCTGATCATCGGGACGATTAAAGCGGTCATCATCGCTGTAGGCGTGCTTTCGTTGGTGCCCTTTCTGGTTTGGCTGGAGCGGCGTTTAATGGGCCGATTCCAGGTGCGCCTGGGACCGAACCGGGTGGGTCCATTTGGATTGGGTCAGCCTTTTGCCGATTCGATAAAACTGTTGTTCAAAGAATCCATCGTCCAGAGTTCAGCGGATAAGTTTCTATATTACTTGGCACCGGGGGTGGTGGTGTTCGCGGCAATTTTAGCTTTTGCGGTGATTCCATTCGGCGAGCCTTTCGAGGTGTTTGGCCAACGCATCGAACTCTGGGGCGCGAATGTCGATTCCAGTATTTTGTTCGTTTTCGCCATTTCTGGAATGGGCATTTATGGCATGGTCCTGGCAGGCTTGGCCTCCAATAGCAAATATTCGCTGATGGGCGGATTGCGTTCTTCGGCGCAAATGATCAGCTATGAATTGACTCTGGGAATATCAGCTTTAGCGGTTATTGTGACCAGCGGTTCTCTCAACCTGGTGGAAATGGTTCACCAGCAACAGATGCCGCATGTATGGAATATTTTTTGGCATCCAGTGACCTTTTTATTATTTTTTATAGCTGGAGTTGCCGAGACAAATCGCGCACCCTTTGATTTGCCGGAAGCCGAGCAGGAACTGGTAGCGGGGTTTCATACGGAATATACTGGCATGAAATTTGCCATGTTTTTCATGGGTGAATACATCAACATGGTGACCGTGAGCGCTATGATGACGCTTTTATTCTTAGGCGGGTGGGATGCTTTTGGTTTGCCCATTTTTCCCATCCTGGCGTTTGCGATAAAAGTTTTCTTTTTTCTTTGTGTGTTTATATGGTTGCGGTCGACATTTCCAAGACTTCGTTACGACCGTTTGATGACCTTTGGATGGAAAGTGCTGTTGCCCGTTAGTGTAATTAACCTATTGTTCTACAGTACTATTAAAGTCATATTCTGATTTTTCCCTCGGGGGTATTTATGATAGCAAAAACGATAGCAGGATTTAAAAATTTAGTGATCGGGATGAGTGTTACCTTTAAAAACATGCTCTCGAAACCGATCACGATTTGTTACCCGGAAGTCAAAAGGACGATGCCTGCCCGATTTCGTGGACGGCATTTTCTCAATCGCGATGAAGATGGACTAGAAAAATGTATCGGATGCAGTCTGTGTTCGATCAATTGTCCGGTCGGTTGCATCCATGTCGTGTCGGCGGAGAACGATCCGGATAACCCGGTCTCCAAGGGCGAACGCTACGCAGAGGTTTATGAGATCAATCTCCTGCGTTGCATCTATTGCGGTTATTGCGAAGAGGCTTGCCCGGTAGATGCGGTGGTTCTGCGTGAACACTATGAGCTGGCGGATTATGATCGTGATGTTTATATCGCGGAGAAGAGCGATCTTTTGGTGTACCCGAAACCGAATAAGTTTCGCGTGAATATTTTGGGTAATACGGAACGGATTGAGTAGTTTGTTCTGATTCTAGCCGGGGAGATAATCCTGGAGGATGATGAAATCCTTGTGGATTACGGTTGCTTGTGGATTACGGTTGAATGTGGTTTAGATATCTTCCTCGATTCTGGGAGGTTTTGGGGAAGATGGAATAGGTAAAAGGTAACTCTTAAGGTCGCCTGATTTCAGGTCGTCTTAACAAGCGGGTCCGCAAAGGGAGAAAACTGTGTTTGAAATCACCTACGATGTGGTTGTGTTCATCGTTGGCACAACAGCCGTATTGGCTAGCTTGGGAGTGGTATTGTGTTCCTCTCCCATTTATTGTGCGCTTTATCTGATTGGACACATGATATGCCTCGCCTTGTTGTTTCTGCTCTACCATGCCGAATTCATTGCAGCGGTCCAGATCATTGTATACGCCGGTGCGGTGATGATTCTATTCCTGTTCATTATCGCCCTGTTGGGAGGTAAAAAAGAAGTTCAGGAAAACACCCTGCATCGCATGATGGCCTTCGCTTTTGTATTTATTTTGTTTGGTGAATTGCTGTTGGCGGCAACAGTGGATAAAACTCTACCGCTCGAAGGGGTGTTCGATCAGGAAGCAATCCAGTCTCTTGGCAGTGCAAAGGCAGTTGGATTGGAATTGTTCTCTCGCCATCTGGTGCCATTTGAATTGGCCTCGGCTCTGCTATTGGTGGCGGCGGTGGGAATCATCTGCCTGGCCAAGTACCAGACAACGCCACGTCGGCAAAAAAGGATTTAAGTAAAATGGGAAATCAATTTTTATTGATTATCAGCGCGACCATATTCTGCATTGGCTCGGTTGGTTTTTTGATACGCAGAAATCCGCTCATCATGTTCATGTGTATCGAATTGATGTTGAACGCGGTGAACTTGTTGTTGGTCGGTTACTCTGGTTTTTTGAATTCCCTCGATGGCCAAATTTTTGCCTTGATGATCATGGCCGTGGCCGCCGCCGAGGTAGTTGTTGGTTTGGCTATAATCCTGACAATATTCAGGACTCGCCATGAATTGGATGTGGATCATATGAATGTGTTGAAAGGGTAGTCTCCTTGTTCTTATATGCCTGGTTAATTTTAATTTTGCCTTTACTCGGTTTTGTTGCCCTCAGCTGGGTTGGCAACCGCCTACCTGAAAAATTAGCGGGCCTTGCCGGGTGCGCCACAGTGGGTGCATCGTTTCTGGTGACTTTGATTTGCGCGGGTAAAATGATTGGGCTGGAACCTGCCGATCGTTTGAACCATGTGGAAATCCTCTATACCTGGATTTCTTCCGGGTCATTCAATCTCGATTTAGCGATATTGGTCGATCCCTTGAGCATTTTCATGTTTCTGATTGTGACGGGTGTCGGCTTTCTGATCCATGTATATTCTATCAGCTATATGAAAGGCGATCCCGAGTTTAGCCGGTTTTTCGCCTACCTGAACCTGTTTATATTTTCTATGCTCCTGCTGGTTGCGGCGGCAGATTTCTTTTTCCTCATCGTTGGTTGGGCGTTGGTAGGTTTGGCGTCTTACCTGCTGATCGGTTTCTGGCGGGATAAAACCAGTGCGGTTCTGGCGGCGCGTAAGGCTTTTATAATGAACGTTATTGGCGACGTCGGAATGGTCATCGCGGCATTCGTCATATTCGATAATTTTGGCACGCTCAATTTTGTCGATGTGTTTTCCGCCGCACCTGACCAGTTTCGCCTGAACGATGACACCATTTTGTTGATTACCTTGTTATTGCTGGTGGGCGCGTTCGCAAAATCCGCGCAATTGCCGCTTCACACTTGGCTACCCGACGCGATGGAAGGCCCGACTCCTGTGAGTGCGCTGATCCACGCGGCGACGATGGTGACGGCGGGTGTTTATTTGGTAGCACGTTGCCATGTGTTGTATGAACTTGCACCATACACGATGTTTTTAATCGCCGGGATTGGTGCCTTGACGGCGATCTTTGCCGGGTCTATGGCCTTGGTGCAATACGATATCAAACGTGTCATCGCCTACTCGACCATGAGCCAACTGGGATTCATGTTCCTTGCGGTGGGAGTCGGGGCGTTTAGCATCGGCATGTTTCATTTGATGACCCACGCGTTTTTCAAAGCGCTGTTGTTTCTTGCCGCTGGCAGTGTGATTCACGGGCTCAATGGCGAGCAGGACATTCGTAAAATGGGTGGTTTAAGAAAAGTGATGCCGTTGACCCACATCACTTTCTTAGTAGGTGCCTTGGCCCTTGCGGGTTTCCCCTTGACCAGCGGCTTCTTCAGTAAGGAAGCGATCATCATGAGTTCGTTTTATTCCCCACTAGGCAATTTTGTGTTCTGGGGAATCGCGGTGATTGCGGCAGGGATGACGGGGTTTTATATTTTCCGCGTTTACTTTTATACATTTTACGGTTCAAGCCGAAGTCCAGAAGTGCATTCACATGAATCACCTCTGGTAATGCTTGGCCCACTTTTGGCACTGGCAGGTCTTGCATTAGTTGGGGGAGTCCTCGGGCCCTGGACGCATGAATTTCTTGCGCCGGTATTCGGTGTGGAATCGCCGCATTATCATGATGTCATGCTGGAGACCGTCACCGTGGTGATAGGTCTCGGCGGAATATTGATCGCGGCTCTTATATACCTCACCAGTTCGGATCGATTGGAGTTTGCCAAGCAGGCTTTTGCGCCGCTCTACGATTTGCTTTTGAACAAATATTATGTGGACGAGATTTACGACTTTCTCATAGTCAAGCCTACCAAAGCGATCGGAGTATTCCTGGAAGAAAAAGGGGAAAAGTATGGCATCGATTACGCTGTCGACGAAGTAGGTCGGCAGGTGCGTTATGTCAGCTCTCTCGTCAGTCTTTGGCAGTCCGGAAAAGTGCGGACCTACGCTCTCAATATGATGGCGGGTCTTGTGGTGGTTTTGCTGTTTGTTGTATTTTTATAGGAAATAAAGAACGATATGTTGAGCCTGATAATCTTCATTCCTTTTTTGGCGGCGGCCGCTCTCCTGTTCATTGATAAGGAGAACAAGGCGCTTGTTCGCATCATAGCCACTGGTGCGGCGGGGGCCAGCTTCCTGCTATCTCTTGGGCTCTTGCAGGGTTTCGATAGTTCCAATGCGGCAATGCAATTTGTCGAAACAGCGAAATGGGTTCCCATTTTTAATATTAATTACCAGTTGGGCGTTGATGGTATCAGTCTGTTCTTGGTGATTCTCACGGCTTTCCTCGGCGTCATCGCCATCGTATTTTCATATAATCAAAGCAAACTGCGCAATTTCATGGCGCTCATGTTGGCTCTGGAAGCCGGAACGCTTGGAGTCTTTCTCGCGCTCGATACTATTTTGTTCTACGTTTTCTGGGAATTGATGCTGGTGCCAACGTATTTTCTCATTGGCATTTGGGGAGAAGGCAACCGGATCTACGCAACTACCAAATTTGTGTTATACACCCTCGTTGGCAGTCTATTGATGCTGGTGGCTATTATTTCCATCACGATGGCGCATTATCAGGTGACGCATGAATGGACCTTCGACATTCAGACTCTGGTGCACACGCATTTTGATCCGGCCTCGCAATTATGGATGTTTCTGTTTTTCTTTTTGGCTTTTGCGATCAAGGTTCCGATTTTTCCCCTGCACAGTTGGTTGCCGCATGCCTATGTGTCGTGCCCGATTCCAGCGCTCATTCTTTTGACCGGAGCCATGTCCAAAGCCGGGGCGTATGGTTTAATCCGCTTTTGTCTGCCGTTATTTCCTGAAGCAGTGGAAGATTTGGCCGTGGTTATTGGAATCATGGCGGCTACAGGAATCGTTTATGGCGCCTGGATTGCCATCGCGCAAAAGGATCTCAAAGCCCTGGTGGCCTATGCCAGTATCAGCCACTTGGGATTCATCGTATTGGGAATTTTTGCTGGTAATAGCCAGGGCATCGAGGGCAGTGTCCTGCAGATGGTGAACCATGGCCTCATTGCATCGGCCTTGTTTATTATTGTCGGCATAGTGGAGTCCCGAATGGGAACACGTAATCTGAAAGATTTTCGTGGCTTGGGAAATTCAATGCCGATTCTATACGGGATGTTCATGTTGATAGCTCTTGCGGCTTTGGGGCTTCCGGGATTGAGCGGTTTCGTCGGTGAGTTCCTTATCCTGATGGGAGTTTGGACCTCCAAAGCTTTAACCGATATGGCGGTTATTCTTGTATTGATGGCTTGCATGGCGATTGTTTTCGCGGCCATCTACATGCTTTACATGTTCCAGGGCGCGATGCAGGAAAAAAATGAGTCTCTTCCGGAAGGTATCAAGGACATCAACCGGGTGGAGTTTGGGTTGCTTCTTCCCGCCTGCATTTTGGTGATAGTCATTGGCCTCTATCCTAAACTCTTTGTTGATCGCGTGTCACCTGCTCTCACATCTATTTTGACTCTGGAAAAAACCGTCAACGTGCACAGCGGTGAGGATGCGGAACATCACTAATTCCAGAGGCATTCCTCGCAAAGAATTTTCTTTCTTTAAAATTAATTTTTCCAGCTGATGAAATTAGGCGAACATATGGTCGATGGGGAATTTCTTGAACGCCCTAATCGTTATCTTGCGCATGTCATAATTGACGGGGAAAAAGTTTCGGCACATGTCCCCGACCCTGGCCGTTTGCCGGGACTCATGATCCCGGGACGCAAGGTGCGGCTGATCTATCAACCGGGTCCTAAGAGAAAAACGGATTACTCGCTAGTGCTGGTGCGCCACGGCGCGATTTGGGTATCGGTCTTTCCAGTGTTTGCCAATTCTCTAGTCAAGCAGGCCTTGACGAAAAACGCGCTCCCTATGTTCGCTGGGTTTAAAGGTTTTGCAAGCGAAGCTAAAATGGGCCATAGTCGATTTGACTTTAAACTGGACTATGAAAGTGGGCAGGCTTTTGTCGAAGTCAAGTCGGTGAGTTTTGTGGAGGAGGGAATCGGTAAATTCCCCGATGCACCGACAGAACGCGGGTCGCGGCATCTCATGGAATTAACGGAACTGAAGAAAAAGGGTACTCGCACGGCGGTGATGTTTGTTTCGCAACGTTCCGATACGCGAAGGATCATTCCCAACGATGACCTTGACCCTAAGTTTGGCGATTGCCTGAGGAAAGCGCATAAGGCTGGGGTGGAATTGTACGGCTATAATTGCAAGGTGACTCCATCTACGGTCAGTTTGCAGGATCAGGTTGAGGTGGTTTTTCCGTAACTAAGAATTTTTTCAGATCCGGTGATACAAACCAGGTATTGCCGACTTTGTTCCACTCTTGTTCAATGACGATATTTTTGAGGCTGTTGCTCGGCAGAACTGACAAACGATAGCGCATCATTACCACGGCTTTGTCGAATTCTTCTTCGGGATTTTCACCATCCATGATCGCAGGGGCACCCTCTTTGAAAAATTTAATATCGACAAGGGCACTGTCAAAAAAAGAAACTCTGTCCTTTATATCTTGGGATTTCATGACAAAGTCCGGGCGGCTGTCTGGATGGACGTGATTGATTGCGGTGTCCATCAGTTTGCCTTCAAACTTGTCATTGTACCAGCGCATATTATCAGAAAGTATATTTCGCGGGTCGTACGCTGGATCCATGGCACAGTTACTAAGAAAAATAACGGCCATACCTAAAAGAAAAAATTTGCTTTGTAAGCGGTGGAAGGGCAAACGTATCATGTCGGAACCTCGTGTGGTAAAATTGCTTTAGGGCAGTTGGATGAATCTTTTAAAACCGTTACATATTATAATTTATTTTATTAGGTGTCGGCAAGGGCCACTTGTGAGTATTTTAATTTGACCATTAAATCAAAAACCAAAAAGCCGCAGCAAAAAAGACGATCGCCTGCGGGAAGTTCCCGTCGGCCGGATAATCGCAAGCCAACGCTTTGGGATCAGGCGGCGCGATGGTACGACAATCTTGTTGGTATTCACGGTACCGATTTTCATAAAACCATTATTATGCCAGGAGTCTTGCGCATGCTGGCGGTGAAAAAAGGCAACCGTGTTCTGGATATTGCCTGCGGGCAGGGAGTCTTTAGCCGATATCTTTCCTCCAGGGGCATGAAAGCCGAAGGACTCGATTCTTCCGAAGAACTGTTGCGTTTCGCCAGCGAGCGATCCAAGGAGGCCATCCGGTTTCATGTTGCCGATGCTGGCGATCCGGAGGCCCTAAGTGACTCGCGCTACGATGCGGCAGATTGCATCCTTGCTCTGCAAAACATGGAACATATCGAGCCGGTATTCGAAAATGTGGCGCGTTGGTTAAAACCAGGAGGACGTTTTGTCATGGTGGTCACGCATCCTTGTTTCCGGATTCCCCGGCAGACGCATTGGGGATGGGATGAGGAGAAGAAAATGGAATACCGTCGCATAGATCATTATGCCAGTGAATTGCAAATTCCTATCTTGACTCCGCCGATGGCACAGTCAAAAATTTATACCCAAACCTGGCACCGTCCGTTGGAAAAATATGTTCAAGCTTTGACAGGAGCCGGATTAGTTATCGATGGATTGGAAGAATGGATTTCGAATAAGGAGAGCCGTCCGGGAAAACGCGCCAAGGCGGAAAACCGTGCTCGGCGGGAGATTCCGCTATTCCTGGCCATTCGCGCACGGCGTGTTGAGTGATTGAAATCATGGAATTCCGGGTAAAGAAAACAGTTGGTTTTTGTAGGAGCACGGCATGCCGTGCCCAGAACATCTAAAATAAAAAACTATGCCTAGTTACACATACGAACTTCACGAACACAGTCGACTACTTTCCCTGATACGCCAGGGCCTATTAGCTGTTGGGGGAGAGTGGACCGAAATTGCATCCTTCATGCGCGAAGGCCATGTCGAGTATCTCCCCGAACGGATCAATCCGATGCGAAACGGATATAAATACGTTTACCAGCGCGCGGAATTGAACCTCACTTTATACTTTCCTGAAAAGATATTCGAACGCATGCTGGAAATCCTCGATGCCGAAAAGCTAGAAATGCTCAAAGGCGTTATCCAAGGCTCCCTGCCTAAACGCTCCGGTTACGACCTGCACACATTCAAAATCCGCGGGATTATCGACTCTAAATAGAAGTTGGAAAATAGTACCATCAAAAATTAAAAGGCACATCTTCTTCGACCGCTTTGCGAATTTTTTGCATCCAGCTTTGGTAGTAAGCGATATTGTGCAGACTGTTCAGTCGCATGGCGAGGATTTCATCGCAGATGAACAAGTGTCTTAGATAGGCTTTGGAATAGTTCTGGCAGGTGTAGCAACTGCAATTGGGATCAAGTGGGTCGGGATCATTCTTGTATTTTGCATTACGGATGTTCACCTTGCCCTGGCTGGTAAACATGGATGCGTTGCGGGCGTTTCTAGTCGGCATGACGCAATCGAACATGTCGATGCCCATTTGACTGCATGCCAAAAGGTCCTCCGGCGTGCCCACTCCCATTAGGTAACGCGGTTTATCCTGCGGTAGCAGTTCTGCATTGAAGGCGGCGATTTCGAGCATCAACGGTTTTTCTTCACCGACGCTCAAACCGCCGATGGCATAACCGGGGAATCCGATCTCGACAATTTGTTCGGCGCTTATTTTTCGCAGGTCTTTGAACATCCCGCCTTGTACAATCCCAAACAAAGCTTGATCATTTTCAGGATGAGCGGCTTTGCAACGCTTCGCCCAACGGGTTGAAAGTCCCAGCGATTTTTCAGTTGCCGATTTTTCAGCGGGGTAGGGCATGGGTTCGTCCAGCGTCATTATGATGTCCGCGCCCAGCGCCTGTTGCACTTCCATCGAATGCTCCGGCGAAAAGAAATGGCTTGATCCGTCCAGATGTGATTTGAAATTAACGCCTTCCTCGCTGACCTTGGCAAACTGTTTCAGGCTGAAGATTTGAAATCCTCCGCTGTCGGTCAGGATAGGATGTTTCCAGTTCATGAACCGGTGCAATCCACCGAGCGCCCGAATGGTTTCGTGATCCGGACGCAGGTAAAGGTGATAGGTGTTGCCGAGAATTATTTGAGCGCCGCAGTTTTCCAGATCTTCCGGCGATAAAGCTTTCACCGTTGCCTGGGTGCCCACGGGCATGAAGGCCGGGGTGTCGATGGTTCCGTGTGGGGTAGTGATCCTACCTAGTCGGCAGGCTGAATGGCTATGCTGTTTTAAAACTTCGAAGTGAAAACCGGTCATCAATCAGGAACCCTTTTTGAGTTCGCCAATAGCAGGGGCGTTTGGTTGGTTCAGGTCGACTGTGAGACGGTTGAATGGAATGACCAGTTTGTTTTCGTTGCAGATGTTGACCAGCGTAGATTGAATTTCGCGTTGTAATTCTTCGTAAAATTCTGCGCATCGACCATCAACATGGACGAGGATCATCAGGTTAAGAGAGCTGTCCCCGATATTATCAAATTTCACTTCCATAAAATTGAAGTCCGGCGCATTGCCTTCAAAATGCGATTGCAGTTTTTTCCGCAGACCTTTATCGAACAACAGCGGTATTTCTTCGCAGACCCTTGCCTGCACACCGTAGTCCAATCCGAATTCAATGCTGAATCGAAACCCTTGTGAAATGTTCAGCGGGGTCTGCGCAAGGTAGTTTTCCACGGTATAAGTTTTAAGCGCATCGCCTTTCAATCTGATTATCACCTGCTCCATGCTTTGATTCTGCACCTGGCCATAAGTTGAGTCGGCGAGCATTACCCAATCGCCTTTGTGAGACGGGAACCAGGGTTCGTTGGGGATCACTTCTCGGGAAATTTGATCGAACAGGTTTTTAACGGGCAGGCGGATCTCTCCTCCTTCAAGCTGATCGTTGACCAAGGTGGTGTAAAGGCCAATATTTTGGACCCTCCAAGGGATGCCCTGCCAGATAAAACGCTCGTCTTCCCGAACCGATCCGAGGTTCATGACAAATTTGATTTCCTGTAAGAACCTTGGAATCCAGTGGCGCGAAGTCCAGCCGGCTAATAACAATACGATTGCCAGGATACTGAGCAAGAGCCAATCGTTGAAAAAATACAGACAGGCCAGGCTGGCTACTAGACAGATGAAGATCACAAATACGTTGTAGCCGGCAGAAAATACCTTGGCGAATGCAGGGCTAAGGCGATTGATGATGAAATTGCTGACCAGCCATTTGCGTAGTCGCGAAAGGAGCCACCACAGCCCGGCAAAAGTCCCAATTGTGACCAGTAGATTGCGACCACGATTGCGGAAAAAATCTTTCATCATGCGCGTCGTGGTATCGACGATGGACTCTTTGTGCCGCAGTAATTCCTTCAAGTTTTGACGGGATTTTTCCAGGTTGAGGCGGACTAGTTCTGGATCGTATTTTTTGTGTAAAAATTCAAGACGAGCCAGATATTGTTTTCTTTCCGGACCGGCTTGGATGTCCTTTTTCTTTTCTAAAGCCAAAAGTTCGTTGATGCTTTCCTGGGCTTTTTCATTGTCAGCAAGTTGTTTTTCCAACTGACGGACTTTGGTTTTAAACTTTTCAATTGCTCTTGGTTTTTTGGTGATGTCACGAATAGCATTCAATATCGGTTGGGTCAATTCTTCTAATTCCTTGCCCCATTTTGATTGGTCGTTGTCTTTTATATTTTGTTGATCCAGTTGTAACTGCGTGACCATCGCCTCGAATTCGAGATCGACTTTATTCAGCTGAGTTTGGATGTCCTCCATTCGTTCACGCACCTGCTGTGTTGGAGGTTTTTTTGCAAGCGTGTTGATCTGCCCTTGCAGGAGCATGGATTTCTTGATGATTAGGTGATGGTGGCGGCTGGTTTTTTCCTGGTCCTTAGTGGCTTCGGGGGTTTGTGCAAAGCTTGCTGTCGAAAAGAAGAATGCAACGCAACCAAATATGATCGATGAGAAAAATGTTTTGCTGGATCGGAACTTTTTATTGACCATGTAGACGCGCAAGTTTGCAGATTACTAAGTGGGTTCTATCATATCATTAACTACGGTCGAGTTAATAATTTTTCCAGGATATATAACGGGGTTTTTAGTGAATCCGGGAGAACCAGTAGGGGTGCG